>OHQZ01000013.1_pt1 | contig 167846 bp, 162 predicted proteins | sample 1578281 | NCBI WGS metagenome assembly OHQZ01 (sample SAMEA3879589, study PRJEB24766) | human gut metagenome | biome: human-associated habitat; feature: feces | place: USA | collected 1985/1987
CCCGCCGCAGGCGGAGAAGCTCGCGAGCGAGCTTCTTTTTCATGTAATAGGAAACATTCCTGTCTGAAAATAACATAGAATCGTAAGGAAAGGGTAAAGCATAAGGGAAGGGAGCATGATATCATAGAGAAAAGAAGGGCAGGTGAAGACATTTATGATGTGTGAAAAGAATATTGATAAAAAGATTATGGAGAAAAAAACAGACAGGGCAGCGAAAAGGGGAATATGGAAAAAAGGTTTTCTGGCAGTTTTGTTTTCTGCAGGTATTCTGACAGGATGCCAGATGGAGAAGGCGGCGAATCCGAAAGAACATACAGAAATGTCTGCAGAGGAATTTGCAGAAAAAAGCACAGCTGCCGGGGACGGGCTTTTGCAGGAAACATCTCAGAAAATTGCGGATGAGCTTTTGCAGGAAACATCTCAGGAGACTGCGGATGAGATTTTGCAGGAGTTTTCAGAAGAGATTCCGGAAGGTCAGAGAGAGATCTCAGCAGAGAAAAGAACCCTGGAGGGGATGGAACCCTATGGAACCATTGCTTTTTCTCACGGGGAGGAAAACTGGGAGCTGGGGCTGTATGTACAGGAGGACATGGTGGAGGATGGAGAGCTGATGCTGGATGATTCCTGTCATTTTGTGATTCAGGCAGAAACTGCAGAAGGCGCTTATGTCCTGCTGGATGAAAAGATTCAGCTGGGGGTTCCGGAAGCAGATGTCTGGATGGATACCGAAAACCGTCTTCATATTACTGTTCGGGATACAAGAACCGCATTATATGAAATCCGTGATTATGTATATCAGGAGGAGACCCGGGTTTTTACAGAACGGGTGATTCTGGAGGAGGAGGGAATCAACTATCTGGGAACTGTCTGAAACGGGCAAATAAAAGAAAAAGAATCTTGACTGGATACGGGGCTTCTGGTGTATACTGATGGTATACCTATTGTTCGGATATCATACAGAAAGAAAGGAGATTCTCGTATGGAAAGAAAGATCACGTTTGCACAGTATGGATGCGGAAAGATGGCAAAGTATTTGATCCGCTATGCCATTGAAAAGGGGGCAGAGCTGACAGCGGCCTTTGATATTAATCCGGCTGTCCTGGGAAAAGATGCAGCTGAGATTGTTGCTGAGGATTATCCCAAAACCGGAGTCTGCATTTCTCCCGCAGAGAAGGCGGAAGAAATCCTGGGCGCTTTAAAGCCGGATGTCTGCATTATTGCAACAAGAAGTACGGTTGCCGAGCTGGAGGATATTTTCACAATCTGTGCAAAGCATGGAATCAATGCGATTACAACCTGTGAGGAGGCGCTGTATCCCTGGAATTCTTCACCGGCACTGACAGCCAGACTGGACGAACTGGCGAAGGCAGGAAACTGTACTCTGACCGGCGTAGGCTACTGCGATCTGGTATGGGGAACCATGGTTACCAATCTGGCAGGATCCTCCTTTAAGATTACGAAGATTCTGGGCAGCAGCTGGTACAATGTAGAGGATTACGGAATTGCTCTGGCAGAAGGCCATGGGGCAGGATTTACACCGGAGCGGTTTGAAAAAGAGATTGCAAATATTAACCATATGTCAGAAGAAGAGCTGAAGGAGCTGGTGGAGAGCGGACAATACGTTCCTTCCTATATGTGGAATCAGAACGGATGGCTTTGCAGTAAGATGAAGCTGCATGTTACCTCGCAGACTCAGAAATGTTATCCAACAACCCATTCAGAGGATCTGTTCTCCGAAACCCTGAATGCTGTAATCAAGGCCGGTGAGCCGACTGGTATGAGGGCCGTGGTTACTACAGAGACAGAAGAGGGAATTACGCTTGTAACCGAGTGTGTAGGCAAGGTATTTGCGCCGGATGAGTTTGACCGGAATGACTGGACTCTGGTGGGAGAGCCGGAGACAACGATTTCTGTCAATCGCCCTGCTACCGTTGAGATGACCTGCGCAACTCTGGTAAACAGGATTCCGCAGCTGATCGACGCGCCTGCAGGATATGTGACAACGGATCAGTATCCGTATAATGAATACTGTGTTCATAATCTGAATACTTATGTGAAAAGCTGGAATTAGAAGGCCCTGAAGGATAATTTCCAGGAAATTCAAAGATTATTGTATAGATCTGAAGACGGTTTGGAGTTATACTAAAAACAGAAATTCCATAGGAATGAAAAAGAAAAGGGGTATTTAGGTATGGTTTACAGTGCGATTAGAAACCTGGCGGAGTATGGTGTGGAAACCGGGCTGATTACAGAAGATGACAGAACCTATGCGATCAATCAGCTTTTGGAAGCGCTGCGTCTGGATGAATACGAGGAGCCGGCGGAGACAGAAGGCTCATCTGAGGAAAGCGGCTCCATGGATTTGGAAGCGATTTTAAAAGAACTGCTGGATTATGCCTGCAGCCAGGGCATTATTGAGGACAGCATTGGCTATCGGGATTTGTTTGATACGAAGCTGATGAACTGTCTGATGCCGAGACCGTCTGAGGTGATTGCAAAATTCTGGGATCTTTATAAGAATCAGGGCGCAGAGGCTGCTACAGATTATTTTTATAAGCTGAGTCAGGATTCCGATTATATCCGCAGATACCGGGTGTGCAGGGATCAGAAGTGGGTGACAAGCACACCTTACGGCGATCTGGACATTACCATTAACCTTTCCAAACCGGAGAAGGATCCCAAGGCGATTGCAGCGGCGAAGCTGGCAAAGCAGAGCGGTTATCCCAAGTGTCTGCTGTGTATGGAAAATGAGGGATATGCAGGAAGACTGAATCACCCGGCGAGAAACAATCACCGGATTATCCGGATTACGGTAAATGACAGCAAGTGGGGATTCCAGTATTCTCCTTATGTATATTACAATGAGCACTGTATTGTGTTTAACGGACAGCATACGCCCATGAAGATTGAGCGGGCCACCTTTGTGAAGCTGTTTGATTTTGTAAAGCAGTTCCCTCACTATTTCCTGGGTTCCAATGCGGATCTGCCCATAGTTGGCGGCTCTATTTTAAGTCATGATCATTTCCAGGGCGGCCATTACACCTTTGCCATGGCCAAGGCTCCGGTGGAAAAATATTACACCATGAAGGGCTTTGAAGATGTGGAGGCGGGAATTGTCCGCTGGCCCATGTCTGTGCTCCGCCTGCGGGGAGAAGATCCGGATCAGCTGATTGAGCTGGGCGATAAGGTGCTTGGCGCCTGGAGAGCCTATACGGACGAGGCGGCCTTTGTATATGCAGAGACAGACGGAGAGCCGCACAATACCATTACTCCGATTGCCAGAAAAAACGGCAGCAAATATGAGCTGGATCTGGTACTGCGCAACAATATTACGACAGAAGAATTCCCGCTGGGACTGTATCATCCTCATCAGGAGCTGCATCATATCAAGAAAGAAAATATCGGCCTGATTGAGGTCATGGGACTGGCCGTGCTTCCATCCCGTCTGAAGGATGAACTGGCGCTTCTGGGCGAGTATATTGTGGAAGGAAAGGATATCCGCAGCAATGAGGTTCTGACCAAGCATGCTGACTGGGTGGACGAGTTCCTGCCTCATTATGAAACAGTAACAAAAGAAACAATTCCGGGAATCCTGCAGGATGAGGTGGGTAAGGTATTTGCCCGGGTTCTGGAGGATGCGGGAGTTTACAAATGCACACCGGAGGGACGGGAAGGCTTTGACCGGTTCTTAAAGAGTGTGGGGTTTGAGGAATAAGAAAAGAAAAAAGGATGATGGACTTTTCATCATCCTTTTTTTATGCTATCATAAAAGCTATGTGTTCCAAAACAGAGGGGAATGAGGCAGCAGAAGGATTACAGGACAGAGAGGTAAAAGATGCAGGAAGGTGTAAAAAGACGAGGGAAAGACAGGTGGCAGATGCCTTTGAAACGCTGGAGGCTGCTTGCGGTGACCGCTGCCGTTCTGATTCTTTCAGGGCTTGCTGCCGGCTGCGGGACAGCGGGAATCAGAAAGAAGCAAAAGCCCTTTGATGTGCAGTATCTGACGTATTTTGATACCGTAACCAGCATTACCATTTATGCAGATGATGAGGAGCAGTTTGATGAATGGGAGCAGCTGGTGCACAGTGAGCTGGAAAGGTATCATCAGCTGTATGATATTTATCACAGCTACGAGGGCGTGAATAATATTAAGGTCATCAATGATCATGCGGGAATGTCTCCGGTGGAGGTTCCTGAGGATATTCTGGATCTTCTGGAATTTTCCTTAAAGGAGTATGATCTGACCGGGGGCGGTGTTCATGTGGGGATGGGAAGCGTGCTTTCGATCTGGCATGATTACCGGGAAATGGCTCTGGGAGAATCAAAGTTTCCCATGGTGCCTTCCATGACTGAACTGGAATCAGCGGCAAAGCATATGGATATCCATGATATTCATCTGGACCGTCAGGCAGGAACCGTGTATCTGGAGGATCCGGAGATGAGACTGGATGTAGGAGCAGTGGCCAAGGGCTACACAGCGCAGAGACTGGCTGATACTTTGCGGGAGGCAGGGGTGACGAATGCTCTTTTAAGTCTGGGCGGAAATGTTGTCACCATCGGCTCCCGAGGAGATGGAAAGCCCTGGAGAGTGGGAATTCAGAATCCGGATCCGGGAGCGGAAAATCCTTATGTGCAGGTTGTGGATCTGACGGATATGTGTCTTGTTACCAGCGGCACCTATCAGCGGTTTTACGAGGTAGACGGAACACGTTATCATCACATTATCAATCCGGAACTTCTGATGCCCTGGAATGAATATCAGTCAGTGACCATCCTTTCACCGGACAGCGGAGAGGCGGATGCGCTGTCTACAGCCGTATTCAATATGAAGCCGGAAGAGGGGCTGGCTCTGATTGAATCTTTGGACAAGACAGAGGCTTTGTGGATTCTGCCGGATGGAAGCCGGATGGAAAGCTCAGGCTTTCAGGCGTATACTGAAGAGGGCAGATAAAAGAAAAAAGTAAGGAAAAAAGAAGGTAAGTAAAGAGGAAAGAAGTATGGAATACAGAAACAGAAAATCAGGAGGCAGCAAGGCAATGCTGCTTTTGACCGGCCTGATCTGGGGCGTGGCATTTGTTGCACAGAGTGAGGGAATGAATTATGTAGGAGCATTTACATTTAACTGCTGCCGTTTTATGATCGGAGGAGTGATGCTGATTCCCTGTATCTTTTTTCTCCGGAGTATCGGAGCGGGAGAAAACGGACATGTAAGCAGGGGACAAAGACAGCAGCAGAGACATATGGCAGTTATCGGAGGAATCTGCTGCGGCCTTGTAATCTGTGTGGCCAGTACCCTGCAGCAGATGGGAATTGCCCAGACAACGGTGGGAAAGGCCGGATTTATTACAGCTCTTTATATTGTAATTGTTCCGGTGCTGGGGCTGTTTCTGGGAAAAAGCACAGGCTTGAATACCTGGCTCAGTGTGGCAATTGCGGCAGTGGGCATGTATCTTTTATGTATTACAGAAGGATTTTCCATTGGACGGGGAGATTTCCTGGTATTTTTATGCGCCATTGGCTTCTCTGTTCATATTCTGGTCATTGATTATTTTTCTCCGAAGGCGGACGGTGTTGTGATTTCCTGCATTCAGTTTTTTACAGCGGGAATTATTTCCGGAATTCTCATGTTTTTATATGAGAAGCCGTCCTGGGAGGCAATTATGGCTGCATGGGCTCCGGTTCTTTACGCCGGAGTTTTCTCCTGCGGCGTAGCCTATACCCTTCAGGTTGTAGCTCAGAAAAATGTGGATCCCACGGTGGCATCTCTGATTCTCAGCCTGGAATCTGTCTTTTCCCTGCTTGCAGGCTGGGTGATTCTGGGACAGAAGCTGTCTGCCAGAGAGCTGGTTGGATGTGTGCTGGTATTTGTGGCCATTGTGCTGGCTCAGATCCCGGAGCACTACGGAATCCGTTATCTGAAGCGGAAGGGAAGAAGCAGAAAATTAAAATTATAAAGAAAAACTCCCGAAGATTCCGGAGATAACCCGGAGTCTGCGGGAGTTTTGTTTTACTTTCCAACACAGTTTGGTTTATTGTAACTGTTCAGGACGGTGCATCTTCTTGTCCGGCTTGGCCGGACAAGAAGCATTGGAGATTCCTCCGATGTGAGGATTGGAAGAAAATTTTGCTTACAAGCAAGCTTGACGCTAATTTTTCTTCCAATCCTCTCGCCGTCCTGAATTGTTATTTCTGATTATTTTTCTTCAGCTCTGCCATTTTCATAGCACGAACCTTCAGAGGAAGACCAAACAGAGTGATAAAGCCGTCTGCATCATGGTGGTCATACAGATCTCCGGTAGTAAAGGATGCCAGAGACTCGCTGTAGAGAGAGTAGGGAGAGGTGGTTCCGGCCTTGGTGATGGTTCCTTTGTAGAGTTTGAATTTAACTTCACCGGTAACATATTCCTGGGTGGATTCTACAAATGCCTGAACAGCCTCACGAAGAGGAGTAAACCATTTGCCCTCATATACGATCTGAGCCAGCTTGTTGCTCATTTCCTTCTTGACTTCCATAGTAGCCCGGTCTAATACCAGCTCTTCCAGCTGCTGATGTGCCTCCATCAGAATGGTTCCGCCAGGAGTCTCGTAAACACCACGGGACTTCATGCCGACAACACGGTTTTCTACAATATCGATAATACCGATGCCGTGTTTTCCGCCCAGCTCATTTAATTTGCGGATGATATCAGAAACCTTCATGGATTCTCCGTTGACGCTGGTGGGAACGCCTTTTTCAAAGGTCATGGTTACATATTCTGCCTTATCCGGCGCTTTCTCCGGAGTTACGCTCATCACAAGAAGATCATCATAATTAGGCTCGTTAGCCGGATTTTCCAGTTCCAGGCCCTCATGGCTGATGTGCCAGATGTTGCGGTCACGGCTGTAGCTGTGGTTTGCGTCAAAGGGCAGGTCAATGCCGTGCTGCTTGCAGTATTCAATTTCGTCTTCCCGGGACTGCATGGTCCATACGTCGGTCATACGCCAGGGAGCAATGATTTTAATATCAGGAGCCAGGGCCTTGATTCCCAGCTCGAAACGGATCTGGTCATTTCCCTTTCCGGTTGCACCGTGACAGATGGCAGAAGCGCCCTCTTTTCTTGCAATGTCTACCAGGCGCTTGGCAATGGCCGGACGTGCCATAGAGGTTCCTAACAGATACTTGTTTTCATAGACTGCATTGGCCTGAACGCAGGGAACAATGTAATTGTCGCAGAAATCATCTACCAGATCTTCAATGTATAATTTAGAAGCGCCGGACAGTCTTGCGCGCTCTTCCAGACCGTCCAGTTCATTGCCCTGGCCGCAGTCGATGCAGCAGCAGATAACATCATAGTCAAAGGTTTCCTTCAGCCACGGAATAATTGCGGTAGTGTCCAGTCCGCCGGAATAAGCAAGTACAACTTTCTCTTTCATAATTATAATCCTCCTCAGCATATATGATTCATTTTTTGTAATCAAATGTTTATGACTTCATAAATATACAACACTTTTTCGAAAAATGCAAGCATTATTTGAATTTTTATAAAAAGTATTGCATAATATTCAATCAAGCTGTATAATTACGAAAACCTGAAAAAAACTCTTTTCATGGAAGGGAAAAATGGTTATAATGAAACAAAGCAATTTCACAAGACATCACTGCAATGCGAGAAAGAATTTGCGAATGATTTCAGAAAAGGAAATAAGAGAGGGAGAGAATTATGATAAGAGCAGGCATTATCGGAGCTACCGGATATGCAGGAGCAGAGCTGGCGAGGCTTTTGCTGCAGCGTGAGGATGTGGAGCTTGTGTGGTATGGATCAAGAAGCTATGTGGGAGAGGATTTTTCTTCTATCTATAGAAATATGTCTCACCTGACAGACGAGCCGTGTCAGGATGACGATATGGCAAAGCTGGCCGATATGGCAGATGTGATATTTACAGCTACGCCCCAGGGCTTCTGTGCATCCCAGCTGACAGAGGAGATTCTTTCAAAAACAAAGATTATCGATCTGAGTGCCGATTTCCGGATTAAGGATGTGGACGTTTATGAGCAGTGGTACCGGCTGAAGCACCCCACTCCACAGTTTCTTCCGGAGGCTGTGTACGGGCTGCCGGAGATTAACCGGGAGAAAATAAAGAATGCAAGACTGATAGCCAATCCGGGATGTTATCCCACATGTTCGTTTTTAACGCTGTATCCCATGGTAAAGGAAGGGCTGATTGATCCGGATACGATTATTATTGATGCAAAATCAGGAACCTCCGGTGCGGGAAGAAGCGCCAAGGTTCCCAGCCTGTACTGTGAGGTGAATGAAAGCATGAAGCCCTACGGAGTGGCTTCCCACCGTCATACGCCGGAGATTGAAGAGCAGCTGTCTTATGCGGCAGGCAGACCTGTGACTGTCAGCTTTACTCCTCATCTGGTTCCGATGAACCGGGGGATTCTGGTGACAGCCTATGGTTCTCTTACCAGAGAGACAACGGCAGAGGAGATTAAGGCAGTTTACGATAAGTATTATGAAAACGAGTATTTTGTGCGGGTGATGAACCCGGGCCAGGTACCTCAGACAAGATGGGTTGAGGGCAGCAACTTTGCAGATATCGCATTTCAGCCGGATCCCAGGACAGGGCGGATTGTTATGATGGGCGCCATTGACAATATGGTAAAGGGGGCAGCCGGTCAGGCAATGCAGAATATGAATCTGATGTTCGGACTTCCGGAGAATACGGGGCTTCGGCAGATTGCGGTATTCCCGTAGGGAGGTTCGGAACAATGGCAGGAACCATGAGTGTACATATCCGGGAGATGACCATAGAGGATTATGAAAAAGTTTATGAACTCTGGATGCAGATTTCAGGCTTTGGAATCCGTTCCATCGATGACTCCAGAGAGGGAGTGGAGCGGTTTTTAAAAAGAAATCCCACTACCAGCGTGGTGGCGGAGCAGAACGGACGGATTGTGGGAAGTATTCTCTGCGGTCATGACGGACGAACCGGATCGTTTTATCATGTGTGTGTGGCAGACGATTACCGGAAACGGGGAGTAGGACACAGAATGGCCCATTTTGCCATGCTGGCTCTGCGGGCAGAAGGGATCAATAAGGTCAGCCTGGTGGCCTTTAAGTCCAACAGTCTTGGAAACGAATTCTGGAATCGTGTGGGCTGGACCAGGCGGGAGGATTTTAATGTGTATGATTTTGTGCTGAACGAGGAGAATATTACCCGGTTTAATCAGTAAAAGAAGAACAGCTGCGTTTCCGGCAGAAATATTCGGAAGGATCAGGAGGGTGAGAAGAAAATGAAGAAAACAGAAGGCGGCGTAACAGCTGCAAAAGGCTTTCTGGCAGCATCTGCAGCGGCCGGAATCAAGTATAAGGACAGAAAAGATATGGCTATGATTTACAGCCGGGTACCATGTCAGGCAGCAGGAACCTTTACAACCAATGTAGTAAAGGCTGCTCCGGTAAAATGGGATCAGAAGCTGGTAAAGGAGTCTGGAAAGGCCCAGGCCGTTGTGATCAATGCGGGAATTGCCAATGCCTGTACGGGCGCAGAGGGCTACAGCTACTGCAAAGCGACGGCCCAGGCTGCGGCAGAGGCCCTGGGAGTGTCTGAGGACGGCGTTTTAGTCGCCTCCACCGGAGTGATTGGCATGCAGCTTCCCATGGACCGTCTGACGGCAGGAATCAGGATGATGGCGCCTCTTCTGTCCGACACCCTGGAAAGCGGAACTGAGGCTGCAAAGGCGATTATGACAACGGATACGGAGAAAAAGGAAGTGGCTGTGGAATTTGAGGCAGGAGGAAAAACAGTAACCATAGGCGGGATGTGCAAGGGCTCAGGCATGATTCATCCCAATATGTGTACCATGCTTGCTTTTGTGACAACGGATCTGGCTATTTCCGGAGAACTTCTGCAGGAGGCTCTCAGTCAGGATATTAAGGATACCTACAATATGATTTCTGTAGACGGAGATACCTCAACCAATGATACGGTTCTCCTTCTGGCCAACGGCATGGCGGGAAATCCGGTTATTACAGAGAAAAATGAGGATTACTACGCATTTTGTCAGGCGCTGAATGTGGTCAATGAGACTCTGGCAAAAAAGATGGCAGGAGACGGAGAGGGATGCACGGCTCTCTTTGAGGTTAAGATAATCGGGGCAGAAAGCAAGCAGCAGGCAGTGACTCTGGCCAAGTCTGTGATTACCTCCAATCTGACAAAGGCGGCGATCTTCGGACATGATGCCAACTGGGGAAGAATCCTCTGTGCAATGGGCTATTCCGGCGCAGAGTTTGACCCGGAAAAGGTGGATCTGTTCTTTGAAAGCGCAGCAGGAAAACTTCAGATTATTGAAAATGGAGTGGCTCTGGATTACAGTGAGGAGGAGGCTACAAGGATCCTTTCCGAGCCGGAGGTAACGGCTGTTGCTGATGTGAAAATGGGAGATCAGACAGCAACGGCCTGGGGCTGCGATCTGACCTTTGATTATGTAAAAATTAACGCAGATTATCGTTCGTAAACCTGAAAAAACGGGAGTATCAGAGGAGAAAAATAAGGATGGAAAACGGAAAGAAAACAGATTACAGAGAGGAAGAGCTGCATATGGAGCAGCTGACTGAGCGGCAGAAGGCGGAGGTTCTGATTGAAGCTCTGCCCTATATTCAGCGGTTTAACAGAAAGATTATTGTTGTCAAATACGGTGGAAGCGCTATGGTTGACGAGCATCTGAAGTATCAGGTGATTCAGGATGTGGTTCTGTTAAAGCTGGTTGGCTTTAAGCCGATTATCGTTCATGGCGGAGGAAAGGAAATCAGCCGCTGGGTGTCCAAGGCGGGCATGGAGCCGCGGTTTGTCAATGGTCTGAGGGTGACGGATGAGGATACCATGGAGATTGCAGAAATGGTATTAAACAAAGTGAATAAAAGCCTGGTCCAGCTGGTAAATGAGCTGGGGGTGAACGCTGTGGGAATCAGCGGCAAGGACGGAATGATGTTAAAATGCGAAAAGAAGCTGTCCGGCGGTCAGGATATCGGTTTTGTGGGAAATATTACAGAGGTGAATCCGAAGATTATTTATGATTTGCTGGAAAAGGATTTTCTTCCCATTATCTGTCCCATCGGTTTTGATAATCATTTCCAGAGCTTCAACATTAACGCGGATGATGCGGCCTGTGCCATTGCAAAAGCGGTTCATGCGGAAAAGCTGGCCTTTTTGACGGACGTAGAGGGCGTGTACCGGGATTTTCAGGATAAGAGTACCCTGATTTCTGAAATGACAGTGGATGAGGCAAGAACTTTTGTAGACGGAGGCCAGCTGGGAGGCGGCATGCTTCCGAAGCTTCAGAACTGTGTCGATGCCATTGAAAACGGCGTTTCCCGTGTTCATATTCTGGATGGACGGATTCCCCACTGTCTGCTTCTGGAGATTTTCACGAATCAGGGAATCGGAACGGTGATGTTTGCCAATGGGGCAGAGCGGTATTTTCATGCAATTCAGTAAGGAGGCGTGCTATGGGAAAAGAACAGTATATGGAACGGGCGGAGCATGCCCTGTATAAAATTTACAACCGTTTTCCGGTGGTGTTTGACCGGGGAGAGGGCGTGTATCTGTATGATACGGACGGAACAGAATATCTGGACTTTGGAGCCGGAATTGCCGTTATGGCCCTGGGATACGGATGCAGAGAGTTTCAGGAGGCGGTCAAGGATCAGGTGGATAAGCTGTGCCATACTTCAAACCTGTTTTACAATGCACCGTCGATTGGCGCAGCAGAAAAGCTTTTGAAGGTTTCCGGTATGGATAAGGTGTTTTTCACCAACAGTGGAACGGAGGCGGTAGAAGGAGCTTTAAAGGTGGCAAAGCGCCACGCTTTTAATAAGGGAATGGGGCAGGATTATGAGATTATTGCCATGAAGCACTCCTTCCATGGACGGAGTCTGGGCTCTCTTTCTGTTACGGGAAATGACCATTATCAGGAGCCGTTTGCTCCGCTGATCCCGGGAATCCGGTTTGCAGAATTCAATAATCTGGACAGTGTAAAGGCTTTGTTCAGTGAAAAAACCTGCGGAGTTATTATGGAAACGATCCAGGGAGAGGGCGGAATTTATCCGGCCACAGAAGAGTTTTTAAAGGGAGTCCGCAGTCTCTGTGACGAGTATGGAGCACTGCTGATTCTGGATGAAATTCAGTGCGGAATGGGCCGCAGCGGCTCGATGTTTGCATGGCAGGAATACGGGGTGAAGCCGGATGTTATGACAGTGGCAAAGGCCCTGGGAAACGGGCTTCCCATCGGTGCATTTCTGGCCTGCGGCACGGCTGCAAAGGTTATGGAGCCGGGGGATCACGGCACAACCTACGGAGGAAATCCCCTGGTCTGTGCGGCAGCAGATAAGGTTCTGGAATTGTTTGAGGAGAAGAATCTGGTGGCTCATGTCCGGGAAATCGGACAGTATCTGTGGGAGCAGCTGGAGGCTTTGGCAGGACGTCTGGACTGTGTTGCAGCGCATAGAGGAAAGGGTCTGATGCAGGGACTGGAGCTTTCCATGCCGGCAGGTCCGGTGGTGAAAACGGCTCTTTTAGAGGAGCATCTGGTGCTGATCAGCGCGGGAAGTCAGATTATCCGTTTTGTACCTCCGCTTGTTATTGAAAAAGAGGATGTAGATGAAATGATTGTCCGCCTGGAAAGAGCTGTGAAATCAGTGGTGCGCTCTGTGGCGGAGGCCTGATTATATTTTTTTAAAACATAAAACGGAGCGCTGCATACAGATTAAAGGTCTGTTTTGCAGCGCTCCGTTTTATGTTGTGTAATCAGGTATCAGAAAAAACGGATACTATACGCCGGTGTTCTCCTCGGACAGAATGGATGTGCAGTGAGGACAGCGGGTGGCATCCAGATCGATCTTTGTTTTGCAGAAGGGACAGATCTTTTCATGGGGCGCCGGCGCTTTCGGCTCATGGCGCAGGGAGTTGAGTTTTTTGACAACCAGGAATACAACAAACGCCATAATGATAAAATTCAGCAGTTCAGTCAGAAAGAGTCCGTATGCAAAAACGGAGGTAACCTCTTTTGCTGCCTCCAGAGTGGCATAATGTTCCCCGTTTAAGGCAATAAACATATTGCTGAAATCAATTTTTCCGGTGATCAGAGTAAGCACCGGCATAATAATATTGCTTACCAGGGAGGAGACGAGACCGTTGAATGCACCGCCGATGATTACGCCGACAGCCAGATCAAACATGTTTCCTTTTAATGCAAAATCACGAAATTCTTTGAGTAGCTTTTTCATTTTTCCCTCCTTATTCTGGAAGATATCCAGACTTTTTTATATTACAGGGATTGGTATCCTGCTTATAGTATAATGTCAGGAAACAGGTATGTCAATTTCTGTTTCCATAAAATCCGGAATGTGCTACAATTGTATTGATTCAGTGATGCGAAGATTCCGTTTTCCAGCGTGTGTTATTTGCTGCAGGCGGGCAGGAAGATACATGGCTGAATGGCCGCAATTCAGGTCAGCAGAATACAGGAAAGGAAATGAAAAGTATGATAGAAAAACAGACAATCGGAAGCTGGGGAGATGCTCTGGCATCAAAGGCGCCGGTACCGGGCGGAGGCGGCGCATCTGCTCTCTGCGGCAGTCTGGCGGCAGCTTTGGGACAGATGGTGGCCAATCTGACTGTGGGCAAGAAACGGTATGAGGATGTGGAGGAGGAGATGCAGCAGAGCCTCTTTGCCCTGAATATTCTCCAGCTGGAGCTGACAGCTCTGGCAGACAAGGATGCAGAGGTATTTGCACCTCTGGCGGCAGCTTACGGTATGCCTTCCGCTACAAAAGAGGAGCAGGAAGAGAAGCAGAGAGTGATGGAGGAGAGGCTTCTGGCGGCCAGTCTGGTTCCTCTGCAGATGATGGAAAAGACATCGGCTGTGCTGGATATTCTGGGACTTCTGGAGGAAAAGGGAAGCAAAATGGCTGTTTCTGATGTGGGAGTTGCTGCTCAGATGGCAAGGGCAGCCTTAAACGGGGCAGTCATGAATGTTTACATTAATACAAAATCCATGAAAAACCGGGATCAGGCAGAGGAACTCAATGAAAAGGCAGAAAAACTGATTGCAGCAGGAACAGAGCAGGCAGATGAAATTTACGGCCGTGTTCTGAAAAAGCTGAGAGGTTAAGGGATGCCGGAGGAGGAGCAGAACAGATGCAGATTTTAAAAGGAGCAGAGGTTTCCTCTGCCATAAAAGAGCGGGTACAGGAGCAGTTAGCCGGCCTGAAGGGAGAGATTCCCAGACTGGCGATTGTCCGGGTGGGAGAGCGTCCGGATGATATTTCCTATGAGAGGGGAGCAGTGAAAAAAATGGAGGCCTTTGGTCTTCAGGTGCAGTGCTTTCACTATCCTGAAAATATCAGCAATGAGGAGTTCCGGGAAGAATTTTCCAGAATCAATGAAGACAGAAATGTGACAGGAATTCTTCTTCTCCGTCCTCTTCCCCGTCAGATCCGGGAGAAGGATATTGAGAAGATGATTTCTCCTGAGAAGGATCTGGACGGGATTTCTCCGATGAATATTGCAAAAGTATTTGCAGGAGATGACAGCGGATTCGCGCCCTGTACGGCTGAGGCGGTGATTCAGGTTCTGAAGCACTATGAGATCCCTCTGGAGGGAAAACGGGTGACGGTGGTAGGCCGCAGTATGGTAGTAGGACGTCCTCTGTCTATGCTGCTTGTTAAGGAGAATGCTACGGTAACCATCTGCCACACCAGAACGAAAGATTTGCCTCAGACATGCCGGAATGGTGAGATTCTGGTGGCCGCTGCCGGAAAGGCCCGTATGCTGAACCGGGAGTATGTGGGACAGGATGCGGTTGTGATTGACGTGGGAATCAATGTGGATGAAAACGGAAAGCTCTGCGGAGATGTAGAGCTGGATTCCATTTCCGGTCAGGCATCTATGGCGACGCCGGTGCCGGGCGGTGTAGGCGCTGTTACGACGGCGGTTCTGGCAGAGCATCTGGTACGGGCGGCTGTGATGCAGTCGGTCTGAATGGGAGATAAGAGAAGCAGAGGCCTGAAGCAAGGTTTCAGAGCGGAAGAAAATGATGGAGATAAGTATAAGAAACAGGAAGGAGAAGGTAAGATGGCAAAGGTATTATTGATTAACGGAAGCAGCAATGAGGAGGGATGTACCTATACAGCTCTCTGTGAAGTGGCAGGGGCTCTGGAGAAGGAAGGCGTGGAAACAGAGATTATCCAGCTGGGAAAAGAAGCTATCAGAGACTGCATCGGCTGCGGCAGCTGCGGAAAGCTGGGACACTGCGTATTTGATGATGATATGGTAAATGAGGTGCGCAAAAAAGCAGAAGAGGCAGACGGATTTGTGTTTGGAACACCGGTATATTATGGACATCCCAGCGGACGGATTCTGTCCTTCCTGGATCGTCTGTTCTATTCCGGCAGCAAGGCATTTGCGTTTAAACCGGGCGCTGTAGTGGCTTCTGCAAGAAGAGCAGGAACCACGGCCTCACTGGATGCCCTGAGCAAATATTTTGTTTTTGCAAAAATGCCTGTGGTTTCTTCAAATTACTGGCATATGGTTCACGGAAATAAACCGGAAGAGGTCAGACAGGATCTGGAAGGTCTGCAGATCATGCGGGGAATCGGACAGAATATGGCCTGGATGATCAAATGCATCGAGGCAGGAAAGGCAGCCGGTATTTCCTATCCGGAAGGAGAAGCCAAGGTAAAGACCAGCTTTATCCGGTAAAGAAAAACGGGAATCTCAGACAGATGCAAATGGGTTGACAGGCAAGGAAAAGTGTGATACATTGACTGACAGATAAAACGGAAAGGGGTGAGAGAATGAAGTTATGATTTCTGCACAGGCAGCTGCACAAAAAGGCGACAGGCGGTATTAACCGCTGCTTTTGATGTGCTTGTTTTGCAGGAACATGATTTCATTCTCTCCCTCTTTTTTTGATGCCCGGATTTCTGGCAGGATGGTTTTGACGGCATTTCTGACAGAAAAGTCGGTGCGGACGGAGCGGTTTTTGAGATACCGGGCCGGGCAGCCAAAGGAGAAAAGGTTCTGCGTCGTATTGTGGATTGCGTGGAAAGACGGTGGAGAAAACGATGATTTTGTGGATTCCTGCATGGTTTTTTTGTCAGACGGTGGATAAAGGTCTGACTTAGCAGGGAGGAATGATAGAGATGTCGTTAATACAGGTACAGAATCTTAGTTTTTCTTATGAAGGAAGCAGTGAACCGGTGTTTGACCGGGTATCGTTTCATCTGGACACCAGATGGAGATTAGGGGTTACAGGGCGAAACGGAAAGGGAAAAACAACTTTTTTAAAGCTGTTGTCAGGAGAACTGGATCACAACGGAGCCATTCAGACACAGGCGGTATGCGATTATTTTCCGTTTCCGGTTCCTCATCCGGAGCTGGAAACCTGGCAGGTGCTGGATCTGGTGACTGACGGAGAGGCGCAGCTGTGGGAGATTCAGAGGGAGCTGTCCAAACTTCAGGCAGAGGAGGAAATTTTGTACAGGCCGTTTCAGACTCTTTCCAAGGGAGAACAGACAAAGGCGCTGCTGGCGGCGTTATTTTTGCGCCAGGGCCATTTTCTTCTGATTGACGAGCCGACCAATCATCTGGATCAGGAGGCGCGAAAGGCGGTAAGCCGGTATTTAAGCAGCAGAGAGGGATTTCTTCTGGTCTCCCATGATCGGGCGTTTCTGGACGGATGTGTGGATCATATTCTGGCTTTGAACAGACAGGACATTGAAATTCAGCAGGGAAATTTTTCTTCCTGGTATGAAAACAGAAAGCGCCGGGATGCTTTCGAGGAGGCGGAAAATAATCGTCTGAAAAAGGATATCCGGCGTCTGGAGGAAGGAGCGCGCCAGTCAGGCAGATGGGCGGATCAGGCGGAAGCTTCAAAAATCGGAAGAAATCCGAAAAAGGAAGAAACCTTTATCGGGACGCGTTCCTATCTGGGAGAAAAATCCCGGAGAATGCAGCAGCAGAGAAAAAATATGCAGCGCCGTCAGGAACGGGCTGTTCAGGAGAAAAAAGAACTTCTGAAAAATGTAGAGACAGCGGACAGTCTGAAGCTGTTTCCGCTTTCCTATCACAGCCAGCGGCTTGTAGTTCTGGATCAGGTTTCCGCCTGCTATGGAAATCCGCCGGTTCCTGTCAGCGAGCCGGTGACTGCGGAAATCAGAAACGGGGAGAGAATCTGTCTCCGGGGGAAAAACGGATGTGGAAAATCAAGTCTTTTCCGGCTGATTCTGGGAGAGCAGACAGAGGCGGCGGGACAGATATGGAAGGGCTCCGGACTGAAAATTTCTTATGTTTCGCAGGATACTTCCCATCTGCAGGGAAGTCTGAGAGAGTATGCCAGAGCGTTTCAGGTGGAGGAGCATTTGATTTGTACCCTGCTTAGAAAACTGGATTTTTCCAGAGAACAGCTGGAAAAGCCGCTGGAAACGCTGAGCCAGGGGCAGAAGAAAAAGGTTCTGATTGCAAGGAGTCTCTGCGAACAGGCCCATCTGTATCTGTGGGATGAACCGCTGAATTATATAGACGTATATTCCAGAATACAGATTGAGGAGCTGATTTTAAAATTCCGGCCTACGATGGTATTTGTAGAGCATGATGCAGAATTTGCAGAGCGGGTGGCTGATCGGATCCTGACGATGAATCCGGCGGCAAAACGGAGCCAGAGCAGGCAGTGACAGAGAGCCCGGCGGCAGATTGGAGTCAGGGCAGGCAGCGACAGAGAACCCGGCAGAGGACAGAAAAAGGGAGAGATGGATATGAATATTAGAAAAACGTCCATGGAGGAGTTGGAAGAGGTGCTTCTTTTATATCAGGATGCACGGCAGTTTATGCAGGAGCATGGAAATCCCAATCAGTGGGGACAGTCGTATCCGCCCCGTGAAATTGTGGAGCAGGATATTCGCAGCGGGAAAAGCTATGTCTGTGAGGAGGAGGGACGCCTTCTCGGAACTTTCTATTTTTCTGTGGAGGCGGATCCGGATTACGCAAGGATCTATGAGGGAGAATGGCAGGGAGAAGGCCCTTACGGGGTGATGCACCGGGTAGCTGCTCCCGGACGGAAAAAGGGGACGGCCAGCTTTTGCATTGGATGGTGTCTGGAACAAAGCGGAGGGGATTTGAGGATTGATACCCACCGGGATAATATCCCCATGCAGAAGCTTCTGGAGAAAAACGGCTTTGTACAGTGCGGAATTATCTGCCTTTCTAACGGAGATGAGCGAATTGCCTATGAGAAAATTGTGAAAAATTCATAACTTTTGTAGAAATATTGTCTCAAACATGGTAAGATGATAGTCACACGAATAAGATGCGTGTGTCTTACGTGAGAGGAGGCAGGGCAATTATGAACAAGGTAATTACAATCAGCCGTGAATTTGGAAGCGGAGGCCGTGAGATCGGATTCCGTCTGGCACAGAAGCTGGGAATTCCTTTTTATGACAAGGAGATCATTTCCATGGCAGCTGAAGACAGCAATATTGCGGAAGAGGCGTTCCGGGCCAATGACGAGGTCATCGGCAGAAAAGAGCGGATTAACCATGATTATGTGTCAGTGAATCCTTTTTCTCCGCTGTATGAGGTTCCTGTGTCGGATCAGGTATTTCTGGCTCAGTCACAGGTGATTCGGAAACTGGAGTGGTCAGGTCCCTGTGTGATTATTGGCCGCTGCTCTGACATTATTGTAGAAAATGGTTTCCATGCATTTATCTGTGCCGGAATGAAAAAACGGATTGAGCGGATGCAGCGTCTGGAGCCGGATGAGACAGTCAAGAAGCTGGAAGCCCGGATGCGGGAGATTGACAGAAAGAGACGGGATTATTATCAGTATTACAGCGGCAATGAATGGGGCAATCCCAGAAACTACCACCTGAGTCTGAACAGCGGAAAGCTGGGAATCGAGCGGTGTGTAGATATCATTGCTGAAAGTGTGATGATGATGGAAAAATAAAAGAGAGCTTCGTTTTCATAATAAGGCTGCTGCCCTGTTGATGAGTTATCATTGATAGAGCAGCAGCTTTTTTCATAAGAAACTGTTTTCGTTTTTACTGGTAGTTTTCTCGCAGAAGGGCAATTTCGGCGGCATATCCGTCCAGCTCGTTGGGCGTTTCCAGGTAAAATGGAAGGTTTTGCAGGGCCGGATGATTGATGATGCGAATCAGAGCTTCTTTTCCGATATGTCCTTCTCCAATGCGGGCATGGCGATCCTTGTGGGCGCCCAGGGGATTCAGGCTGTCATTCAAATGAATGGCTTTCAGACGGGAGAGTCCGATGATCCGGTCGAATTCCGTAAGAACCTCATCAAGATGGTTTACAATATCGTAGCCTCCGTCCCATACATGGCAGGTATCCAGACAGATCCCCATATGATCCGATAAAGTGACCCGATCAAGGATTTCACGAAGCTCTTCAAAGGAACGGCCAACCTCGCTGCCTTTTCCGGCCATGGTTTCCAGCAGAACAGTAGTAGTCTGCTCCGGCTTTAAAATTGCATTCAGCATGTCGGCAATATAGGAAATCCCGGTTTCCACGCCCTGCTTTACATGGCTTCCGGGATGGAAGTTGTAGCAGTTTCCGGGAGTGTATTCCATGCGGTCCAGATCATCGGCCATAGTGGCGCGGGCAAATTCCCGCAGATTTTTATCGGCGGAACAGGCGTTGAGCGTATAGGGCGCATGGGCCAGAATTCTGGTAATCTTGTGTTCAGCCGCAAAGGCCAGATAAGCCTCTACATCGGAAGGAACAATGGCCTTGGCATTTCCTCCTCTGGGATTGCGGGTGAAAAACTGAAAGGTATTGGCATTTATTTTTACGGCGTCCTTTCCCATGGCAAGATAGCCCTTGGAGGAGGACAGATGACATCCAACAGTAAGCATATGATTTCCTTTCAAAAAAGTATTGAGAACAGGTGTGTTCTGAATAGTTACTATACCCCAGACCCGCTGAAAAGTAAAGGGAGACTTTTTCTGCAAAGTATGCTAGAATATGCCGTATTGAGGTTTTCCGGAAGGAGCCAAAAAAGAGTATGGGAGAGGAAGCAATGAACAGTTACAACAGAAAAAAAGATAATGCGGTCAGAGGCATGATTCTGACGCTGGTGGGAGGAACTCTGTGGGGATTTTCCGGCACCTGCGGACAGTTTCTGATGCAGACAAAGGGAGTGACCTCCAACTGGCTGGTGCCTATCCGCCTGCTTCTGGCGGGGGCTCTGCTTCTGTTTATCTGCTGGCTGAAAGATGGAAGGGGAATTTTCCGGATCTGGATTCAGGATGCGGCCTCTATTCTGATCTTTGGAATTCTCGGTATGAGCATGTGCCAGTATACCTATTTTACGGCGATCGGCGCCTCCAATGCAGGAACGGCAACAGTCCTTCAGTATATCGGGCCGGTTCTGATTCTGATTTATTTGTCTTTGAGGAACAGAAAGCCGCCTCGTCCGGTGGAGCTTCTGGCGATTATTCTGGCAGTTGCCGGAACCTTTCTTCTGGCGACCCATGGACGTCCGGGAAGCATGGTTCTTTCAAAAACGGCATTGTTTTGGGGACTTTTATCGGCGGTTGCTCTGGCTGTATACACCGTGCAGCCGGGACGTCTGCTGAATGAGTACGGTTCTGCAGTAGTCACGGCCTGGGGAATGCTGATTGGAGGAATTATGCTCTGCTGCATCTTCCACCCCTGGACGATTCCTGTGGAGGCGGACAGCCAGGTGGTGCTGGGCATGGCTGTGATTATTCTTGTGGGAACAGTCATTGCGTTTTCCTGCTATATGGAAGGAATCCGCTGCGTAGGAGCAAAAAAGGGAAGCCTTTATGCTTCTGTGGAGCCGGTATCAGCGACTGTATTTTCTGTGATCTGGATGCACGTCAGCTTCGGTCTGATGGATCTGATCGGCTTTGCCTGTATTATTTCAACGATTTTTTTGCTTGCCCTTGATAAGAAGGAATAGTATAATGAAATAATATTACATAAAAATGGAGTTGTGAGAAATGAATGGGAATCAAAGCGTTGTAGGAGCTATCTGTTCCTCCTACGATTCTTATTTTGAAGCAGAAAAGAAAATAGCAGACTGTATTATTGAGCGGAAAGAGGAAGTTGTTGATATGACAGTGGCGGAGCTGGCCAGAGCCAGTAAAACCAGTGATGCCACAGTTTCCCGTTTCTGCAGAAGGTGCGGATTTAAAGGCTTTCATCACCTGAAGATGTCTCTGGCACGGGAAGTGATGGAGGAAAAAAATAACGGGGTTCAGGTTTCAAATGATATCAGCCGGGATAATATCAGCCAGTCTCTGCAGAATATTCTTGCCAACAAGATTGCGGAGCTGACACAGACGGTTTCCATGATGGATGCGAAAAACCTGGAAAAGATTCTTCGTCTGATTGAGCGGGCTTCTACCGTTCAGGTGGCAGCGGTGGGAAATACAGTGCCGGTAGCTCTGGATTTTACATTTAAGCTGAACCAGCTGGGGATTCGCGCTGTGTCAGGAACTATCTGGGAAACCCAGATGGCATATACCCTGACCCTGACAAAGAATGATGTGGTGGTTCTGATTTCCAATTCCGGCACCTCAAAGCGTCTGGTTACTCTGGCAAAGGGAGCCAGGGAGAACGGCTGCCGGGTGATTGCCATTACCAATAACGGAGATTCCCCTGTGGCCAGAGAAGCAGACTATGTGCTGATTACAGCGACGAGAGAAAAGCTTCTGCTGGAGGATTTCTGCTTTTCCCGGGTTCCGGCCACAATGGTTGCAGAGATTTTATATCTTCTTCTGGAGTCCGGCCGTCCGGGAGCCAAGGAAACAATCCGGCGTCACGAGCTGTCAATTGCGGACGATAAGAATGTTTCAGATATTCCGGAAAGGATAAAAGAAAATGAGCCGTAACTTTAAAATGGTGCTTCAGTATGAGGGAACCAGATACAATGGATGGCAGAAGCAGGGCAATACCTCAGACACGATCCAGGGGAAGCTGGAGCAGATTCTGGAACGGATGTCGGGAGAGCCGGTGGAGGTGCATGGCTCCGGCCGCACAGATGCAGGTGTTCATGCTGCAGGGCAGACTGCCAATTTCCGGATCTCTGAGGAATTCTTCCGCAGCAGAGGACTTTCCGGGCAGGAGGAGGCCTATCTGAAGTCTTACCTGAACCGTTATCTGCCGGAGGATATAGGCGTGTTATCGGTAGAAGAAGTGTCTGAGCGGTTTCACAGCCGTCTCAGCGCGGAAAGGAAAACCTACCGGTATCAGATTGAAACGGGAGAGAAGCAGGATGTGTTCCAGCGGCGTTTCCGGTATCATCTGGGACGAAAACTGGATACGGAGGCCATGAGGCTGGCGGCAGAGAGACTTTGCGGTACGCATGATTTCCGGAGCTTCTGCGGAAACAGGAAAATGAAAAAATCTACGGTTCGCACCCTGTATTCGGTGGACATCTGTCAGGAGCCGGGCAGCAGCCTGGTGACGATTTCCTTTACAGGAAACGGATTTCTGCAGAATATGGTGCGGATTCTGACGGGAACATTAATAGAAATCGGACTGGGGGAGAGAGACTGGAGAGAGGCGGACGGGATTTTGAATGCAAAAGATCGTCAGGCCGCAGGCTTTACAGCTCCGGCAGAAGGACTGTGTCTGGTCCGGGTAATTTATGAGGGAATAAAATGACAGATTTACTGGTAAAATTATTTGTAAAAGATTATGAGCAGACGGAAAATCTGCAGGTGCGCACCCGCTACGGACTGCTGTCCGGAATGGTGGGAATCTGCTGCAATGTGATTCTTTTTCTGGCAAAGCTTCTCACAGGAGTGATGATCAACAGCATTTCTGTTATGGCAGATGCGTTTAACAACCTGTCAGATGCAGCCTCGTCCATTATCAGTTTTGTGGGCGTGAAGATGTCTGAGAAGCCGGCAGATGAGGAACATCCTTTTGGACATGGGCGGATTGAATATATATCCGCCTTTATTGTGGCCTTCCTGGTTATCCAGGTGGGATTTTCTTTGTTTAAATCTTCTCTGGGAAAGCTGTTTCACCCGGAGGAGCTGAGCTTCAGCCTGTTGTCCATAGGAATTCTCGGGCTGACCGTAGCGGTAAAGCTGTGGATGTGTCTGTTTAACAGAAAGCTGGGAAAACGGATCCAGTCCTCTGTTATGCTGGCAACGGCAGCAGATTCTCTGGGAGATACGGGGGCAACGGCAGCAACGATTTTTTCTATTGTGGTGTACGGGATCTGGCATGTAAATATTGATGGACTTGTGGGAATTGCCGTTTCCATTCTTGTTATGATTGCCGGAATCAACATTGCAAAGGATACGCTTGCGCCGTTGATTGGAGAAGCCATTGATCCGGAAATCTATCGGAAAATTACGGAATTTGTGGAGCAGTATGACGGCATTATCGGCAGCCATGATCTGATTGTGCATAATTACGGCCCGGGACGAAGCATGGCCTCGATCCATGCGGAGGTTCCCAGCAATGTGGAAATCGGAAAATCTCATGCTGTTGTAGATCAGATTGAGCGGGATGCCCAGAAAAAACTGGGACTGTTTCTGGTGATTCATATGGATCCGGTAGATGCAGATAATCCCATGACGGCAAGGCTGAAAAAGATGGCAGAGGGAATTATTTCCGGACTGGATGAGCGGCTGAGTCTCCATGATTTCCGGATTGTGGACGCAGAAAGTCAGATCAATATTATTTTTGACCTGGTAGTTCCCCGGGAATATACAAAGTCAAAGCAGGATGAATTAAAACAGAAAATCTATCAGAAAATAAGGGAACAGGACAGCCGGTATTTCTGTGTGATTACCACAGAGTGTTCCTTCCAGCAGGAAAAACCGGGGAAATAAATGTACCAGTTTCATGCAATAAGAACGAGCGTTTTTGCATTAAACTATCAGAAAGGGAATTCGATTGAGCAACGAAGAGCTTTTAAGACGTGTCAGTCTGGGGGACAGGGATGCTTTTCTGCTTCTCTACCAGAACACGGACAGAACCGTATACAGTTTTATATTGTCAATAATGAAGAATCCCCAGGATGCGGAAGAAGTGATGCAGGAGACCTATATGAAAATATGGACTTCTGCATCTTCTTATCAGTCCCGGGGCAAGCCGCTGGCCTGGATATTTACCATAGCGAGAAATCTCTGCTATATGAAATTCCGTGACCAGAAGCATCGGGCAGATATAGGTCTGGAGGAGCTGACAGGGGAAGAAACCGGCGAACTCTGCCTTCCTCTGGAAAATCTGGCAGACGCCATGGCCCTGCGGGCAGCTTTGGAGCTTTTGAAGGAGGATGAGAGGCAGATTGTGCTTCTTCATGCCTCTGCAGGCCTGAAGCACAGGGAGATTGCGTCATCTCTCGGTATGCCTCTGGCCACTGTGCTTTCCAAATACAACCGGGCAATCAAAAAACTGAAACAGAATTTAAGGGAGGAGTGACTGCAGATGAAGCAGAGATCAGATCAGGATCAATGGAATAAAGAGCAGATAGAAGTTCATCTGAAATCAGCTGTGGATGCACTTACTCCGGATATTTTTGATAGACTGGATTTGTCAGTACCGCAGGAAAACGGGAAGCCGGAAGCGGAAAAAAAGGGGCCGGAGAAGAGAGAAACCTTTCTGTTTCTGCACCAGATGAGAGGGGCGGCTCTCGGCGCTGCGGCAAGCCTTTGCCTTTTGATTACAGGAGGCGGAGTCTGGTATTACCAGTACGAAAACCGTCAGATAGACTCTGTGATTGGAATTGATGTCAATCCCAGTGTGGAGCTTTCGATTAACAGGAGAGAGCGGGTATTGAAGGCAGAGGCCCTGAATCAGGACGGAAATCAGATTCTGTCTGACATGGATCTGAAGGGGGTGGATCTGAATGTGGCTGTGAATGCAGTGGTAGGCTCCATGGTGACTCACGGCTATCTGGATGATCTGGACAACGCGATTCTGGTGACGGTGAGCAATGACAGCATGACAAGAGCCTCCGCTCTGCGCAGCAGCGTGGTCGGAAATATCGAAAAAACGCTGGAGGAAAATCAGGTTCAGGCTGTTGTCTATGATCAGCAGGCTGTAGAGGATGATGAGATTGAAAAGCTGGCAGAGCAGTACGGGATTTCTTATGGCAAAGCATATTTTCTCAAGGAGCTGATTGAGGAAAATCAGGATTTATCCATGGAGGATATGGAATGGCTGTCTGCCATAACCATGGAGGAGCTGGCAGGATGGATTGGGAAGGACTTTCCTCCATCCGCATCAGAGACAGAGGTGAGCCGGGAAACAGAACCGGGGACGGCTGAAAGTCCGGAGATGGAAACAGAGACATCAGCACCGGAAACATCTCAGGCAGAGTCTCAGGAACAGACCCGGGCGCCGGAGGAAGAACAGAAGGAGTCTTCGGCAGAAGGACAGAATGTGATTACGGCTCCCTCTCCTTCAGAAGAGAGAGAAGAAGAGGAACTGGTGGAAATCGATTATGTGGATTATGAAGACGGACGGATTTTCGTATATTTTGTAACCTATGTAGACTGGAAGAATCCCACAGTTCTGGTAAAGGATGAGGATGGAAGCCGGTATGCGGCGCTGGTAGAGGAAACGGAGAAGGATGAGTGCGTGATTTTTGCAGACGGACTGGAGGGCGGAAGGAATTATACCTTTGTGCTGGGCGGTCTGAGGCCTCGCGGAGAAAGCCGCGCTTCCTCTGTGACCGGATATTTTAAGGTGCCGGAGATTTCTGACCGGCTGGAAGAAGAATCAGAGGAAGAGGAAACGTCATCAGAGGAGACAGAAGAAGCCTTTAAAGAAGAGGAAACGCTTCCGGAGGATACGGAGGCATCTTCTGAAGAAAGCGGGGAATCCTCTGATGGCGAAATCTCCTCTGGAGAGAGCGAGACTTCCGGGGAACCGGAGGGCTCTTCAGAGGAGATGGAAAAATTGGAAAATTAAGGGATTTATCTTTGAATTTTGCGAAAATATAAAAAATAAAAAAAACACTTGACCGCAGCGGATATTTCATGTATAATGACTTTCGTTGCAGTGATGGGCTATCGCCAAATGGTAAGGCAACGGACTCTGACTCCGTCATTTCAAGGTTCGAATCCTTGTAGCCCAGCTTCTGTACAGTCCGGTTTCTCTTAGAGATTCCGGACTTTTTTTGTTCCGCAGGAAATAGCGTCCTACGAAAAAAACGCTCCTGTTTTAGCCAGAATGTTCAGAATCCGCCTGCTTTTTTCGGGAAATTGCTCTATTGCATATTTTCTGAAATCACTTATAATGGTAAACAGATAAGACTGTTTGATCTTGTCAGAAAATGAAATGTATGGAGGATTGATACACATGGATATTCGTTATTCCGCAAATCAGAAAGATTTTAAGCGCTATACCACAGAGGAAACCAGAAAAGAATTCCTGATTGAAAATCTTTATGTTGCGAATGAAATAGTAGCAGTATACTCTCACGTTGATCGTATGGTAACCCTGGGCTGTATGCCTACCACCGAGACTGTTTCCATCGATAAGGGCATCGACGTATGGAAAAACTTTGGAACCCACTATCTGCTGGAGAGAAGAGAGATCGGTATTTTCAACATCGGCGGTGCAGGAACCATTGTAGCAGACGGTGAGACCTTCAAGATGGGATATAAGGACTGCCTGTACATTACCAAGGGAACCAAGGAGGTTACCTTTGCCAGTGAGGACGCAGCAAATCCGGCTAAGTTCTACATGGTAAGTGCTCCGGCTCACAAGGCATGCAAGACCACCTTTATCTCCATTAATGATGCAGCAAAGAAGCCTTTAGGCGCTATGGAGACCTCTAACAAGAGAACCATCAATCAGTTTATCCATCCGTCCGTACTGGAGACCTGCCAGCTGTCCATGGGTATGACCGTACTGGAGCCGGGCAGTGTATGGAACACCATGCCGTCCCACACTCATGAGAGAAGAATGGAGATCTACATGTACTTCGAGATTCCGGAGAACAACGTAGTATTCCACATGATGGGTGAGGGCAATGAAACCCGCCACATTGTAATGCAGAATGAGCAGGCTGTTATCAGCCCGTCCTGGAGCATTCATTCCGGCGCAGGCACCAGCAACTATACCTTCATCTGGGCTATGGGCGGCGAGAATCAGGAATTCGACGATATGGATGTGATTCCGACCACTGAGCTGAGATAAGAGCAGCTTATCAGAATGATACGGGGCTGGACGAAGAGGACGGCTCTGGAATATGAAATAGAGGAGGATGCTATCATGATTTTTGATCAGGCAAAGAATTTGGATTTTTATCGCAATCTGGGAATTGAAGGACGTTATGCAAAGGCAGTGGACTGGCTGAAGAGTCAGGATCTGGCTTCTCTGGAAAACGGCAAATACGAAATTGACGGCAAGATGGTTTATGCCAATGTTATGAGCTACACAACAATTCCGTGGGAAGAGGCAAAGTTTGAGGCCCATGAGAATTACACAGATATTCAGTACATCATCGAAGGACAGGAGACCATGACCTATGCTCCGGTTGAGGATCTGACTGTGAAGACTCCGTACAATCCGGAAAAGGATGTTGTGATTTTTGACAACAGCAATCCGGGTCTGAAGGTTGTTGTAAAAGCCGGCGAATATATGATTTTCAATCCCTGGGACGGCCATAAGCCCAAAGCAGCAGCAGGCGAGCCTTCTCCGATTAAGAAAGTAGTTGTTAAAATCTGCGAAAAATAAACAAATCAGACTATTCTGATAAGGAGCCGGAAAATTTCCGGCTCCTCGTTTGCATTCTGCCCGGAGCTTCTGTACAAAATCATGCAGTACAGAGAAAAAACAGTTGTGATTCCTTAAGGAATATGAGATAATAAGAGGAAATGAGCTAATAACACAGGAGAAATCATGTATTCGTTTGAAAGCAGGATCCGCTACAGTGAGGTGGATCAGAACCAGGAGCTGTCTGTGACAGGTATCATCAATTACCTGCAGGACTGCTCTACCTTTCAGTCTGAGGATTTGAATCTTGGCGTTACGTATCTTCAGGAACACCACCGTGCATGGTGGCTGTCTTCCTGGCAGATTGTAATCGAAAGGTATCCGAGACTGGGAGAAGAAATTATTGTAAGTACCTGGCCCTATGATTTTAAGGGGATTTACGGATACCGAAATTTTACGATTTGCGATAAAAAGGGAAATTATCTGGTTAAGGCCAATTCCATCTGGTTTTTCTTTGACACAGAAGCAGGCCGTCCGGTCCGTGCTCAGGAGAGCGACATCCGCGGTTATGGAAGCGGAGAGGAAAAACGGCTGGAGATGGATTATGCGCCCAGAAGAATTCCTGTTCCGGAAAATGCGGTGAAGATGCCGGTGATTACAGTATTGCCCCATCACATTGATACCAACCGCCATGTAAACAATGCCCAGTATGTGGCTATTGCCAGAGAGGCTCTGCCGGAGGATATCCGTATCCGGGAGCTGCGGGTAGAGTACAAAAAGGCAGCTGTGCAGGGGGATGAGATGATTCCCTGTATCAGCAGAGAGGGAAGCGATTATACGGTATCCCTCTGCGACAGAGAAGGAACGGCCTATGCAGTTGTATGGATGAGGGCCGAAAGCGAAGGACCACGGTTGTGAGGGAACAGCCAGAAAGAGAGTATATATGATAGAATTAGGAAAAGTTCAGACCCTGACAGTACAGAGAGAGAAGGACTTCGGCGTGTATATGGGAGAGCCGGGGGATGAGAAGCGGGCAGTTCTTCTGCCCCGGAAGCAGGTTCCCGAGGGAACCAAGGTAGGAGACAGCCTGGAGGTATTTGTCTATAAGGATTCAGAGGATCGTCTGATTGCCACTTCCGGAAAGCCAAGGCTTCAGGTAGGAGAGACGGCGGTGCTTCCTGTTAAAGATGTGGTAAAAATCGGCGCTTTCCTGGATATGGGACTGGAGAAGGATCTGCTGCTTCCTTTTAAGGAGCAGAATCACAAGGTACGCCCCGGTGAGGGATGCCTGGTGGCTCTCTACATCGACAAGAGCGGGCGTCTGGCTGCTACCATGAATGTATATTCCTATATGAGCGCAGAGTCTCCTTATCAGAAGGATGACTGGGTAAAGGGTGTGATTTATGAAATCAGTGAAACCCTGGGCGCTTTTGTTGCTGTGGACAACCGGTATTACGGTCTGATTCCCAAGAAGGAGCTTTATGGAAATTACCATCCCGGAGATTCGGTGGAAGCCCGGGTTATGAAGGTCAGAGAGGACGGAAAGCTTGATTTGTCACCCCGCCGGAAAGCATATATGCAGATGGATGAGGATGCCCGGCTGGTTCTGAAGGTGATTGACGAATTTGACGGCGTTCTGCCCTTCAATGACAAGGCAAGACCGGAGACGATTGAGCGGGAGTTTCAGATGAGCAAAAATGCATTCAAGCGGGCGGTAGGACGTCTGCTGAAAGAAAATAAAATCCGGATTACGGAAAAAACCATTGAAAGAATATAGGAGGACCCAATTGGACACGATAGGATACTACAATAAATATGCATCCGCAATTTTTGAACAGACAGTGGAACTGGATATGGAGGAGCAGCGAAAAGCCTTTACCGGTTATCTGGAAGAGGGAGATACCATTCTGGATCTGGGCTGCGGTTCCGGGCGTGACAGCCTGGCTTTTTATGAGCAGGGATTTGATGTGACCCCTCTGGATGCCTCCGAGGAAATGTGCAAGCTGGCAGAGATCCATACAGGCCTGGAGGTTTTAAACATGGCTTATGAGGAGATGGAGTTCGACGAGGTTTTTGACGGAATCTGGGGCAATGAAGCGCTGATTCATGTGCCGGAGGATGAAATCGGCAGTGTGATGGAGCGCGTGATTGAAGCTCTCTGTCAGGGCGGAATCCTCTACCTCTCTTTCCAGGAGGGAGATTTTGAAGGAATTCAGAACGGACGTTATTTCTGCCAGTATACACAGGAAAAGCTGGAACGTCTTCTGAAAGAAACAGGACGTCTGGAGATCCAGAAGATCTGGGTGACAGAAGGAAACGGACATGATGAGGACGAGCATCTGATCCATGTCCTTGCAAAGAAGATATCCTGACCGGTTCCTCAGAAAGGGAGAAGGTATGAATTTTAGACACAAATCTGCGGCCCGTGATTATGCGCTGATTCTGCTTGGCGCATTTATCATGGGCTTTGCCATTAAAAACATCTACGATCCCATTGGCCTTGTTACAGGAGGAGCAGCCGGTATTGCCATTATTGTGAAGGAGAAGCTGGGGATTGAACTCTGGATCACCAATACGGCAGTGAATATTCCTCTGTTTCTGGCGGCAATCCGCCTGAAGGGCTGGCAGTTTATCAAGCGGACTCTGACTGCGACTGTGGCCCTTTCCGTTTTTCTGTATCTGATTCCGGAAATTCCGTTTCTCATGGATGATCTTCTGCTGACGGCTCTGTTCGGGGGAATTCTGACAGGAGTAGGCGCAGGACTGGTATTCCTCTGTCAGGCAACGACAGGGGGAACGGACATGCTGGCAGCTCTGATTCAGAGAAAGCTTCCCCACTATACGATTGCCCAGATTATGCAGGTGCTGGACGCAATGGTAGTATTTGCCGGAGCCTCTGTCTTTGGCATTACCTATGCGCTTTATGCCCTGATTGCCATTTTTGCCATGGCAAAGGTTTCGGACGGTATTATAGAAGGAATGAAGTTTTCCAAGGTGGCATTTATCATCTCAGACAAAAGCGAGGAGCTGGCGGAATTGATTATGAAAGAGATGAAGCGGGGGGCCACGGGAATTTCTGCCAGAGGCATGTACTCCGGAAATCAGAAGGAAATCCTCTTTTGTGTGGTATCAAAGAAAGAAATTGTACAATTAAAAGAGCTGGTTGTTGGGCATGATTCACAAGCTTTTGTAATTGTCAGTGATGCCAGGGAGGTTTTGGGGGAAGGTTTTATCGAATTTAGACAGTAAAAGAAGGGAATTCCTTACCTGAATTTGATGTTTTCAGCAGTTTTTTTTTCAGTTAAGCAAATGTGCCAAAAAGGGGAAATTGAATTTGGGCATTTGCAATATGGCGGAAAAATTTTTTATATTGTATCATTAATACAGAAAAAAGAGATGCGAAACAGCATCAATCAGGAGGAGAAAGTATGGCCAGTTTATCACTGAGAAATGTAACCAAAGCTTACCCGAACGGGTTTGTTGCAGTAAAAGATTTTAACCTTGAAATTGCTGATAAGGAATTCATCATCTTCGTAGGACCGTCTGGATGCGGTAAGTCCACCACCCTTCGTATGATCGCAGGTCTGGAAGACATTTCTTCCGGTGAGCTGTACATCGATGGTAAGCTGGTAAATGATGTAGAGCCGAAGGACAGAGATATCGCAATGGTATTCCAGAACTACGCTCTGTATCCGCATATGACCGTTTATGACAACATGGCATTCGGTCTGAAGCTGAGAAAAACTCCGAAGGATGAGATTGACAAGCTGGTTCAGGAAGCAGCAAGAATCCTTGACCTGTCCCATCTGTTAGATCGTAAGCCGAAGGCTCTGTCCGGTGGTCAGAGACAGCGTGTAGCTATGGGTCGTGCAATCGTTCGTAATCCTAAGGTATTCCTGATGGATGAGCCGCTGTCCAACCTGGATGCTAAGCTGAGAGGCCAGATGCGTATTGAGATTTCCAAGCTGCATCAGAGACTGAACGCAACCATCATCTACGTAACTCATGACCAGACCGAGGCTATGACCCTGGGTACCAGAATCGTAGTTATGAAGGACGGCGTAGTTCAGCAGGTTGACTCTCCGCAGAATCTGTATGACAAGCCCTGCAACAAGTTCGTTGCCGGATTCATCGGCGCTCCGCAGATGAACCTGATTGATGCTGTTGTTGGAAAGAGCGGCGCTGAAGTTACCCTGACCTTTGACGGTCACACCATCGCTCTGCCGGCAGAAAAAGGCAAAGTACTGGAGGAGAAGGGCTACAACGGCAAGACCGTTACCCTGGGTATCCGTCCTGAGGATCTGCATGATGACGAGGCTTATCTGGCAGCATCCCCGAAGAGCGTAATCGACGCAACCATCCGTGTATACGAGATGCTTGGTGCTGAAGTATATCTGTACTTCGATGTAAACGAAGCAAACTGCACCGCTCGTGTAAATCCGAGAACCACTGCAAGACCTGGCGATACTGTAAAGCTGGCTCTGGATCTGAGCAAGATTCACGTATTCGACAAGGATACCGAGCAGGTAATCGTGAACTAAGATATGTGTTTTATCATGTAAATTTAAGCAGGCGAGTATCATTACTCGCTTGCTTTTTTTTAAATTTTGCATTAAGATATAAGTTAGGATCGTATTAAGTTTGACAGTTTTTACGGATCATCGAGATTATCAACAAATTCACTATAAGGAGCGTGCGTTATGATTTCAAATCAGATTCTTCAGACAACCATTGACGGCTTGAAGGGAATTACCAGAATTGATCTGTGTATCTGCGACACGGAGGGAAAGGTACTGGCCTCTACATTTCCGGATGCAGAGGAGTATGAAAGCTCCATTTTATCTTTTGTAGATTCTCCGGCGGACAGCCAGGTGATTTCCGGATATCAGTTTTTTAAGGTATTTGATGAGCATCAGCTGGAGTATATTCTGCTGGCAAAGGGCGGCAGTGACGATGTATATATGGTAGGAAAGCTGGCTGCTTTCCAGATTCAGAATCTTCTGGTAGCATATAAGGAGCGGTTTGACAAGGATAATTTCATCAAGAATCTTCTGCTGGACAACCTGCTTCTGGTGGATATTTACAACCGTGCGAAAAAGCTTCATATTGAAACCAATGTGAAGCGCGTGGTATTCCTGATTGAGACCAAGCATGAAAAGGATGTGAATGCACTGGAGACTGTGCGCAGTCTGTTTGCATCCAAGACCAAGGATTTTATCACTGCGGTAGATGAAAAGAATATCATTCTGGTAAAGGAGGTCAAGGCCGGAGAGGATTACAGTGAGCTGGAGAAGACAGCCAACATGATTCTCGATATGCTGAATACAGAGGCCATGACCAAGGTACATGTGGCTTATGGTACCATTGTAGGCGATATCAAGGAGGTTTCCAGATCCTACAAGGAAGCAAAGATGGCTTTGGATGTGGGCAAGATTTTCTACAGCGGAAAGAATGTGGTGGCATACAGCAATCTGGGTATCGGACGTCTGATTTATCAGCTTCCCCTGCCTCTGTGCCGGATGTTTATCCGTGAGATCTTTGAAGGAAAGTCTCCGGACGAGTTTGATGAGGAAACTCTTACCACCATCAACAAGTTCTTCGAGAACAGCCTGAATGTTTCCGAGACTTCCCGTCAGCTTTATATTCACCGGAATACTCTGGTATACCGTCTGGATAAGCTGCAGAAGAGCACAGGTCTGGATCTGAGAGTATTCGAGGATGCGATTACCTTTAAGATTGCTCTGATGGTTGTGAAGTACATGAAGTATATGGAGAGCCTGGATTACTAATTATGATTGAAATATCCAATATCAGCAAGACCTATGAAAACGGCGGCAAGGCTTTGCGGGACATCAATATTACCATTGAAGACGGGGAATTTGTATTTATTATGGGGCGGAGCGGCTCCGGCAAATCCACCCTTCTGAAGCTGATGCTGAAGGAGGCAGAGCCGACCTCGGGCCGGATTGTGATCAATGATATGGATCTGCAGAAGATGCCGCGGAGGTATGTGCCGAAGTTCCGCAGGAAGCTGGGGGTTGTATTTCAGGATTTCCGGCTTCTGCAGGATCGGAATGTATTTGAGAATGTGGCCTTTGCCCAGCGGGTGGTAGGGGCCTCTTCCAGAAGTATCCGCGAGTCTGTTCCCAGAATGTTAAAGCTGGTGGGGCTTTCATCGAAATACAAGATGGAGCCCCAGAAGCTTTCCGGAGGTGAGCAGCAGCGGGTGGCGATTGCCCGCGCCCTGATTAACCGTCCGGAGGTGCTTCTGGCAGATGAGCCTACGGGCAATCTGGATTATCAGAATGCCATAGAGATTATGAATCTTCTGAAACGGATTAACCGGAGAGGAACAACGGTGGTTGTGGTGACTCACAGCCAGGAACTGGTAGATCAGATAGGCGGACGTGTGATTACTCTGGATCGCGGAAGGCTTGTCAGCGATGAAGTGAGAGGTGGTCATACGGATGAGCTTTAGTACATGTTGGTATTGCATGAAACAGGGACTGAAAAATATATGCAGAAATATCTGGTTTTCGCTGGCATCGGTGGCAACGATTTCTGCGTGTATTTTTTTATTTTGTTTATTTTTCTCAATTGTTGCAAATATCCGGTTTATGGTACACCATGTAGAGAGCACAGTGGGAATTACGGTTCTCTTTGATGAGAATCTGACGGAGGAAGAGATTCTGGCTCTGGGAGACGAGATTGGCAAACGGCCGGAAATCCGGGAGATGAATTATGTATCTGCACAGGAGGCCTGGGACAGCTTTAAGGCAGAATATTTTGCCGGACATGAGGAGCTGGCCGAGGGCTTTGCAGAGGACAATCCTCTGGCAGGTTCTGCCTCCTATGTGATTTTTTTGAATGATATCAGTGAACAGGAAAATTTTGCAGCTTATCTTCAGGGGATCAGCGGAGTGCGCCAGGTGAATTATTCCAGCACTACTGCAGCGGGATTTTCCAGCTTTAATAAAATGCTGGGAGCCTTGTCCCTTGCGATTATCGGAGTGCTTCTGTCAGTGGCGGTTTTTCTGATCAGCAACACGATTTCCGTGGCGGCGGCCTTTCGCCGGAGAGAAAGCCAGATCATGCGTTTTATCGGAGCTACAAATTTTATGATTCGCGCTCCGTTTATTGTGGAGGGCGTGGTAATTGGCCTGATCGGAGCGGTGATACCTCTGGCAGGAATGTATGTGCTTTATACAAAGATGGTGGTCTATCTGGTGGAGCGGTTTCATATCCTGTCTAATATGCTGTATTTTATTCCCATCGGTGATATTTATCCTGTTATGGTGGCAGTGTCCATGGCTCTTGGTGTGGGAATCGGCTTTTTCGGAAGCTTTTTCACCATTCGCAAATCCCTGAAAGTGTAGGTGGAAGAATGAAAGCATGGAAAAAATGGGGGCTTCTCTGGATCAGCTTTGCGGCAATTCTTACCACAGGTCTTTTTCCTTCCTATGCAACAAAAAAGGATGTGGAGGCTGCGAAGAAAAAGGTCAGCTCCATGGAGGCGGAAAAGAAGAAGGTTGAAGCAGCTTTAAAGAATCTGGAGGGTCTGAAGCACGATACAGCCGCCTATGTAAAGCAGCTGGACGGCGATTTGATGCGGCTGGATCAGGAACTGGAGCAGCTTTCCGGAGATATTGCCGGTAAGGAAGAGGAGATTGCCCGAACCGGACAGGAGCTGGAGGCGGCAAGGGAAACTGAGGAAAAGCAGTATGCAGACATGAAGCTCCGGATCAAATATATGTATGAGCGGGGCGAAACCAGTTACATGGATATGCTGCTTCAGTCAGATGATATGGCCCAGTTTATGAACCGGGCGGAGTATATCCAGAAAATTTCTGATTATGACAGAAAAAAGATGGATGAATATGAGGCAACCAGGGAAACGATAGCTGCTCATGAGGTGAAGCTTCAGGAGGAGCATGCAGAGCTTTTAAGCCTGCAGGAACAGACTCAGGCGAAGCACCAGTCGGTGGAAACCCTTCTTTCTGAGAAGAGCAGAGAACTCCGGGGGGTGGAAAATCAGATTTCCGCAGCAGAAGGCCAGATAGAGGAATATGAAAAGGATCTGGCTGCCCAGGAGAATAAAATCAAACAGCTGGAAGCAGAGATTAAGCGGAAGGAAGAAGAGGCGAGAAAGGCGGCCGAGGCGGCCGGCAAATCGTATAAAACTGTAAATCTGGGAGATATTAACTTTATATGGCCCTGTCCTTCCAGCAGTCGGATTACTTCTGGTTTCGGCGGGCGAAGCTCGCCTACGGAAGGGGCGTCCACCAACCATCAGGGAATTGATATCGGTGCCGGCAGCGGTTCGGCCATTGTGGCATCTGCAGCCGGGACGGTGGTGGTGTCTACATACAGCTATTCAGCTGGAAATTATATTATGCTGAATCACGGAGGCGGCGTTTATACCGTGTATATGCATTGTTCCCAGCTGCTGGTTTCTGAGGGGCAGCAGGTCAGTCAGGGACAGACCATTGCCAAGGTTGGTTCCACAGGATATTCTACGGGACCTCACCTTCATTTTGGAATCCGTCATGGCGGACGCTATGTGAATCCTCAGACGTATGTAAGTCCGTGATGGAAATAACGGCGTTCTTTTTCTGAGGAAAATCAGAAGAGAACGGTCAGAAAGACAGGTGACATATTTGGAAAACGAAAAGAAAAATAAAAACAAATTTTGGAAGGGTGTTCTGGTAGGCGCTCTGGTAACTTCTTTTGCAGGTCTGGTGATAGTGGGAATTGCAGCAGGGATTTCCATTATCGGCCATACAGTCATGGGCGGGCAGGGCATAGCCGGAATCATCGAAAGCTCCGGAAGTCCGGAGGAGGAATCCCTGAATTATCAGCGAATCGGCAATAAGCTGGATTTGCTGGAGCAGGTGGTGGATAACTATTTCCTGTTTGAGGAAAATGTGGATACGGAACAGATGGAAGCCGGAATTTACAAAGGTATGCTGGCAGGTCTGGAGGATCCCTATACCACCTATTATACAGCTGAAGAATACCGGGCCATGACAGAGGAAACGGAAGGCGTTTACTGCGGAATCGGCGTTCAGGTCAGCCAGAATCTTGAGACGGGAATTATTACTATTTTGAGAGTATTTCCCGGTTCTCCTGCAGAAGAGGCAGGACTGAAAAAAGGCGATATTCTCTACAAGGTAGGGGCGCTGGATGTGTATGATCAGGAGCTGGATACCCTGGTTTCCCAGTATATCCGCGGTGAGGAAGGTACCTTTGTGGACCTGACGGTTTTAAGAGACGGTGAGGAGATTTCTGCTACGGTGGAACGCCGCATGGTGGAAAGTGTGACTGTGGAATCCCAGCTTCTTCCCGATAAAACAGGTTATGTAATGGTAACCCAGTTTGACCTGGTAACAGCAGATCAGTTTATTTCTGCAGTTGATTCTCTGGAAAAACAGGGAATGGAACGCCTGGTGATTGATTTGCGGGATAATCCGGGAGGTGTGGTGGATGCCTGTGTGAAGATGGCGGCCTATCTTCTGCCGGAGGATCAGTACGACGGAACTATTCTCAGCACTGCTGACAAAAACGGAGAAGGCGACCGGTATTACTGTCAGGACGGAAAGCTTCTGTTTGAGGGAAGCGGATCCAATTCGGAATATCCGATGGATGACGGACATGAGCTGAATATGCCGATTGCAGTTTTGATCAACGGAATGTCAGCCAGCGCTTCCGAGGTGTTTGCAGGAGCTTTGCGGGATTATGGAATGGCAACCCTGGTGGGAACCACCTCCTTTGGAAAAGGAATCGTGCAGGCGCTTCTGCCTCTGGATGACGGTTCTGCTGTGAAGGTAACCATAGCCCATTATTATACTCCGGCCGGTCATGATATTCACAAAAAAGGTCTGGAGCCGGATGTGGAGATTCCGTTAGAGCTGGATGAGGATCTGATTGGACAGTACGATGTTCCTCTGGATCGGGATAATCAGGTACAGAAGGCCATTGAGGTTTTAAAACAATAGGATTTTGAGATTATAGAAGAAAAAAGAAAACGCGTTCTGCAGCCGGAAAAACCGGAATGCAGGACGCGTTTTTTGATTTCATTTGATTACAGATCCAGCTTCAGATCCCCTGTTTTGATCCAGCCGGTTTTCCGGAGAACAGCGCCGAAAATCAGAGTCAGGACAGCCGGAAGGAGGAAGCAGATCAGAAGAATTCCCAGCCACATCCTGGCGCCGCCGCCCATGGCGGTGTAAATTCCGATAGGGCCAACCAGTCCGCAGGTGCCCATACCGGCTCCGGCGGCAATGTTCTCCAGACGGAACAGGCAGGTGGCAATAGGGCCTGTAACCATGGAGGCCAGAGTGGGGGCAATCCAGATTCGCGGGTTCTTGACAATATTTCCCATCTGCAGCATGGATGTGCCAAGTCCCTGAGCTAACAGACCGCCCATACCGTTTTCACGGAAGCTCAGTACAGCAAAGCCAATCATCTGTGCGCAGCATCCGGCAGTGGCTGCGCCGCCGGCCAGACCGTCTAAACTCAGCATGATGCAGATGGCTGCGCTGCTGATCGGAAGGGTCAGCGCAATTCCGATGAGTGCAGAAACCAGCATTCCCATAAAGAAGGGCTGCATCTCGGTTGTGGTTTTTACCAGATTTCCGAAGGCGGTCATAAAGGCGGAAACGCCGGGGCCTACGAACTGGGCAATCAGGACGCCGGAAATAATGGTAACGCCGGGAGTAACGAGAATATCCACCCGTGTTTCCTTAGAAACAATTTTTCCCAGCTCAGTGGCAACGATTGTGGCAAGCAAAGCGCCTACAGGTCCTCCCAGGGCATTTCCTGCAATGCCTACCGTGGCAGCAGAGAAAAGAACCAGCTGGGGCGCATGAAGGGCATAGGCGATGGACACACCAAGAGCTGCACCGGTTGCGCTTTTGCAGTATTCAGCAATGGTCTGAAAGAGCGTTATCTGGGTTTTGTCTCCAAGGGTTCCGAAAATGGTTCCGATGAGCAGGGATGCAAAAAGACCGAAGGCCATAGCTCCCATGGCGTCGATGAGATAGGTTTTGACAGTAATATTGACGTTTTTTCGTTTCAGAAATGCTTTTACGCCTGTCTGTTCCATAATAAAATCTCCTTTGTATGGTATTGTGGGACATAAAGGCACACATTTGACTTCCCAAGTCAAAGCAGTTGAAAGTTATCTTACCATAAAATGAAAAAAATGCAAATAAAACATGAAAGATGGTTAATAAATTAACAAATTACGTCATAGAAAATCGTAATTTCTTATGCTATACTTGTTCTAATTATGGGGCAGGGGACAGCAGAAAGAGAGGAGCAGAAAATGAAAATCAAAGAGTTACTGGCAAAGGGAGAGCCCACGCTTTCTTTTGAAGTATTCCCTCCAAAAACGGAGGACAAACTGGAATCGGTGGAGGCAGCGGCGTTAGAAATTGCCGGGCTGCATCCGGCATTTATGAGCGTTACCTATGGAGCGGGAGGAGGAACCAGCCGGTATACGGTAGATATTGCTTCTTCTATCATGAATCACGGAGTAACTCCTCTGGCACATCTGACCTGCGTTTCATCCACAAGAGAAAAGGTTCACGGGGTACTTGAGGAGCTGAAGGAAAGAGGAATAGAAAATGTTCTGGCGCTGCGGGGAGATATTCCTGCGGATGGAAAGGTGGAAAAGGATTACCGGTATGCGTCCCAGCTGATTGCGGAGATCAAGGCGGCAGGAGATTTCTGCATTGGAGCAGCCTGTTATCCGGAGGGACATGTGGAGTCAGTGAATAAAACGGCGGACATCCAGCATCTGAAGGAAAAGGTGGAGGCAGGCTGTGATTTTGTGACTACCCAGATGTTTTTTGACAACAATATTTTATACAATTATTTATACAGAATCAGGGAAAAGGGAATTATGGTGCCGGTCATTGCCGGAATTATGCCTGTGACCAATTCTGCCCAGATTAAGCGGATCTGCTCTATGTCAGGAACGTATCTTCCGTCCCGGTTTAAGGCCATTGTAGACCGTTTCGGAGACAATCCGGCAGCGATGAAGCAGGCCGGCATTGCCTATGCCACAGAGCAGATTATCGATTTGATAGCCAATCATGTAAATGGAATCCATGTATATTCTATGAATAAACCGGATGTGGCAGCGCAGATTCAGAACAGTCTTTCTGAGATTGTGCGGTAAAGAATATGGAGCCGTTTGTTTGGAAATGGAACCAGGCAGAGGTTTTGCGTTATCTTGGCTGCAAGGGACAGCCGGTTCCGGAGAATGTGGAGCTTTTAATTGAAGAATGCAAACGGGAGCTGGAGCAGTGCGCCGTTCCCCGGGCAGTGTGGCGGGAATTTCCGCTGGAGCTTGTGGGGGATGAAATCCGGATAGGAACCATCACGGCAAGAAGCCGCAGTCTGGGGCGGAATCTGAAAGACTGTACGGGAGTTTTGCTGTTTGCCGCAACGCTTGGCAGCCAGGTGGATGTTATGCTGCATCGGTATGGAAAACTGCAGATGAGCAAGGCCGTGGTATTTCAGGCGGCCTCAGTTGCTCTTCTGGAGGAATTCTGTGATGAAAAGAACAGAGAACTGAAAGAGGAATATGAGAAACAGGGGCTGTATTTAAGACCGAGATTCAGTCCCGGCTACGGGGATTTTTCTCTGGAATGTCAGCGGCAGCTGGTACCGGCTCTGGATTTGGGAAAGAGAATTGGCGTGACCCTGACGGACAGCCTTCTGATGGCGCCTTCCAAATCCGTCACTGCAGTCATTGGAATCAGTGAGATTCCTGTAAGCTGCAGAATTCAGGGATGTGAAATCTGTCAGAAAAAGGATTGTGCATACCGGAGATAAGGAAGAACGGGGGATGCGGAGAAGAAAACCGCGGAAAGGAAAACTATGAGTATTTTACAGGAATTAGAAAAGAGAATCCTGTTTTGTGACGGCGGAATGGGAAGCCTTCTGCAGCAGGCAGGTCTGCAGCCGGGAGAACTGCCCGGTGTCTGGAATATGACCCATCCGGAGGTGCTGGTGCAGATTCACCGGGATTATCTGGAGGCAGGCGCAGATATTGTGACCACCAATACATTTGGTGTGGACAGGCTGAAGTACAATGAACATACTGAGTATCAATTAAAACCGGTAATTGAGGCAGCGGTGAAAAATGCAAGAGAAGCCATTGCGCTTTCCGGGAAAAAGGCTTATGTGGCTCTTGATATGGGGCCAACGGGAAAGCTTTTAAAGCCTTTGGGAGATTTGGAATTTGAGGATGCAGTCAGTCTGTACCGGGAGGTTGCAGAAGCAGGCGCGGAGGCAGGGGCAGACCTGATCCTGATTGAAACCATGAGCGACACCTATGAGACAAAGGCAGCAGTGCTGGCGGCAAAGGAGGCCTGCAGTCTTCCTGTATTTGTGACAGTAACCTTTGATGAAAGAGGAAAGCTGCTTACCGGAGGAAGCCCGGCTTCTGTTGCGGCTATGCTGGAGGGACTGGGTGTTGATGTTCTGGGAATGAACTGCGGCCTGGGACCGGCACAGATGAGGGAGATTTTAAAGGAGCTTCTGGCGGTTTCTTCTATTCCTGTTATGGTCAATCCCAATGCAGGCCTTCCCCGCAGTGAAAACGGGAAAACCGTATACGATATTGACGCAGAGGAATTTGCGGCTATTATGGAAGAAATTGTAGATATGGGAGCGCGGATTGCAGGCGGCTGCTGCGGTACTACGCCGGAGCATATCCGGAAGGTGTATGAGCGATGCAAAGCGAAAACACCGGTTCCTGTTATCAGAAAACACCGGACGGTGGTATCTTCTTTTGCCCAGGCAGTAGAAATCGGAAAAAATCCGGTGATTATCGGAGAACGGATTAATCCTACAGGAAAATCAAAATTCAAACAGGCTCTGCGGGATCACAATCTGGAATATATTCTTCAAGAGGGTGTGACACAGCAGGAGCACGGCGCTCATGTGCTGGATGTGAATGTGGGACTTCCTGAAATTGACGAGCCGTCCATGCTGGAAGAGGTTGTGCGGGAGCTGCAGAGCATTCTGGATCTTCCCCTGCAGCTGGACACCTCGGATCCGGCTGCCATGGAACGGGCCATGCGGGTGTATAATGGAAAGCCGCTGATCAATTCGCTTAACGGAAAAGAGGAATCTATGAAGACCGTATTTCCGCTGGTTCAGAAATACGGCGGTGTGGTTGTGGCTCTCTGTCTGGATGAAAAGGGAATTCCGGAAACGGCAGAGGGACGGCTGGAAATAGCCCGGAAGATTTTTGACAGGGCGCAGGAGTATGGAATCGGACCGGAAAACATTCTGATTGACGCGCTGTGCCTGACAGTAAGCTCAGACAGCAAAGGCGCGCTGACCACTCTGGAAACCCTGCGCCGTGTCAGGGATGAGCTGGGGGGAAAAACCATTCTGGGCGTTTCCAATATATCCTTCGGTCTGCCTCAGAGAGAGATTATTAACGGGGCATTTTTCACGATGGCTATGGAGTGCGGACTGAATGCCGCGATTATTAATCCCAATTCAGAAGCGATGATGCGTGCATATTACAGCTTCCGGGCGCTGATGGATCTGGATCCCCAGTGCGGGGATTATATTCAGCAGTACGGACAGCAGGCAGGCGCCGGAACACCGTCTGGCCCGGCCAGTCAGTTTTCAAAAACTCCATCATCTTCGGCAGGAGCTTCTTCTAAGGCAGCGGACAGGGGAGATTCATCTGCCGCGCTGGAGACAGGAATTGAAAAGGGGATGCGGGAACAGGCCGCGGCTTCGGTCGGCGAGCTTTTGAAAGAGAAGGATGCTCTGGAAATTATTAACAGCCATATGATTCCTGCTCTGGACCGGGTGGGAAAAGGCTTTGAACGGGGAACACTGTTTTTGCCGCAGCTGTTAATGAGTGCGGAAGCTGCCAGAGCTGCCTTTGACATTATTAAAGAACAAATGGCTGCAAGCGGAGTGAAACAGGAAAGCAAGGGTTCCATTATTCTGGCAACGGTTAAGGGAGATATTCACGATATTGGAAAAAATATTGTGAAGGTGCTGCTGGAAAATTACAGCTATCAGGTATTGGATCTGGGAAAAGACGTACCGCCGGAACAGATCGTGGAGGCTGTAGTAAAAAATCATGTCCGCCTGGTGGGACTGAGCGCATTGATGACCACAACAGTTCCCAGTATGGAGGAAACCATAAGGCTTTTGAGAGAGAAAGCCCCCTGGGCCCGTGTGATGGTGGGAGGAGCTGTTCTGACCCAGGAATATGCAGATACCATGGGGGCGGATCGGTACTGCCGGGATGCCATGGCTTCTGTGACCTATGCAGAGGAGCTGTTCGGACAGCAGTAAAATGTAATAAAAATGTAATAGAGATTTTGTTGTTTTTTGTCAGAAGGTGTCTTATATTGAAATTGTAAATGTGTCAATCAGGAAAGAAGGGTGAAAGCATATGTTCAGAAGAAAAGGGAGACTGCGGAGAGCTGCTGCGGCAGGTCTTTGTGCATGGATGGCGCTGCAGAATCCGGCAATGACTGCCCGTGCGGAGCTTCCTGAGCAGCTGACTGTGACGGACGGACAGTTTATCCGGGCCAATGGAACAGCTGTGGAGGGGGCGCTGGCAAAGGGTGTTACGATTTCAAAGTATCAGAATAAAGCAGGGGATATTGACTGGAATCAGGTGAAGGGGGATGGTGTGACCTTTGCCATGATTCGTCTGGGATATCTCAACGATCCGGATCCGTATTTTGCAGAGAATATGAAGAATGCATCTGACCAGGGGATCCGCACCGGCGTCTTTTTCTACACGCAGGCCCTGGATGAGGAGACAGCAAGACAGGAAGCCCGGTTTGTACTGGATCAGATTAAGGATTATCCCGTTTCCTATCCTGTGGCCTATGATGTGGAGTCTCAGTATCTGTTGGATATGGGCAAGACCCCTCAGGAGATTACCGGTCAGGTGAATGCCTTCTGCCAGGTGATTGCAGAAGCCGGCTACAGGCCGGTTGTATATGCAAATAATGAGTGGCTGACCAGACATATGGATACCTCTCAGATTCCTTATGATATCTGGTATGCCCGGTATGAAACCTCGGTGAATGAATATCCCAATCGTACCATCTGGCAGTACACCAAGGACGGAACAGTGGCAGGAATTACAGGAAAGGTCTGCATTGAGATTGCCTTTGCCGACTATAACCAGCTGTTTCCGGGAACCGGATGGAGGCAGATTAACGGAAGCTGGTACTATTACGAGAATTATCAGAAGAAGACAGGCTGGCTCCAGCTGGGAGAAGACTGGTATTATCTGAAAGAAGATGGAAAAACGGCTGCAAATGAAAGCTGTCAGATTGGTGATGTGATGTATTCGTTTGCAGAAAACGGTGTGTGGATTCCGTGACAGAAAGTGATGAGCTGAAAACAGCTGACAGAATAAAAAAACAGCAGTTCTGGTACATTATCATACCAGGCTGCTGTTTTTCTTATGTCATAGGAAGGTGCGTCCTATGACATAAAAACGCTCCGCGAGGATCGCCATGGGGCGGAAGAGAATTTTGTCGAAGAAGCGACCCGCCGCAGGCGGAGAAGCTCGCGGGCTTCTTTTTTACCCCTGCGCAAGAGCCTTGATCTGTGCCAGGCCTTTTTTTACCGGCGGAAGAGAGATGACGATCAGTGTCAGAACACCTTCTGCCAGGATATAGGAATAGTTATAGACAATCGGGTAAAGCATGGCAAGCTGCTGGGGGAAATTCTCCGGCATATAGTCCATCCAGTAGAGATAGCCGCCGATAACATGAAACAGGCCGCGAACCAGAATTCCCAGGAGATAGCCTTTGACCAGACCGTTTTTTGATTTGGAGAACAGTCCGGCCAGTCCCAGTCCGGCAAAGGCCAGAACATAGTCGCAGCATACCTGAAACAGGGAAAGAACATAGGGCTCCTGAATAAACTGAAGAATGCCATAGGCCAGACCGGTCATGATGCCGGCCCGGATTCCGTACCAGTAACCAATCAGGCAGATAAAAAGCATGCTGAACAGGGTGACGGAACCGCCGTAAGGCATTTTTGGAATCAGCCGGATGTAGGAAGTAAGGTAAGCGAGAGCTATGGCAGTTCCGCAGAAAACAAGCTGTCTGGCAGAAATTTTTGTTTTCTGATTCCGGGAAATCATGCCGGCAATGAAAAAGAAGAGGGCAGCAGCAAGAATGCTGAGTCCATAGCCAAAGGCGGTCAGGCCGCCGTCAGTCGTAACAATTGACATAAAAAAAGCCTCCTTTGTGGATAACAGCACAGGGGGACTTTCGGTAAGTATTATGCTTCCTTACGCCGGTATAATCCGGATCAAGTGATGAGGGTCAGGCGAATGCCGCCATTCTCAGCCAGTAAAGGCGCCCCTAGCGTGTTGTATAGAATTATGACGGCAGCTTTTAACGCCGCCGTTTATGAAAAAAGTATACTCCAGGGCAGAAGGATTGTCAAGCAAAGGGGGAAAACGTCTTTTCGAAAATGTAACAGTTCAGCCTTGCATTTGCCGGGGGATTTCGGTAGAATAGAATCAGGCTGAATTGGGATTCTCTCCGGAACGGAGGGAAATCTATGAATCAAAATTTACTGGAAAGCAGAACCTGGATGAAGGCGGTCAGATGGCTGGCGCTGGGAATGGTGTTTGCGGTGGGAGGATGCTGTTACAGCTGCAGAGCAAAGGATTCTCCTGCGGCAGAGGAACAAATTTCCTGTTTTGAAGACTTCCCGGAGGAAGAAGAATTTCCGGAAAGCGAAGGCGGGACGGATAACGCCGCCGGAGAAGACCGGGGGAAGAATTCAGAGGGGGTTTCTGAAGAAAAACAGACGGCAGCTGCAGAGAAGGCTTCTGAAGAGGGTCTGCAGGAAAGCAAAAAGACAGACGGAAGAGATTCCGAAAGCGGGGCATTATCCTGCTATGTTTATGTCTGCGGCCAGGTGGTGAATCCCGGCGTTTACAGGCTGGAGGAAGGAATGCGGATTTTTGAGGCTGTGGAGCTGGCAGGCGGTTTTACCGGAGATGCCAGACCGGAATACCTGAATCTGGCAGAGCCGGTTTTCGACGGCATGAAGATTCTGGTGCCGGATGAGGCACAGGTTTCGGATCCGTCCTGGAACGGACAAACCGGAAGCCCGGGAGCAGGAAGAAGCCCTGATGGACAGACAGGCGTGTACAGTCAGTCGGACGGGACAGTTCCGGTAAAAAAAGTAAATATTAATTCAGCTTCGAAAGAAGAATTGATGACCCTGACAGGGATCGGGGAGTCCAGGGCCGCGGATATTATCCGGTACCGGACAGAAGAGGGGGCCTTTTCCCGGATTGAGGATATTATGAAGGTTCCGGGAATTAAAGAGGCTTCCTTCCGAAAACTGAAGGATCAGATTGAGGTATAGCAAAAGCTATAGAATAGATCGGTGTGGCAGGAGAGAGAATAATGGCGAAGATTCTGGTGGTAGATGATGAAAAACTGATTGTAAAGGGGATTCGTTTCAGTCTGGAACAGGATGGAATGGAAGTAGACTGTGCATATGACGGAGAAGAGGCAATCAATCTGGCAAAGCAGACAGAGTATGATGTGGTGCTTCTTGATGTGATGCTGCCCAAATATGACGGATTTGAGGTGTGTCAGGCGATTCGTGAATTTTCGGAGATGCCGGTGATTATGCTGACGGCAAAGGGCGGAGATATGGATAAGATTCTGGGACTGGAATACGGCGCAGATGATTATATTACAAAGCCCTTCAATATCCTTGAGGTGAAAGCGCGCATCAAGGCGATTATGCGCCGTAGCTCGAAAAAGTCACGGAGAGGCGGTCAGGCAGAGACAAAGATGATTACAGCCGGAGATCTGAAGCTGGATCGGGAGGGCAGAAGAGTCTTTATCGGAGAAAAGGAAATCAATCTTACAGCCAAGGAGTTTGATCTTCTGGAGCTTCTTGTGTGCAATCCCAATAAGGTTTACAGCAGGGAAAGCCTTCTGAGCTTTGTCTGGGGAAATAAAGCATCTGAGTCCGGTGATGTCCGGACGGTGGATGTTCACGTGCGCCGTCTGAGAGAAAAGATTGAGCCAAGTCCCAGCGATCCCAAATATGTGCATACCAAATGGGGCGTGGGATATTATTTCCGCGCATAGGAATTGTCTGTGCAGAAATAACTGTTCAGGACGGGGCATCTTCCTGTCCGGCAAAGCGGAACAGGAAGCATCGGAGATTTCTCCGATAAGAGATTATCAGGAAAGAGACAGAGGATATAGAGGATGGAAGTTTGCATTAGAAAAGTAAAACCGGAGGATCTGGATGCGGTAACCCGGGTAGAGGCGGTTTGTTTTCCGGAAGCAGAGGCAGCGCCCAGGGAGTCTTTCCGGCAGAGAATTTCCACATTTCCGGACAGCTTTTTCGTAGCAGAAAAGGACGGAGAAATCATTGGATTTATCAACGGCTGTGCGACAGACAGCCGGGTGATTTTTGATGAAATGTTTGCGGATGCATCCCATCACAGGAAGGACGGGATTTACCAGAGTATTTTCGGTCTGGACGTGATTCCGGAATATCAGCATCAGGGGCTGGCCTCCCGTCTGATGGAGCATCTGATTGAAGATGCGCGGGAAAAGGGAAGAAAGGGTCTGACTTTGACCTGCAAGGATCGTTTGATCGGTTTTTATGAGAGATTTGGCTACAAAAATCTGGGACTGTCCCAGTCGGTTCACGGCGGGGCAGTCTGGTATGATATGATTCTGGAATTTCCCAGAGAAAAGTGAGGGATCTCATGGAAAGAAAAAAGTGGAGAAAGCGTTGGAGGAGACTGGATAATACGGCCAAAATTTTCCCGGTTATTGCCAATGAGCAGATGAGCCAGGTATTCCGCATCTCTGTGACTTTGAAGGAGCCGGTGGATCCGGAGGTTCTGCAGCAGGCGCTGGAGGATATTCTGCCTCATATCAGGAATTTTCGGGTGAAGCTGCGCCGGGGCCTGTTCTGGTTTTATTTCGAGGAAAATACCAGAATTCCGAAGGTACAGCGGGAGAATACCTATCCCTGCCGGTATCTGGATCCTCATGGAAGCCAGCGTTTTCTTTTCCGGGTTTCTTATTATGAGAACCGGATCAATCTGGAGGTATTTCATGCACTGACAGACGGTCTGGGAGCTGCGAATTTCCTGAAAAGTCTGACGGCCCAGTATCTGAATCTGAAACGGGGAGAGGTTTCTGATGAATGGACCCCGGAGGATGACCGGGATGAGTCACAGCTTCGTTTTCACACAGAGGACAGCTATCTGGAAAATTACAGGGAAATGGAGCATAAAAGCTACAGCTCGCGCCCTGCTTATCGTCTGGAGGGGGCTTATCTGCCTCTGGGAACCGGCCAGGTGCTTCACGGCTATGTGAATCTGGCACAGCTGAAGAAGGCATGCAAAAGCCACAGGGTCAGTGTGACAAAGTACCTGGCAGCTGTTCTGATCTGGTCAATCTGGCAGGAATATCTCCAGGGAGGAGCTGCAAGGCTTCCTGTGGTTTTAAACCTTCCCATTAATCTGAGAGCATTTTTTGGCTCTGAGACTATGGCGAATTTTTTTGCAGTCACGATGATCGGACAGCTTTTCTCAGATCCTCACATGGATTTTGATACCCTTCTTGGAAGAATCAGCCGGCAGATGGATCGGAAAATTGATAAGGAGAAGCTGGAGCAGAATATTTCTTACAATGTATCAAATGAGAAAAAGTGGTATTTAAGGGCCATTCCTCTGTTTATTAAAGCGCCGGTTCTCCGGATGATTTTTGGAATGAAGGATCGGGCGTATACCATGACGCTTTCCAATATTGGTCCCATATCCATGGACCCGCAGTACAGAGAGGATATTAAACGGTTCCACATGATGATCGGTGTTTCCAGAAAGCAGCCGGTGAAATGTGCAGTCTGTGCCTGGGGAGATGAAGTGGTTGTTACATTTACGTCTGTTTTTGCAGACAGCCGTCTTCAGAAGCAGTTTTTCAAAAAACTGAAGCAGGACGGTATTTCTGTGCGCCTGGAGGGCAATGAACTGTGCGCAGCAAGAAAGCGGGATATGTACCCGCGTATCCGCAAGATTCTGATTCTTCAGAAGGGCGGAGAGGAAAAGGCTGCCCGTCTGGCCCGAAAGGTTGGGCATACCGGCGGAACAGCAGCCAGAGGCATTTTTGAGTATGCAAGCGGACGGAGAAGCTGGGAGGACGAGTTAAAGCGCAGATTTCATGTATAAATAAAATGCGGCAGTCTCAGATGCAGACAGAGGAGGCTGTGCAGGGCCGCAGTAAAAATCGGCAGAAGGAAAAACTGCGCAGAAGATGCAGTCTCACAGAAACTGCAGAAAAAGATAGACAGAATAAGTTGACAGGCAGCAGGTGAACGGATGAGAAAAGAGAAAGTCAGTTTGCGGGGCAAGGTGGTACGGGACATGATGAAGAACATGATGGACTCGGCCATGGGACATAAGTTCCAGACAGGAGAATACCGGGCAAATCCGGTGGAGCCTGCCTGGATCTGTCCGGCAGATTATGATTATGAGATTATTGAACTGGGGGACTGTAAGATGGAATATCTTCGGCCCTCCGGTGTTTTTACAGGCAGAGTAATTCTGCAGCTTCATGGAGGCGGGTATATTGGCCCCATGAAAAATACCTATCGGGATTTTGCCATGCAGTATTCCAGACGGAGTCTGGGAGGCGATGTGCTGACGGTGGATTACCGGGTTGCGCCCCGTTTTCCCTTTCCGGCGGCTTTGGGAGATGCAGTGGCTGCATATGGCTGGCTTTTGGAGGAGCGCCATTATGCGGCAGAGAAGATTATTGTAGCCGGTGATTCGGCAGGAGGCGGTCTGGCTCTGGCCCTTGTTTTGTACCTTCGGGATCACGGGCTTCCCATGCCGGGAGGAATGATTTTAATGTCTCCGTGGACGGATCTGACATGCAGCGGCGAGTCCCATACCTATAATTTTGATCGGGATCCCCAGTTTGGGGGAACCAGGGAAAATATGCTTTACAACAGTCCTTATATTGGAGATGCAGATCCGGAGAATCCCTATATTTCCCCTGCCTTCGGAACTTATGAGGGTTTCCCGCCGGTGCTTTTGCAGGTGGGAAGCGAGGAGGTTCTGCTTTCGGATACCCTGACTGTGGCAGAAAAGCTGAAGAGAGCCCGCAGAAAGGTGAGGCTGTCTGTGTATGACGGAATGTTTCATGTATTCCAGATGGCTATGCGTCTGATTCCGGAAAGCCGGGAAGCATGGGATGAGGTCAGCCGTTTTCTGGAAATTATTTATGGAATAGAACAAAAAAGAGAAGGACGTCCGGTCCGGGTAGTCAAATCCGGAAGAAAACGAAAACGGAAGCCGGGAAAATACGGGAGAGACAGATAAAGTGAAGATTACAGTGATTGCAGTTGGAAAGATCAAAGAAAAATTTTATACAGATGCCATTGCAGAATACAGCAAACGGCTGAGCCGTTATTGCCGGCTGGAAATCATTCAGGTGGCAGATGAAAAAACGCCGGATGGAGCCAGTGAGGCTCAGGAACGGCAGATTAAGGAAAAAGAGGGAGGCAGAATTCTGGCGCAGATTAAGGACGGGGCTTATGTGATTGCCCTGGCTGTGCAGGGAACCATGCTGAGCTCGGAACAGCTGGCGGGTAAAATGAACAGGCTGGGAGTAGATGGTCAGAGCCAGATTGTTTTGATTATCGGAGGTTCTCTCGGGCTTTCTGACGAGGTTCTGAAACGGGCGGATTATCATCTGAGTTTTTCTCCCATGACGTTTCCCCATCAGTTGATGCGGGTGATTTTGCTGGAGCAGATTTACCGCAGCTACCGGATTATCAGCGGAGAACCTTATCACAAATAACAATGAGAGACGGTTTCAGGGGACAAAGCGGTATCCCAGTCCCCGAACCGTAAGAATGTGAGCGGGCTTCTGGCGATCGTCTTCGATCTTGCTCCGAAGGCGGTTGATATAAACCATGATGGCATTGTCATCGACGGCCACAGAATTGCCCCAGACAGCTTCATAAATCATATCTTTCGTAAAAATCTGTCCCGGGTTCTGAAGAAACAGCAGAAAAAGAGCGGATTCCCGGGAGGAAAAATCAAGTTCTTTTCCATTCTTAAAAAAGCGCATGGTTGTATACTGATAAGAAAACGGTCCGCATTCCAGAGCGGAAGCGTGGTCAAGAATGCTGTCCTTGTTGCGTCGGATCAGGGCCTTGACCTTGGCTCCCAGAACCAGGGGGCGAAAAGGCTTGGTAATATAATCATCAGCGCCGACAGACAGTCCGTAAAGAGAGTCATAGTCTTCATTTCTTCCGCTGACAATCATCACAGGAGTTTTGATTCCACGGTTTCTCAGCTGCTTGATTACATCAAAACCCTCCATATCACCCAGCATCACATCCATTAAAATCACATCAAAGGACTGGGCTGCAAGAATGTCCAGGGCCTCCTGTCCGCTGCCTGCGGAAACAGTCTCCAGCTCATTGCTGCTCATAACCTTTTCCAGAAGTTTTACAATAAACGGATCATCATCCACAATCAGTACCCGATCTTTCATACGTTTCTTTTGTTCCCCCTTGCACAAGGTATATCATGAAAAATTGATATATACACAGATTTCAGCAGGATCTGGAAGGAATATCGGGATTCCATTATCAATCAGCAGAAGGAGCAGATGGTTCTGAATGTAAAAAGCCTTCGGGATAATCTGAGACTTTTTATTTCCGAATGTATTGCGGATCTGGATGGGCTTCACCGGCTCAGCTCTGCTCAGAGAGAGGAGAATCAGGAGCTTCTTGAAGATTATGTGGACTCTCACAGCCGTTTTGTGTATGATGTTTGTCTGGAGGAAGCGGATCAGCTTTTGTACAGTACCAGGGGAAGCAGAATTGAGAAAGTATATTCTGACAGCAGAATTGACGAAACAAAGAATTTAATGCTGGCTGAGTTAAATGACGGAAAAATGTATCTGGTTCTCCGGGAAGCTCTGGAGAACGGAAAAAGCCTTTCCATGGTAATTCGACTGGAGGAATATTATCAGGCAATGATAGAAAATCTCCGGATTGGAACAAGCGGGTATGTGATTGTGAAGGATTCCTCCGGGATAATTCTGATGCATCCGGAGCAGCAGCAGTGGGGGATCAATGTAATCGAGGGGCGTATGGCCATGTATCCGGAACTGAATCTGGAAAGCCTGTCCCGGATGATAGATCACCAGAAGCAGGGAATGGAGGGAACAGAGGAATACTATTCTTACTGGTGGACGAAAGACGGGTATCCCAGGGTGAGAAAAATCTGCGCCTATGCGCCTGCCTGGATAGGAGATGATTTTCTGATTGTCAGTGAGGTGATTGATTATGATGATATTTATCAGCCCATTGCATCCGGCGTTCTGAAGCTTTTTTGTTTCTGTCTCTTTATTTTTTCCATTCTGGCAGTGATGACCATGTCTATGCTCCGAATGGCCCGGCAGAGAAAACAGGATACCAGGCAGATTGCTTATCTGACAGAGCTGAACAGGATTCTGGAGGATATGCACCGCAGTGAGGAAACCATTGCCCACCAGCAGCGCCTTCAGATTATGGGAACCATGACAGGGGGAATTGCCCACGAATTCAACAATCTGCTGACGCCGATTATGGGGTATGCCGATCTGCTGATGATGGAGCTTCCGGAGGATTCTGAGCAGCAGGAATATGCCATGGAGATTTGTGAAGCAGCAGAAAAGGCAAAGGATATTGTGCGTCAGATTTCTTCTCTCAGCAGGAAAAACATGGAAACCGTATTTAAAATTGAAAAGGCGGATCGGCTGATTACCCGCGCCATGAAAATGGTTCGCTCTGTCTGTCCGTCCCATGTACATCTGGAGCAGGATATCTGCCTGAATGGAGAGTGTGTGCTGTGCAATGAAACCCAGCTGAACCAGGTGATTTTAAATATCTGTGTAAACAGTGTCCATGCCATCGGTCACAATCCGGGTACCCTCCATGTATCGGCAAGAACCGTGGAGCCGGGGCAGATTCCGGCAGGTCATGATCCGGGAAACTGGGAAAAATATCTCTGTCTGGAATTTCAGGATAACGGCTGCGGGATGAGCAGTGAAGTAAAGGCACGGATGTTTGATCCGTTTTTTACAACAAAAAAGGGCGGAAAGGGAACGGGACTCGGCCTGGCTCTGGTGGAACAGATTGTTGCTTCACACAAGGGCTTTGTGGAGGTGGAAAGCACTCCGGGAGAGGGAACCGTGATGTCTGTATACCTGCCGGTCAGCCAGCAGAAGGAGCAGGAACCCGGGGAAACCGGACCGGAAGAGAACAGAGAAAAACGGGAGGAAAGGGCTTCAGACAGACCGGAACTTTCGATTCTGGCAGCGGATGACAATCCCAAGGTGCTTGGGCTTTTAGAACGGGATGCAGAACGGATTTCAGTAACCCTGAAGGGCTGTATGAGCATGGAGGAGGCTGAGGAGCTTCTGAAATACCAGGAGGACAGAACAGGGAAAAATTTCGATGTAATTGAAAAGGGGGAAAATGACATGAATGAAACGATGCTCGCCATGCTTGGTTTTGCAACGATCGTCATGATCATCGTGCTGCTGCTGCGGAATATTACCGTACCTGCCATTGCGTTTATTGGCGTATCAACGGTTACCGCTCTGATTCTGGTTCTGACAGGAACCTATTCCATCAGCGAGATGGGAGAATTTATTACCGAGGGTGTAAAGGGCGTACACTCTACGGCCGCTTTGTTTATTTTTTCCGTGCTGTTTTTCGGAATTATGACAGATGTGGGAATGTTTGACCGCATTATCAATGCGCTGATGAAGCGGGTGGGAAACAACGTAGTAGGTGTTGCTCTGATGACCTGTATTATTGCCATGATTGGACATCTGGACGGAGGCGGCGCTTCGACCTTTCTGATTACCATTCCGGCTATGCTTCCTGTTTATAAAAAGCTGAAAATGCGTCCGACTACGCTGCTGTTAATCTGTGTAACAGCTATGGGCGTTATGAATCTTCTTCCCTGGGGCGGACCTACCATGCGGTCTGCATCTGTTCTCGGGATTGATGCCAATGTACTTTGGATGAAGCTTCTGCCCATGCAGCTTGTGGGGATTGTAATTGCCCTGTTTACTGCTGTATTCTGGGGAACCGTGGAGAAAAGACGGGGCGCAGGAGAAAACAGCTCCCTGGTAATCGAAGGTTATGAGGAGACTGAGGAGGCAGCACAGGCAGGTGCTGACAACGGACTGGCAAGACCGAAGCTGTTTGTATTTAACCTGATCTGGACTCTGGCAATTATCGTCGCTCTTGTATTTTTAAAGGTTCCCTCCTACTATACCTTTATGGTGGGATGTGTGGTTGCTCTTCTTGTAAATTATCCCGGGGCAAAGCTTCAGGGAAAAATAATCAAGTCTCATGCAGGTCCGGCGCTGACCATGGCCTCTACCATTCTGGCAGCAGGCGTATTCCTGGGTGTGCTTGAGGACAGCCAGATTATGAATCACATGGCAACCATGCTGGCATCTCTGATGCCTCAGTCAATGGGACGGTACCTGCCTCTGATTATTGGTGTGCTTTCCGTACCGCTTACTCTGATGTTCTGTACAGACTCCTATTTCTATGGACTGCTTCCGGTGCTGATTGGAGTCGGAAACCAGTTTGGTGTGGATCCGGCCCATACAGCAATCACCATGGTGGTATGCCGCAACTGCGCTACCTTTATCAGTCCGGTTGTTCCGGCAACCTTCCTGGGAATCGGCCTTGCAGGAGTGGAAATCAAGGATCACATTAAGACCTGCTTCTTCTGGATCTGGGGCGTCAGCATTGTATGTCTGATTGCCGGCCTGGTTCTGGGAGTGTTGACTATCTGATTGAAAACGGCATACAGAATACCGGACCTCCATACCGGTATCTGTAATCCCCATGCCAGCGAAAAGGGAGAACGGTCCGCCTGCAAAACGGTCTGTTCTCTCTTTTTTTGCGCAGGAAATTGAAGAAGCATCTGCAAATTTAATAAAAATGAAAGATTTCCGGGAGGGTAGAGCCATTGCGGTTTTGCAGGCATTTTTGTATAATACTTATAAATGATAATGCAGAACCAATGGTTCTTGAAGGAGGTTTTACCATGAAGAAGAACGGAATCTGGAAAAAAATAGCTGTGGCAGTGTCAGCAGCGGTTCTGTCAGCGGCTTCGGTTATGAGCGTCTGGGCGGCAGCGGAGCGCCTGGATACGGTTGAGAATACCTACTGGGATGAGGAGGGTGATACCATAGCCCGGTGGGATGCGGTAGAGAATGCCTACGAATACGAGGTTTATCTGTACCGCAATGAGCAGAAAACCTCCTCAATCAGGACGAAAAAGGACTATTATAATTTTAAGAAAAAAATGACGGCAGAAGGCGATTATACCTTTAAGGTCCGTGCTCTCGCAAAGGAACGTTCCAGAAATTACCGGGATGGATACTGGTCTGAGGAGTCCGATACCTGTTACATCAGCGCGGATTATGCAGAGATCCTGAAAAGCGGCGGTGAGATCGATACCGATCATTCCGGACCGGGAGTTTCCGGCAGCAGTTCTGCGGAGACGACGGGGACAGACAAGATCAGCGTAGTGTACACTGCCCAGTGGATTCCCACAGAGGATGGCCGCTGGTGGTACCGCAATTCTGACGGAAGTTATCCGGCCGATGGCTGGTGGAAGGAGCCGGGAACGGAAATCTGGTATTATTTTGATGCGGAGGGCTATATGAAAACAGGCTGGATTGAGGAAAACGGTGTGAAGTATTACTGTCAGCCCTCAGGTGCCATGGTGACCGGAGAACAGACCATCGAAGGAGTTCTTTATCATTTTGACGGTTCCGGCGCCCTTCAGCCGTCATAAGGTTCTGGCGTTTCAAGAAAGTACAAGAATAAATCACCCGTCCCGTCATATATTTAATATCAAAGAAAGTTTTTATGTCATAGGAACTTGCGCCCTATGACATAAAAACGCTCCGCGAGGAACGCCATGGGTTGGAAGAGAATTTTGTCGCAGAAGCGACCCGCCGCAGGCGGAGAAGCTCGCAAGCGAGCTTCTTTTTTATCTGAGATATTACTGTATGGGGAGGGGTGATTTTGGAACAGCGGGAAGACATTATTCGTATATTTTCTAAAGATATCAGAAACATTCTAAAGCAGGCAGAAGTGGATTTTGGACAGGTACAGGAAATCCGGCTTCGGGTTCAGTCCCCGCTTCTTATCATCTGCAGCAATCAGGAGTATTATCTTACAACAGAAGGAAAAAAAACAGAGGCGGCAGCGGAATGCAGGAAACAGGCTTATGAGGTAACCCGGGCAGATTTAAAGGAAACCCTGGAGTATGTCAGCAGCTATTCTTTGTATGCCTTTGAAGAGGAAATCCGCCAGGGATATCTGACGATTCAGGGGGGACACCGCGTCGGTGTAGCGGGAAAAACCATTGCAGAGGGAAATGGAATACGAAGTATGAAATTTATTTCCTGTATGAATGTGCGCCTGTCCCATCAGATCAAAGGATGTGCAGATCCGGTTATGCCCTGCATTTATCAGAACGGACAGCTGGAAAATGTGCTCATTGTATCGCCGCCCAGGTGCGGGAAAACAACGCTGCTGCGGGATCTGATCCGACAGGTATCAGATGGATGGAAAATCGCAGGCTCCGGAGGAAGTGAGGTGTGGATACCGCCGATGACCGTTGGCGTGGTAGATGAGCGTTCTGAGATCGGCGCCTGTTTTCAGGGGGTTCCCCAGAATGATCTGGGAAGCCGCACGGATATCCTGGACTGCTGTCCGAAGGCTCTGGGAATGATGATGCTGATTCGCAGTATGTCTCCTCAGGTGGTTGCTGTAGACGAGATTGGAAGCAGAGAGGATCTGGAGGCGTTGGAGTATGTGATGAACTGCGGGTGCAGGGTGATGGCAACTGTTCACGGAACATCCCTGGAAGATGTAAGGATGAAACCGGTTCTTGGAAAAATGGTAGAGGAAGGCTGGTTTGACCGTTATATTCTTCTGGGAAGCCGGGGAAGGGCGGGACATCTGGAATGTATTTGTGACAGCAGGGGGAAGGTGCTGTATGGAAAGGACAGCAGGGAAACGAGAAGGGAGATATGATCAGAGATGCAGATATGGATGCAGGCAGCAGGAGCAGTGTGTATTGTATCCGGCGCTTCCGGGTTCGGGTTCTGGATGGCGGGAGAATACAGACGGCGGCTGGAGCAGCTTTTGCAGCTGAGGCAGATGATTTATATGCTGAAGGGACAGATTCTTTATGCCAACGCCCCTCTTTCTGAGGCGCTGGAAGCTGTTGGAAAACGTTTTGAGAAGGAATTGTCCGGATTATTTACCGGGGCAGCCGGAAAAATTGAACAGCAGGGAGGAGAAACCTTCTGTCAGATCTGGGAGGAAGAAATCGGAAAGCTGTCAGGTACGGCTCTGACAAAACAGGACAGGCAGTATCTGGCTGATCTGGGAAAGCACCTGGGATACCTGGATCGGGATATGCAGGAGAGAAATCTGCTTCTGTATCTGGAGCAGCTGGACGTGCAGATTCAGCTGCTGAGAGAGCACAGGCAGGAACGGTGCCGCCTGTATTCCAGTCTGGGAATTATGAGCGGTCTGTTTCTGACGATACTGATGATCTGAGGAAAAGGAGAGGACCATGGGGGTTAATCTGATTTTTAAAATTGCTGCAGTAGGAATCCTTGTTTCTGTGATCTGCCAGGTCCTGAAGCACAGCGGAAGAGAGGAGCAGGCCTTTTTAACCAGTCTGGCAGGGCTGATTCTGGTACTGTTCTGGATGGTGCCTTATATTTATGAGCTGTTTGAAACCATTAAAAATCTGTTTGCATTGTAGGGGAATCCATATGACAGTAGTAACAATCGGAATTGTTGGGATTACATCTGTTCTTCTGGCAGTTCAGCTGAAGGGAACAAAAAGCGAATACGGAATTTATCTGGTAATGGCGGCAGGCTGTTTTATGTTTTTTTATGGAGCGGCCCGTCTGGAAAGCATTGTGGAGGGAATGCGGCGTCTGCAGGAGTATGTAAAGATCAGGCCGGTATTTTTGAATACGCTGGTGAAAATGACAGGCATTACTTATATTGTCGAGTTTTCCTCCGGCATATGCCGGGATGCCGGATACGGAGCTGTAGGTACACAGATTGAGATTTTCGGGAAGCTGTCAATTCTTGCAGTCAGCATGCCTGTGGTTCTTGCCCTTATGGAAACTTTGCAGGGATTTCTGGGATGAGGGGAGGAAAGAGGCTGATTCTGGTTTTGGCAGCAGCTGCAGTTCTGGCGGGAACCTGGAGAGGGAATGTATGGGGGCAAAGCGGCGGAGCTCTTTTAGAAGAGCGGAGCGGGGAGACGTTTCCGCGGGAGATGGAAGCGGAGGAACCGGACTGGAGTGAGCTGGATGAGTTTCTGAAGAAGGAGGCAGCCGGGAGCGGAAAGGCGATTTCTTTTTCAGAGCTGGCACGGGCTCTTATGGAAGGACGGGGAAAGGACGCAGGGCGGCTGATTCTGGACGGTCTGAGGGAGAGCTTTCTGGGCGAAATGGAAAATGGCGGAGCCATGGCAGTGCAGCTTTTGACACTGGGACTTCTGGGCGCGGTTTTTTCAGGATTTTCAGAAATTTTTTCCGGAGGGCAGATGTCAGAAGCGGGATTTTTTGTGATTTACCTGATGACATTTACTGTGATGGCAGCTTTTTTTCTGGAAAGTGCAGACACAGCAGTTCAGGTGCTGGAAAAACAGATCCTGTTCATGAAAGCACTGATGCCGTCTTATTTTGCAGCTGTAGTATGGGCAGGAGCTGCAGCAGCCTCCGTTGCCTGGTATGAGCTGGTTTTGTTTTTGATCAGCATGGTGCAGGGAATGTATGTACGTCTGGTTCTTCCCCTGATTCAGATTTATGTGATGCTTGTTCTGGCAGGGAATGTGATGAAAGAAGATATGCTTTCTAAAATGACGGAGCTTTTAAAAACAGGAATTTTCTGGGGACTCCGCTGGCTGTTGGGTCTGGTTGCCGGTTTTCATCTGGTACAGGGAATGGTGCTTCCTTATGCAGATGCGGTAAAAACATCGGGGATGGAAAAGATCCTGCAGGCGATTCCCGGCATAGGTGCGGGAGCAGGAGCTGTGACGAAGCTGGTTTTGGGCTCCGGAGTTCTGATTAAGAATACCATGGGGGCGGCAGCAGTGGTGATTCTGGTGCTTCTCAGCCTTGCACCCTTAGTAAAGCTGTGGTTTTTTTTCATGGTGTACCGGATTGTGGCGGCCGTTCTGGAACCGGTAGCTGATAAACGTCTGGTGGGATGTATCAGCGGTGTGGCAGAGGGGCAGAAAATGCTTCTTCATGCGGCAGTTTTGGGACTGGTTTTATTTGTCATTACCATTGCTTTGATCTGTGTGGGAACCAATGCCGCATATCTGGCATAGGAGAAAAATTGGAATAAAGAAGGGCAGAACCGCAGAAAAACAGGAAAAGAGAGGGAGGAGGAAATGAAGGAATTATATCAGTGGATTCAGAATCTGACTGGATTTTTCCTTTTTCTGTCAGTAGCTGAGCGTCTTCTTCCCGGAAAACAGTATGGAAAGTACCTGCGCCTGTTTTCTGGAATGATTCTGGTTTTTATTGTTCTGCAGCCGCTGACAGAGGGGATGCATCTGGAGGATACCATTGCCGGATATTACGAAAGCTTTCTTTTTCAGGAGCAGACAGAGGATTTGAGGAGGAATATGCTTGGAATGGAAAAACAGCGTCTTTCCGGTGTGATCCGGCAGTATGAGGCGGCTGTCGAGGAGGATGTGATTCAGGCAGCCGGGGAAATGGGAATCCAGGCGGCAGAATGCAGTGTGAGGATAGAGGACAGGGAGGACAGTCCGGACTTTGGCACCATCCGCACCATCCGCCTGACTGTGAAACAGGAGAAGCATGCGGAAAAATCCGGGCAGGCAGGAAGTTCCACGGCGGAAGAGCAGGAAAAAAGTAAGGTGACAGAAACTGTGGAACCTGTAAGGCCTGTAACACCGGTAGAAGTGAGCGCAGCAGGGCCTGAAGGCAAGGCAGAGACGGGAACACATCAGGACGGGGAGAAAACGGAACAGGTACTGTCTGAAAAAATTCTGGGGGAAACAGGACAGAAGCTGAAACAGCTGAAAGAGAAGCTGGAAGTTTATTATCATCTGGAGGAAGGCAATGTGGAAATTCAAGTGGCCCCGGGGGCGTGAACCATGGCTGTTTTTAGTGGCAGCCGGTGTGATTTTATGTATTCTGGCTTTTCCTGCAGGACAGAGGAAAACTTTATCAGAAAATGGGAGAGGGAGTGTGCTGGAGCGGACAGAGCGTACGGACAGGGGAAGGGCGGAAGCGGATGACGGAGGAAATCAGAAAAATGCCGGAACCGGGGAAGGTTCTGATTGGGACGGTACAGAAAAGGAAGAACGATCGGATACTTTATGGGAGGCTGCTTCAGAAAGGAGCGGAGCGGCCACCTATGAACAGATGCTGGAGCAGAGAGTCCGTTCCATACTGAAAAATGTGGAAGGGGTGGGGGAGCTGGAGGTGATGATTGTGCTGAAAGCTTCCTCGGAAAAGATTATTCATGTAGATGAAAATGGATCCAGCTCTTTGACAGAGGAGAAGGACAGCAGCGGCGGAACCAGAAAACTGGAAAACAGAGAACAGGAAATCACCACGGTTCTTGTTTCTGGAAACAGTCAGAACCGGCCTATTGTGGAGAAAGAACTGTATCCGGAGATTTCAGGCATCATTATCAGCGCTGAGGGAGGCGGAACACCTTCTGTAAAAGCAGAGATTGTTTCTGCCATGGAGGCGTTGTTCGGGCTTCCTGCACATAAGATCAAGGTATTAAAAAGGACTCCGTAGGTGCATAAATTTCAGGATAACGCATAGGATAAAGTATGAATGCGGGTGGAATAAAGGAGTGCAGGGTATGAAATTCAAGAAGGCAGAAAAGCATCTGAAGGATGTGAATATGAAAAAGCTGTTTCGAAGAAATCAGATCATAATTACGACTCTGGCGATTATGATTGCAGCAGCAGGATATTTAAATTATGCGGGCAAGCAGGAGCTGGAGGCAGGAGCAGAGGGAGGAATCCTGCCGGCGGGAGCACTGGAGATTTCAGACGAGGATATTCTGGCAGAAAACCAGGCGGCCAGCTATCAGTTCTCCGGAGAAATAGAGGAGGCGCAGCCGCAGTCTGGTGAAAACAGCACACAGACAGGAACCCAGCTGCCGGCTTCGTCAGATGCTGGAAATCCGGCGGCTTCAGCTGACCAGGCAGAACCGGCAAATCAGGCAGAACAGACGGGAACACAGCTTGCGGAAATAGACAGCTGGGATGAGGAAGCAGGGATGGAGAATCCCGGAGAAGCAGTTTTGACCAGCGGTCTGACCGTATCAGACTACATAGCCGGCGTGCAGCTGAACAGAGAGCAGATTCGGGCAAAAAACAGAGAAACGCTGAACAGCATTATTAATAACACCAATATAGAGGAGGCAGCCAAGCAGGATGCCATCCAGAATATGATTGCCATGACGGCTGTTGCCGAAAAGGAAAATGCGGCAGAGACACTTCTTCAGGCAAAGGGATTTCTGGATCCGGTGGTCAGTCTGACCAATGGAAAAGTTGATGTTGTGATCAATGCGGCCAGCATTACGGATCAGCAGAGAGCCCAGATCGAGGACATCGTGAAGCGGAAGACAGAGGTGGGAGCAGAAAATATTGTCATTACTCTGTTGAATCTGGAAGACTGACGGGAAATACCCCTTTGCAAATCGGGCGGGATTTGTTATACTGTAAGCAGCAGTGAATCTGAATGATACAGGAGGGATTACCGTGGCAGAACAGGAAACAAGAAATACCCATAAGGTATATGAAAATGATACAATCGGAGAAGTACGGATTGCAGATGAGGTTGTTGCGATTATTGCAGGGCTGGCTGCAACAGAGGTAGACGGAGTAGATTCCATGGCCGGAAATATTACCAATGAACTGGTTGGAAAGCTGGGCATGAAGATTCTGTCAAAGGGTGTGAAGGTTGATGTGACAGAAGAGCATGTATCTGTGGATCTGTCTCTGAATATCAAGTACGGCTATAATATTCCGGGAGTAAGCGAAAAAGTGCAGGAGAGAGTAAAATCTGCCATTGAAAATATGACAGGTCTTACCGTTCTGGATGTAAATGTGAAGATTGCCGGAGTCAATATGGCAGAAGACAAATAAAAAAGAAGCCGGCAGTTTTCCATGGGAAGATATATGGACGAACTGCGGTACAAGAAGCACAAGAGAAAAAGAACAGGGAGCATATCCATTTTTGCAGAAACGGATATGCTTCCTGTTCTTTTTTAAGAAATACCTGTTATAAAAATATCATTTGTTGATTTTTTTTTACAAAGTGCTATAATGCGTTTTCGTGAAATGTGCAGCAGCCGGGGACAGCAGAAAAGAAAGCTGTTTCCGGCTGCTGTAAATAAGTGGTAGAAGGAAGACAGGATGATGAAGACATTTGTAAAGAAAATTCTTTTGCTTCTGGGAAGCGCAGCCGTATTTTGCGCCGGAACGCCGTTGCAGGTTCTGGCAGCAGAAGCAGGAGGTGAAGCTGCAGGGATGGTTCCTCTGGCTCTGTGCATTCCCTTTGCAGGACTTTTGCTGTGTATTGCAGTTCTTCCGCTGGTCAGAGCGGAGTGGTGGGAAAAGCACCAGATTCATGCAGTTGCATTCTGGTCTCTTTTGTTTATAATTCCCTTTGCAGTCATGTATGGATCCGGGATGGCGCTGGAAACGGTGCTGGAATGTCTGGTGGGTGATTATCTGACCTTTATTGTACTGCTGTTCGGACTGTTCTGTGTGTCCGGAAACATTGCAATGGAAGGGGATCTGGCCGGTTCACCCAGAATCAATGTGGGACTTCTTTTGCTGGGAACCAGTCTTTCCAGCTGGATCGGGACAACCGGAGCAAGTATGCTGATGGTCCGCCCTGTAATAAAAATGAATTACTGGAGAAGACGGAAAAGTCATATTATGATCTTTTTCATTTTTCTGATTTCCAATATCGGAGGCTCTCTGTCACCGATTGGAGATCCGCCGCTGTTAATGGGATTTATGAGAGGGGTTCCCTTCTTCTGGAGCCTGCATCTGCTGCCGATTATGGTATTGAATGTTGCAGTGCTTCTGTTTGTTTTTTACTGGCTGGATCGGCGGGCTTACCGAAAGGACATTGCGGAGGGCTGCAAGCCGGATATCAGCAAGCCGGGAACAGAGGTAAAGATTCTGGGACTCCACAATCTTATTTTTCTGGTTATGATTGTGGCAGCTGTTATTTTAAGCGGAGTTTTGCCGGGAATGGCAGCATTTCAGGATGAGGCAGGACAGGTGCTGGGAATCCGGTTGTACGGAGAGGTAAAGCTGTCCTATCCGGCGCTGATTGAGATTGTGATGATTCTTTTGGCCGCATGGCTGTCCTTTAAGACAACAAATTCAGAGATCCGGAGAAAAAACCATTTTACCTGGGGCGCAATTGAAGAGGTGGCTGTTTTGTTCATCGGTATTTTTATTACCATGCAGCCGGCTCTGATGATTCTGAAGGCAAAAGGTGCGCAGCTGGGAATTACGGAGCCTTACCAGATGTTCTGGGTAACAGGAGCCCTGTCCAGCTTCCTGGATAATACGCCAACGTATCTGGTGTTTTTAACAACAGCCGGCTCTCTGGGCTTTACCAGCGGAATTGCGACAACCCTTGGACAGGTGCCGGTGGCTATGCTGGAAGCGATTTCCTGCGGTGCGGTATTTATGGGAGCAAACACCTATATCGGAAATGCTCCTAACTTTATGGTAAAATCCATTTCAGATGAGAATGGTATCCGCATGCCGTCCTTTTTTGGCTACATTCTCTGGTCACTGATCTTTTTGGTACCTGTATTCCTGCTGGACATGCTGGTATTTTTCTTATAGGAAAGGAGCGGGAAAATGGAATATACACAGGAAATGCTTCGGGAACTGGCGGAGCGCATTTACGATTTGGATGCAGAGGTTTATGCCCAGCTGGGATCCTCCCTGGGACGGGTATTCAGCCGTGACAGAGAGGGCTGCGTTCGTGATATGGTAGAGCTGATGAGTTCAAGAAAGCAGGGGCATCAGCTGCGCAGTGAGCTGGCGCTGATCAGTAACATGGCCAGAACCATTCAGGATAAAGAACTGCGCCGGATGATCATGGCAGAATACAACAGAATTCTTCAGGAGGTGATCGCTCTTCCCACCAGCTTTGGCGAGGGGGATGTGGTGGATCGGAATCTGGCAAGCTTAAATGCTCTGAACCTGAAAAACAGATTTCAGGGCAGTGATAAACTGATTATCTGCATTGGAAGAACCTATGGAAGCGGAGGAAATGAGATTGGATTTACCCTGGCAGATGCTCTGAAAATTAACTTTTACGATGCAGAAATCTTTTCTGCAGTTTTGAAGCGTCTGGAGGCGGAAAAGGACAGAGTAGAGGATCAGGCCGGATATAAATTCGGACCTGAGAAAAAGGAGATGGAACAGGCCTTTGCAAAGCCGGAAAAGCGAACGATTCGGGATTGTATGCGGGAGTTCAGCCGGTATCACGGATTGTCCAAGAGAGATGCGGTCTTTTTCAACCAGAGCGATTTGATCTGCGATATGGCAAAAAAAGAAAGCTTTATTGTTATGGGGCGGTGTGCCGATGTGATCCTGACCAATAACAGGATTCCTCATATCAGTATTTTCATTACCGCGCCCTTTGAGCAGCGTCTCCGCCGGATTATGGAAATTAACAGGCTGGATGAGAAAAAGGCCAGACGGCTTCTCAAGCAGGTGGATCGGCAGCATATGCAGTATTATAAGTTCTATACAGGCCGCAAGTGGGGAAATGCGGTAAATTACGATCTCTGTGTAAACAGCGCAGCCTATGGAATCGAGGGTTCTGTGGAATTTATCAAGAGAATGCTTGAGAGTGAAGAAAATTTATAAAAAGATTTCATGAAAAATATGGAAAAACGGAGCAGAAAAGCCTGCCTGAAAAGACAGGCTATTTCATGCTCCGTATTTTTTTAATAAGCAGCGGAATTTCCAGAAGGTTCATGGAGATCCAGCCAAAGCAGCAGGCCCAGGCAAGGCATCCAAAGCCTCCGTGAAATACCTGCAGCATAAAGAACACAGCGATTACCCGCACTGAAATATTCAGAAGAGAGCTGATGAGAGTAACCTTTAAATCACCGATACCCCGGAAAAATCCCTGGATAATATTGCCGGATCCGGATAAAAGATAAAAAAAGGAAATCAGCTGCAGATAGGTGACGCCCAGTGAAATGACCTCTGCCGGTTCTTCAGGAAGAAACAGCCTCATAATAGGCTCTGCAAACAGGAACACGCAGGCGCCTACAGCTGCAGTATAGCACAGCTCTACAAAAATGCCGCTGAAAAAACCTTTTTTCATTCGTTTTGTCTGTCCGGCTCCCTTGTTCTGGGCCATGAAAGTAGTGACTGCATGGGCAATATTCTGCTGCGGTGTGAGGGCGAAATCATCGACCCGGTTGACAGCAGTAAAGGCGGCCATAAAAGCAATGCCCTGCATATTTACCATGGACTGGACAAAAACCTTGCCAAGCTGAACGCACATAAGCTGGAGGGCGCTGGTAATGCCGAAGGAAAATGTGCGGGATAAAAGGCGCTTATCAAACGTAAGCCAGCGTTTCCCCAGGCGCAGCATGGGAACCTTTTTCTGGATATAAATCACACAGCAGAGGCAGCAGAGTATCTGGCTTAAAACCGTGGCCAGGGCGCTGCCGTTGACACCCCACTGGAAAACCGCCACAAAGAGCAAATCTCCTGCAATGTTAAAAACAGAGCTGATAACAAGAAAATACAGGGATGCTTTGCTGTCTCCCAGAGCCCGCAGGGTGCTGGAAAAGAAATTGTAGGCAAAGGTAAAAAGAAATCCGGTAAAAATAATCCTCAGATATCCGGAAGCGCTGTCCAGGATTTCCTCCGGCACACGGATCAGGGATAAAACAGGCTTTGCCAGAACCATCATGGAAAGGGTAACGCAGAAAGAAAAGACCAGTCCGCTTAAAAGCGTGGTGCTGATCTGCCGCTCCAGTACATCCTGCTCTTTTGCTCCGTACTGGGTACTCATGAGAATGCCTGCACCCATGCACATTCCGCTGATAAACAGGATGGCCAGATTCATAATGGGGCCGGCAGTTCCCACAGCAGCCAGAGCCTGACCGCCCAGATATCTTCCTACAATCATGGAATCTGCTGCGTTGTAGGTCAGCTGAAACAGGTTGCCTAAAACCAGAGGAATGGTAAAGCCGATCAGCTGCGGCAGAATCCGTCCTCGTGTCATATCATTTGTCATAGTAAAACCTCCGTTCTCTGAGATTATAGCTCAGGAAGAGAAGGTTTTCAATGTCGGATTGATTACTTTTCCCATCGGAAGACAACAATTCCGGCGATGGCAATGAGAGCGCCAATGAGTTTTTTCCATTCGAAAGCAGCCTTTTCTACACCGAAGATTCCCAGAAGCTCAATTCCATAGGATACCAGGATCTGAGTGACCACAATAAACAGAGTGGCCTGCGCCGGACCAAGTCTGTCCATGCTCCGGATAACGGTAAAGGTAATAAACGCGCCCATGAGACCGCCGGCCAGCATATACCAGGGGCGAACCTGAAGAAGCGCTGCGGCAGAACTGCGATCAGAAAAAAACCAGAACAGGATGCAGGTGATCAGAGCAGTAAACTGTACCCATCCGGCAGATACCCAGATGCTGGTCTGCTTGGTCACTTCTGTATTAAAAATCCCCTGTAAGCTCATCAGAGCGCCGGACACAAGTGCAATGACAATTCCCCACATAAGAAACCTCCGTTTATTAAAATGTCTGTCAGGAACAGAATACCCGGAACGAAAAAAAGTTATGCAGAGCAGATACTGGATTTTCAATCCAGTCATTGTGAAACAGAAAAAAATGTGATATGATAATGCAAAGCTGTGTTCTTCCGATACAGAAGCAACATAGGCAAAATACAGGATAGAACAGAGGAAATCGGCATGGAGCCGGTTCCATGCCAGGAGGATATTCAGATGACAAGAAGTAAGATGCGGGAGCATTGCTTTAAAATGCTGTTTGCAGCAGAATTTTACCCTGCGGAGGAGGTTGAACAACAGACTCGTCAGTATTTCGACTCTCCGGATGAGGATGATACGACTGCAGAAGGTGAGACAGAGATTGTTCACCAGGTTGAGATGCAGGATAAGGAGCGCAGTTTCCTGATTGAGCGTGTGGAGGCCATTGCGGCAAAGCGTGATGAGCTGGATGAACAGATCAACCAGGTAGCCTACGGATGGAAAACAAGACGAATGGGACGGGTGGAGCTGACCATTCTTCGTCAGGCACTGTATGAGATGAAGTATGATGATCAGGTGCCGGAAAAAGTGGCAATCAACGAGGCTGTAGATCTGGCCAAAAAATTCGGCGGCCGGGATTCGGCAGCATTTATTAACGGAGTACTGGCAAAGCTGGTGACTGCAGAGTAAGATGGCAGGAATTTATTCGGTTTCACAGGTGAATTCTTATATTAAGAATATGTTTGCCCAGGATTTCGCCCTGAGCCGGATTTCTGTGCGGGGCGAGGTATCCAACTGCAAGTACCATACGTCCGGGCATATTTATTTTACATTGAAAGATAAAACCGGGACCCTAGCTGCGGTGATGTTTGCCGGACAGCGCAGGGGTCTCTCTTTTCAGTTGCAGGAAGGACAGCAGGTAGTAGTAACCGGAACGGTGGATGTTTATGAGCGGGACGGCAAATACCAGCTGTATGCAAGAAAAATTGAACAGGATGGCCAGGGGGATTTATTTCTGCGGTTTCAGAAACTGCGGGACCAGCTGGAAGAAATGGGGATGTTTGCCCCTGAGTATAAGCAGCCGATTCCCCGCTATGCCCGTACTGTGGGAGTAGTGACAGCCAGTACCGGGGCGGCTATCCGGGATATTATGAATATTACAGCCAGAAGGAACCCTTACGTTCAGCTTATTCTGTATCCGGCTCTGGTTCAGGGAGCCGGGGCGGCGGCCAGTATTGTCCGCGGAATACAGACACTGGATGAGATGGGACTGGATGTGCTGATTGTAGGACGGGGCGGCGGATCCATTGAGGATTTGTGGGCCTTTAATGAAGAGCCGGTGGCGCGGGCCATTTTTAACTGCAGGACACCGGTGATTTCTGCGGTAGGACATGAAACAGATGTAACCATTGCCGACTATGTGGCAGATTTGCGGGCTCCCACTCCCTCTGCGGCAGCAGAGCTGGCTGTATTTGACTACGGACAGTTTGAGGAGCAGCTGCTTGCCTATCATACGGCTCTGCGGCGGGCGATGGGACGCCAGGTGGAGCGCCGCCGGTTTCAGGCTGACCAGTACCGTCTGCGGCTTCAACTCCATGATCCCATGAGCACACTGCGCCAGCAGAGGCAGAGGCTTGCGGATTTGCAGGAGCAGATGGAAGATGCCATGAAGCAAAAGCTTACAGCGGCAAAGCACAGGCTGGCTCTGGCAGGCGGACGTCTTCACGGACTGTCCCCTTTAGAGAAAATCAGCCGCGGCTTTGGTTTCCTTACAGATGAGAACAGCCGCAGGATTGAACATGCAGCAGATGTGAATCCGGGAGATTTGATTACAATCCGGATTACAGACGGACGTTTGAAGGCCCGGGTAACCGAGCGGGAGGAAATAAACCATGAGTGAGAAAAAACAGGACAAGTCCATTGAAGAGACCTTTGCCCAGCTGGATGAGCTTCTGGAAAAGCTGGAGGCTTCTGACACCTCTCTGGAGGAATCCTTTGCCTGCTATGAGGCCGGGATGAAGCTGGTAAAGGCCTGCAGTGATAAGATAGATAAAGTAGAAAAACAGATGATGATTCTGCAGGGAGGCGAGGAAGCGGATGGAAATGCGTGAAGAATTAGTGCAGAGAACCAGAGAAGTAGAACAGATTGTGGAAAAGTTTCTGCCGGAGGAAGAGGGATACCAGAAAACCGTGCTGGAAGCCATGAATTACAGCGTCAGAGCCGGGGGCAAGCGGCTTCGCCCCATGCTGATGCAGGAAACCTACCGGCTTTTCGGCGGAAGCGGGGAAGAGATTGAACCCTTTATGGCAGCAATCGAGATGATTCATACCTCATCTCTGATTCATGATGATCTTCCCTGCATGGATAATGATCAGCTTCGGAGAGGATTGCCGACTGCCTGGGTAAAATTCGGATACGATATGGCGGTTCTGGCAGGAGATGCACTTCTGATTTATGCAGTGGAAACAGCGGCAAAGGCATTTTCCATGACAGAGCATGCAGATCGGGTAGGACGGTCTATCGGGCTTCTGGCGGAAAAAACAGGTATTTATGGAATGATTGGCGGTCAGGTTGTGGATGTGGAGCTGACTGACAAGCCGATTCCGGAAGAAAAGCTGGATTTTATTTACCGGCTGAAGACCGGAGCCCTGCTGGAGGCATCCATGATGATTGGCGCAGTCCTTGCAGGCGCAGAAGAAAAAGAGTTAAAAAAGGTAGAAGAAATGGCATCAGCTATCGGACTGGCATTTCAGATTCAGGATGATATCCTGGATGTGACAAGTACAGAGGAGCAGCTGGGCAAGCCGGTATTAAGCGATGAAAAAAATCACAAGACCACTTATGTGACTCTGGCAGGCCTTGACCAGGCCAGAATTGATGTGGCTGAGATTTCTGAAAAAGCAGTCTCTCTGCTTCACGAAATTCCCGGCAGCAATCCATTTCTTGAGAATTTGATTTATATGCTGATAAACCGGGAAAACTGATCCGGTAACAGAAAGAACAGAGGGTAAAAACCATGATTTTAGAACATATTGAGGGACCATGGGATGTAAAAAGCCTGAATGCAGAGGAAATTACAGTTCTGGCTTCGGAGATCCGTCAGTTCCTGATTGATAAAATCAGTGTGACAGGAGGCCATCTGGCATCAAATCTGGGCGTGGTAGAACTGACGATTGCCCTTTATCTGGCATTTGATCTGCCGAAGGATAAGGTAATCTGGGATGTAGGGCATCAGTCCTATACCCACAAGATTTTAAGCGGAAGACGGGAAATGTTTTCCGATCTGCGTCAGTACGGCGGATTAAGCGGATTTCCAAAACGAAAGGAAAGCCCCTATGATGCTTTTGATACAGGACACAGCTCCACCTCTATTTCCGCAGGTCTGGGCATGGCCCAGGGGCGGGATCTGATGGGTGATGATTATGCAGTTGTGTCAGTTATTGGCGACGGAGCCCTGACAGGCGGTATGGCCTATGAGGCGCTGAACAATGCCGCTCATATGAAGAAAAATTTTATTATTGTGCTGAATGACAATAATATGTCTATATCTGAAAATGTGGGCGGAATGTCCCGGTACTTAGGCGGGATCCGCTCCAATGTAAAATACAACAATCTGAAACGGAAGGTGTCGGATTCTCTTTCCAGAATTCCTGTAGTGGGAGAAGGTCTGGTAGATAAGATCAGCCGTACAAAAAACAGCATTAAGCAGCTGGTGATTCCAGGAATGCTGTTTGAAAATATGGGAGTCACCTATCTGGGACCGGTGGACGGACACAATGTGAAGGAACTGGTGAAGGTTTTCCGGGAAGCCAGGAAAATGAATCATGCAGTTCTGGTTCACGTTATTACAAAAAAGGGCAAGGGATATGCCCCGGCAGAGAAAAATCCGGCCCTGTTCCACGGAATCGAACCTTTTGATGCGGCTACAGGAAAGGTATTAAAGAAAAAAGAATATCCCAGCTATACAGATGTATTTTCTAAAGAACTTTGTATGCAGGCGGCAAAGAATCCGAAGATTGTGGCTGTTACGGCAGCGATGCCGGATGGAACAGGGTTAAAACCGTTTAAAAAGCAGTTTCCGGACCGCTTTTTTGATGTGGGAATTGCAGAGCAGCATGCAGTGACTTCAGCGGCAGGCATGGCGGCAGCGGGAATGAAACCGGTGGTTGCGGTGTACTCCTCGTTTCTTCAGAGAGGCTTTGACCAGATTCTGCATGATGTGTGCATACAGAATCTTTCCGTAGTATTCGCCCTGGATCGGGCGGGACTGGTGGGCAGCGACGGGGAAACCCATCAGGGTATTTTTGACCTGTCTTATCTGACCTGCATTCCCAATATGACGGTTATGGCTCCGAAGAATCTGTGGGAGCTTCGCAGAGAACTGGAATATGCGCTGAATGAACATGAAGGACCGATTGCCATCCGCTATCCCAGAGGACAGGCATACCGGGGACTGAAGGAATTCGACAGTCCTGTTGAATACGGAAAAGGCGAGATTTTGTTTGAAGGACGGGAAATCGCCCTGCTGGCAGTGGGAAGCATGGTCAGTACGGCAGAACATATCCGGGATAAGCTGAAGGCGGAGGGCTTTGACTGTACACTTGCCAATGGACGGTTTATAAAGCCTGTGGATTACAGACTGGTGGAAAGATTGGCTTCTGCCCATTCTTTTCTTGTTGTGCTGGAGGAAAATGTTCTTCAGGGCGGCTATGGGCTTCCTGTGAAGGCATGGGTTCAGGAGCGGTATCCTGATGTCAAGGTTCTGACTGTGGGACTTCCGGATGCTTATGTAGAGCACGGAAATGTTTCCGTTCTCCGGGAGACGCTGGGGATAGACAGCGATTCGATTATAAAGGCAATGCGGGCTGCATATCTGCCGTTGGCAGACAGCTTCCAAGCGGCTGACAACAGGTAAGGGACAGAGAGGAACAGGAATGAAAGAAAGACTGGATATGATGCTGGTCAGCCGCGGGCTGGCGGCATCACGGGAAAAAGCAAAGGCGATTATTATGTCAGGAATCGTCTATGTTGACGGACAGAAGGAAGATAAGGCCGGCTCCATGTTTGAGGAGACGGCACAGGTTGAGGTGCGGGGAGCTACTTTAAAATATGTAAGCAGAGGCGGACTGAAGCTGGAAAAGGCCATGACTCATTTTGGCGTAGAGCTGGAAGGCAAGGTCTGTATGGATGTAGGCTCCTCCACAGGCGGATTTACAGACTGTATGCTTCAGAATGGCGCAGTAAAGGTATATGCAGTGGATGTGGGACACGGACAGCTGGACTGGAAGCTGCGCAATGATCCCAGAGTTGTCTGCATGGAAAAGACGAACATCCGTTATGTAACACCGGAGGATATTGAAGATCGGATTCAGTTTTCTTCGATTGACGTGTCCTTTATTTCTCTGACAAAGGTTTTGGGACCGGTAAAGGCTCTTCTGACTGAAGATGGACAGATTGTATGCCTGATTAAGCCTCAGTTTGAGGCAGGACGGGAAAAGGTGGGAAAGAAAGGCGTTGTGCGGGAAAAAAGCACTCATCTTGAGGTTATCGAGAAAGTAATGGAATTTGCTGTAAGCATTGGCTTCGAGATTCTGAATCTGGAATTTTCCCCGATTAAGGGACCGGAGGGCAATATTGAGTATCTTCTGTACCTGCAGAATCATCCGGAGGGAAATCTGTATCCGGACTATGAGATTGATGAGAAGGCAGTGGTGGAGGAAGCCCACAGAAGCCTGCAGGCATAAAGGGGGAGGCAATGAAGCATTTTTATCTGATAGCCAATCCCCAGAAGGCGGGAACAAGACAGCTGGCTCATGAAATTGCAGAATATCTTCAGAGCCGCGGGGCCAGCTGCACAGGCAGCCATCAGAGGCGGGAATGGGAAATGCCGGAGTCTGCAGCAGGCGGCGGTTATACCAGTATCTGCAATATTCCGGAGAATACCCAGTGTGTGATTACTCTGGGAGGAGACGGAACTCTGATTCAGGCAGCCAGAGATCTGGTAGATCTGCAGCTCCCTCTGGTTGGAATTAATATGGGACACCTGGGTTATCTGACCCAGATGTCCAGGGATGAAAAGCTGTTTTCTCTTCTGGATGCCCTGCTTGAGGATCGGTTTACCCTGGAAAGGCGAATGATGCTGGAGGGACGGATTGTAAAAAGCGGAGATACAGCAAGAACCTGCCGGATGAAGGGAATTGCCCTGAATGATATTGTTCTGACACGGCAGGAGGTGCTGCAGGTTCTGAATTTTCAGTTGTATTTAAACGGCGTCTGCCTGAATGAATATATGGCAGACGGGATTATTGCAGCAACTCCCACAGGTTCAACGGCTTACAATCTTTCAGCCGGAGGTCCGGTTGTGACTCCGGGAGCGGAGCTTATGGTGCTGACGCCGATTTGTTCTCACTCTCTGAATTCCAGAAGCATTGTTCTGTCTGCAGAGGATCTGGTAACGATTCGGCCTCTGGATCTGGAAAGAAAACCTCAGTCGGCAGTATTTGACGGAGATCAGGTGCTGGCTCTGGAACCGGGGGATGAAGTGGAAATCCGCCGTTCCGGAAAATACACCTCTCTGATTCAGCTGGGCAATGCCCCGTTTTTGGAAAATCTGAGAAAGAAAATGGCCCGTATCTGAAGCCCGGAAAGGGAAAACACGGCAGGAATGGAGGAGAAAAATGAAACTGGAGCGACACAGCAAGATTGTTGAACTGATTGGGAAATACGAGATAGAGACACAGGAGGAGCTGGCAGAGCACCTGAAGGAGGAGGGATATCAGGTGACCCAGGCTACCATTTCCAGGGATATCCGGGAACTGAAGCTGACAAAGGCTTCCGGGGAAAACGGCCGGCAGCGGTATATGGTAATGCAGACCCAGGAAACGCTCAGCGATAAATATATCCGGATTCTTCGTGACGGCTTTGTATCTATGGACATGGCTCAGAATATTCTTGTCATTAAAACAGTATCCGGAATGGCCATGGCAGTTGCGGCAGCTCTGGATGCGATTCATTTTCATGAAATTGTCGGCTGCATTGCCGGCGATGACACCATTCTGTGCGCCGTGCGGAGTCTGGACGATACGATTCTGGTTATGGAAAAACTCAGAAAACTTATTTAGGACAGGAGGGCACGGTCATGCTGCTGGAATTACATGTAAGAAATCTGGCATTAATTGAACGGGCGGATGTGGAATTTGGCGATGGTCTGGAGATCCTGACTGGTGAAACGGGAGCAGGAAAATCCATTATCATCGGCTCTGTCAGCCTTGCGCTCGGGCAAAAGGCTCCGCGGGAGATTATCCGGAGCGGAGCAGACTATGCCTATGTGGAGCTGGTTTTCTCGGTGACAGAGGAAAAACGGGCGGCTCTGGAAGCGATGGATGTTCACCCGGATGAGGACGGAATTCTGATTATTGCCAGAAAACTGCTGCCTGCCCGAAGTGTCAGCAAAATTAACGACGAGACGGTAACTGCCGCAAAGCTGAGGCAGGTGACAGGCCTTTTAATTGATATTCATGGTCAGCACGAGCATCAGTCTCTGCTCCATAGTTCTAAGCATCTGGAGATTCTCGACGCTTATGCAAAAGCAGAAATCCTGCCCTTAAAAGAAAAAATAGAAAACTGCTATCGCCGCTACAGGCTTCTGCAGGAACAGCTGGAGGAAATGAACTCCGATGAGGAAAGCAGAAGACGCGAGACAGATTTTCTTCAGTTTGAGGTGGATGAAATTGAAAGTGCGGCCTTGAAGGAGGGGGAGGAGGAGACTCTGACTGAACAGTACCGCAGATTTTCCAACGGAAGGCGGATTCTGGAAAGTCTTTCTTCCGCTTACCATGCAGTGGAGACAGATGGGCTGGGACAGGCCATTCGCCAGCTGGGGCAGGTGGTGTCCTTTGATGAAGCTTTAAAAGCCATTGAAGATCAGCTTTACGATGCAGAGTCCATTCTGTCAGATGCCCGGCACGCCATTGCCGCATATATGGAAGAGGTAAGCTTTGACGAGGAGCAGCTGGCAGAAACAGAAAAGCGTTTGGATTTGATTCACAATCTGCAGGCAAAGTACGGAGCTACGATTGAACAGATCTTTGTCTCCCTGGAGGAGAAAAAGACGCGGCTGGATCAGCTGGCTAATTTTGATGAATACCGCAGGGAGACACAGCGGGAATATGAGAAGGCCCGGGAACAGCTGGAGATTCTCTGCGGACAGCTGTCAGAACTTCGCCGGAAGGCAGCCGTTTCCTTAACTGCCCGGATTCGCGATGGACTGATTGATCTGAATTTTCTGGATGTCCGGTTTGATATGGAATTCAGACGGCTGGAGCATTATACAGCCAATGGATTTGATGAGGCAGAGTTTGTGATTTCCACCAACCCGGGGGAACCTCTCCGTTCTCTTGGAATGGTGGCTTCAGGCGGAGAACTGTCCCGAATTATGCTTGCCATTAAAACCGTACTGGCGGACAGCGATGAGATTCCCACCCTGATTTTTGATGAGATTGATACGGGAATCAGCGGACGTACAGCTCAGAAAGTATCAGAAAAGCTGGCGATTATTTCCAGAAGCCATCAGGTTATCTGTATTACTCATCTTCCTCAGATTGCAGCTATGGCGGACTGTCACTTTGAGATTGCCAAATCAGCAGAGGGCGGAAAAACAAAAACAGAGATTCGCCGCCTGAAGGAGGAGGAGGAGACAGTCAGGGAGCTGGCAAGACTGCTTGGCGGTGTGGAGATTACAGAGGCGGTTCTTCAGAATGCAAGAGAGATGAAGCAGCTGGCCAGTCAGACCAGACTTGCGCTGAAAAGGAAGGAAGAAGAGCGCAGCGGAAGGACAGAACAGGATTCCAATTAAAATTTTACCCATCGTTTCCGTTAAAATTGACGATTAAAAATGACATCTAAAAAATGACAGAGTGTTTTTCAGAAACTCTCACATACTAAGAAGGAGCTTTTAAAAAGGCTCCTTTTTCTGTTCCTGTAAATCTGGTGAAAGCAGGGAAGAAGTAAAGGGGCTCCAAAGTACGCTGAGGAGGTATGTGAAATGACTGGAAAACAGAAATTCCGCAGATACCTGGTCTGGACCTTCTGGATCAGTCTGGTATTTACAGCTGGCTTTATCTGGTATTATATGGAGCGGCAGATACCGGAGCAGCTGAGCATTGTGGCCCGGGAGCAGGAAGAATTTCGTCTGGATCTTCCCTTTGACGTAACACTCCAAAGTGAGAGCGAAGAGGTGGTCCTGGGAAATCGTTCCAATATTCCTTCCGGAGAGGTTCATCTGAGCCGGGCAGAGCCTTTGTCGCTGTATGGAGAAAAGCTGGGAAGCTACCGGGTGGGGCTGAAGCTGTTCGGAGCCATTCATTTTAAGGATATCCAGGTGGATGTGGTGGACTCCCGGTATGCGCTGCCCTGCGGACTTCCTGTGGGAATTTATCTAAAGTCAAAGGGAGTTATGGTAGTGGGAACGGGCCGGATCACGGACAGTCAGGGGCAGGAAGTGGAGCCTGCTTACGGAATTTTACAGTCCGGCGATTATATTGAAGCGATAAACGGACAGCCGCTGAGAGATAAAGAAGCACTGATTACCAGTCTTAATTCCATCGGAGACAGCGAAGCGCTTCTGCGGGTAAGGCGGGAGGGGCGTGATCTGGAGCTTCGCATGAATCCAGTAAAGACTCAGGACGGAATGTATAAGCTGGGGGCCTGGGTAAGGGATGATACTCAGGGGATCGGAACCATAACCTATGTGGAGGAAAATGGTCAGTTCGGAGCTCTTGGTCATGGAATCAGCGATACGGATACAGGGAAGGTGGTGGAGATTGAAAACGGAAGTCTCTATGAAACGGAAATCCTTGGAATTGAAAAGGGAGCGGTGGGAAGGCCGGGAGTTATGGCCGGAGTGATTTATTACGGTCCGGGGACAGAACTGGGAACAATTACATCGAACACAGATGACGGGATTTTTGGAACCGTTAATGAAAAAATGAAGGAAATGCTGCGGGGAAAGCCTCTGGAAATCGGATATCGCCAGGATATTCAAAAGGGTCCCGCATGGATTCGGAGCGATGTTTCCGGAAAGCTGCGGGACTATGAAATAGAGATTCAAAAAGTAGAATACAATCCCGTTCAGAAGAATAAAAGTATTGTGCTGCGGGTAACAGATGAGGAGCTGCTTCGGATAACGGGAGGGATTGTGCAGGGGATGGTAGTGAGATATAATAGGGACAACACAGGAAATCCTTTATTTACAAGGTTTTCAGGTGCTTGTCCCTATTTTCATTGACCAGTAGATAGTGGAAAAGCAGATTAGACGTACATAAGATGGCAATACTGTTACCATAGGAAAATGGAAGATAACAGGAGGTAATTCTATGGTAGAGAGCGGAACGATTAAATTTAAGAGCAAAGAGCACGAGAAATTTTTTACAACGTATTTTGCAAAGTGCAGATACAAAGATGTGTACCATGAGGCACTGGTGTACTGCATTGGAATCAGCGAGGACACCAGAAGAAATATAGACCGGATTTACGATTTCACCTCTGGGTGTGTAAAAACGGAATGCCTGCACGAAGGCTGGCAGACCTCCGGGAGCCTTAGAATCATCCGTATGGCATTTAACCTGTATAACAACGGGACTCCCAGTGTCTACGATTATAATGATTCAGAGGAACAGTTGGAGGAATGCCAGAGATACACAGTTGAAGATTTATTCTGCTGCGGGTATGCTCCTTACTTTTGGCAGGCTGTCAAAATCAGATATCCTGAATATTGCGGCGCTGCCTGAGACAGTATTGATGTAACCACCTACAAGAGAGAAGGAACGGAGGTAATATATGTGCAGGGTAATTACAATCGCCAGTCAGAAAGGCGGCGTTGGAAAAAGTACAACTTGTGTGAACCTGGGAATCGGTTTGGCAAAGGAAGGGCAAAAGGTACTCTTAATTGATGCGGATGCCCAGGGAAATATGTCAGCGTGTCTGGGAGTAATGGAGCCGGATGAACTGGAGGTTACGCTGGTGAACTTGATGGAGAAGGTCGTAAACGATGAAGCATGGGAACCAATGGAAGGGATTCTTCACCATGATGAGGGGGTGGATTTCCTTCCTGCCAATATCGAACTGGCAGGACTGGAAACCACCCTTGTAAATGTAATGAGCCGGGAAACGATCATGCGGCAGTATGTTAATGAGATGCGCCAGTTTTATGATTACATATTGATTGACACGATGCCGTCTTTGGGAATGATGACAATTAACGCCCTCGTGGCAGCAGACAGTGTGCTGATTCCGGTGGAGGCGGCATACTTGTCCGTAAAGGGACTTCAACAGTTAATTAAAACTATTGGGCGGGTTCACCGGCAGTTGAATCCAGGGCTTCAGATAGAAGGAATCCTGATGACAAAGGTAGACCGCAGGACTAACTTTGCAAAGGATATATCTGAAAAACTCCGCGGTGCCTATGGGGAGAGAATCCATATTTTTGAGAACTGTATTCCTCTTTCCATTAAGGCTGCCGAGACGAGCGCAGAGGGCAAGAGCATTTTCCTTCATGCGCCCAAAGGGATTGTGGCGGAAGGATACAGGGCATTGACCAGGGAGGTACTTTCTTATGAACAGCCGAAGTGCGGATAAAATCGTATTCACATCTTATGATGATTTGTTTGGTGAGAATCAGAAGGCTGAGGCTGGGGAAAGCGTGGTGAGTCTGCCACTGTCCAGACTGCATTCCTTTAAAAATCACCCGTTTCATGTGATTGATGATGAAAAGATGCAGGAAACAGTAAAGAGTGTCCGGCAATATGGGGTTCTCGTTCCGGCTATTGTCCGGGAAGATGAAGTGCGGGGGGACTATGAAATTATTGCGGGTCACAGAAGAAAGCGTGCCTGTGAATTGGCTGGACATACGGAAATGCCTGTGATTGTCCGTAAGGTGACGGATGATGAGGCGGTAATCATTATGGTGGATTCCAATATTCAGAGGGAAGATATCCTTCCCTCTGAAAAAGCCTGGGCATACCGTATGAAGATGGAAGCATTGAGCCATCAGGGGGTAAAAGGAGAGGAATATACCGCTGATCTCGTTGGAGAAGCGGCGGGAGACAGTGCAAGGACTGTTCAGCGTTACATACGCCTGACTTACTTAAAACCGGAACTGCTGGACTATGCGGATCAGGGAAAAATAATCCTTGCAGTTGCAGAAAAGTTATCGTTCCTAAACGAAGAGGAACAGAGCTGGGTGCTGCAGACCATTTCCGAAAATGTCACGATTCCCTCCAAAAGCCAGGCAGACGAATTGAAAGAGGAAAGCAGAAAAGGAAAACTGACCGAAAAACGGGTGGCGGATATTTTAAACCGGGAAGTAAAAAAGGTTAGCATAACCATATCTTCTAAAAAAATAAAGGACTATTTTCCGCAGGACTATACAAAAAAACAGATTGAGGAGGTTATTTTTGAACTGCTGGATTCCTGGAAAGAAAAGATGAACCAGGCTGGCTGACTTTGCGACACGGTGTCGCAAAGTCCTAAATGATGTTTATTTACCGATTATTCTCCAAAGCAAATTGAATGAAAAAACAATCAAATGAGTAATGGAGGATAATTATAATGGGAAAGACTGGAATCATTACAACGGAAAATAAAAACAGTGAGGTTTATCACGATGTCATAACGCTATTTAAAATCTATCGTTCCGTATCCTGGCGTATGCAGGTTCAGATTGGGCAGGTGAAGCACCGGTTCCAAAAGGAATATGGAACGGATGTGGACGATTTCCTGGAATCTATCTATCAAGCGGGAATGGATATTAATAATGACGAGGCGAATATCCGTTCCCGTGTAGAGGCCATCAGCAGCTCAAATAAATTTCTGAAGCTGATTGATGAATCCGTGGATTTAATGCGGCAGTATCATCCACAGGGAGAAAAGTATTACTGGGTTTTGTATTATACCTATATGTCAGCTTATAAGCCGATGAATATTACGGAGATTATAAGCAAACTGGATCCCCATTTATCTCAAAGTATACGAATTAACCGAAGTACCTATTTCAGATGGAGGGAAAGCGCTTTGAGGGCAGTGGAGGGTATTCTGTGGGGGTATGAGGAGGAGAGCCGGAATCTGCTGGAACATTTTAGGGATACCTGGGTGATTGATGAATGAAAATTGATTTTGTGAAAGAAGGGAAATGTATGCGGTGGATTATGGGAAAAGAAACAGAAATGGAAAGACCAGAATATAGGTTCTGTCAATGTTGTGGGGAGAAAGTAGGGCGGGAGAAAAAGGTCTGCCCTGCCTGCGGAAGATTAATGGTAAGAAACTTAAAGACGATAGGAACGGCAGAACTGCTGGCGGAGGACAGTGAAACCTGTCTCTGGGTTTCGGAAAGGCGTCAAAAGAGCCGGATAGCTTTTGAACAGGTTACAGAGGAACAGGAAGCAGGCTATGCCGCAGGAACCGGAATTTAGAATACATAAGGAGTGCATAAATGGACAGGGAAAGAAACATAAGTGTGATACAGGATTTAGATGGCAGAAAGATCGTGATGATTCATGATATCAGATTCAGGGGGAAACGTAAGATTAACTGGAAGGAGGTTGAACAATATCTGAAGCAGTATATCGGAGAGGTTTATGAAATTATGGATTCTGCGGATATTATTTATGTGGGAAATGACTTTGCAGATGAGTATAGTGGCTCCCAGGATACAGCAAGGCTAAAGGGGGCATTGGCAAAGGCGAAAGCAAATGCGGCTCAGGGGATTCCCGAACTGATTGAAACGGCGGAAAACCGGAGGCATAAAGGTAATTTGAATCCAAAACATCAGCGGGACGCAAAATTTGGCTGGTATCGTTATGATTCCAGATTCGGGCTTCCGGTTTATGGGGAAGATGGGGAGCTGGAACACTATAACATATTCCATGTGGAAATGCTGATACGCCATGACGCGGATGGAAAGAGGTATCTATATGATGTGGTGAATATAAAAAAAGAAACAGGCACCCCGCTTGAGCAATAGCTGTACGGTTACAAACCCATTTCTTTCTTTAATCATATAGGATATGCTGAAAAAAGTCAAGTACAATATATTGATTTGAAATATTTGAAATATTGACAACACCTATATATAGTGGTAATATAATCTTGTATTGATTTATGTAGCTTCGGCAGTATGCAGAAGGTATAAAAAATTTTGTTCCCGTCCTCATGGGAGGGAAGCGGTCAGGCAGAACGGAACCGCCTGAATGTTTCTATTTGTCTATATACTTGGAATGACGCTCATTTTTTTATAAATGCGGCGTCTTTTTTGTTGGGCAAAAACGGGAACAGAGATACAGAAGGAGGGTAGAAGGAACCTGAAAATGATTTTTTATGGGAGGCGGGAATGAAGAAAGATAAGTTTAAGAAAATGAGGCTCCAGATTCAGACATTGGATACCATAGGAGAAAAGGAAACTTGTGTGCTGCTTCTCGACAGTCTCCAGATGGAGCTGCCGGAAGTAATAAATATTTCTATGGAATCCACGCAGCAGAGCAGAACCTTGCAGAAAGATGGCACTCTGGTTGTGGAGCTGGATGCGAAGGGAATCCGGTCAGACGACGAGGCGATGAAGCATTTAAGGACAGGAAAACAGGCGGAGATTCTGGATTACCACTATTTTAAATCCAGGCTGACGGATACGGTTGTGACGGATGTGAAGGCAGAAGTCTTTGATTTTTCCAGGCGGCAGAGGATTCCGTTTACGGTAAAAAAGCTGGAGTTCAATTTTGCGAACGGGAAAAAGGTGGATTTGACAGACAGGGTCAGCGTGTTGTCGCTGGATCAGTTAGCCGCATGAAGATTGAGGAAAGGATGGTGCAGTTATGAGGAATAGGGAGATACAGGCAAAACAGCTGGTACGGGCGCGCGGTGAAGTGCAGTTTCCAATCAAGGTGGGTGAGGAAGCATATTACCGTCAGGGGAACCGCCTGATCTGGACGGATAAGGTGAAGAGAATCCTTGAGATTGCCGCTGATTATGTGAGATTGGAAACTACGGCTTATTATTACATCATCGAAAAAGAGAGAACCGAGGCAGCGGCGTTACGATTGGCCGCCTGACAGAATGTAAGATTTCATGTGAGCCAATAATGAGACTCTATTGGGACTGGACGTGCATTGACATGAGATTTTACAGAATTTATAATGATATCATCAGTTTTTATGCACAGGAAAACCTGTGGGGAGCCATGAAAATCTGAAACAAAATAACGCACAGAAAAGCAATCACATCCATGGTGGTTGCTTTTTTTGTGCCTGAAAGAAGGTGAGGGAGCTGCATTTGAGAAAAGCAGATGGATCTGCAGAAAGCAGGAAACAGGAACCGGGATGGACAAGGCGGCTGCCATGTCTGGCTGTACAGGGATACCTGCTCTGGGGTATAAACATTTTAATGTGCCGGACCGTTTATGCGGCAGATATTTTTGATATTGCTAAGAGTGCCATGCAGAAAGTCTATTCCGATGTGGCAGGGCTTGCAACGGTAGGCGCTGTCGTATGTGCGGCGATCTGTCTTTTCCTGATGAATTTTTCTAAATCAGGAAAGACCGTTGATGAATCCAGGGCGTGGCTGAAGCGGATTGTCGTGTGCTGGGCCGTCCTGATGACGTTGGGGGCCATTGTAACTTACATGGAGGCGATTATTCCGCAGCAATCATTTACACCATAGCAGATGATGAAACAGTAACATATCAGCAGCAAAAATGCCGGTGCTCTCCCGGCAAAGGAGGTGAAGGATACCCTGAAAAAGGGGAATGACAGATGGGATGGCTATTAGAACTTTTATTTGAGGCGGTCCGGGAATTGTGTTCCCAGTTTATTATAGACATGATGGATATAGCGAGCGGAATGTTTACTGAGATTTTATCCTGCGACCTGGACTTGTTTGAAGAACTATTTGGAGTTGTGGGAACTTTGTACCAGAATGCAGTCCTGCCGATTGCAGTTGCGCTGCTTCTCATGATTTTAACCTGGCAGGTGTTTAAATCCATGTTTGGGAAACTGGGGATAAACTCTGAAGATCCGCTGGAACTTGTATTCCGGTCGGGATTCTGCCTGTTTATGTTGGTCTATGCAAGAGATATTGTAAACTATGTTCTGGAGGTGGCGGGAACGCCTTACCAATGGGTTGTGGGGACAGGAATCACAGTGGATTCTTTCAGCGGATATGTTTCCGCCGCAGAGGCAGCGGTATCGGTGCTGGGAACCGATGCGTTAAGTATCTCGCTTCTGCTTTTAATCATGCACTTTGTGGTAGCGTGGAATTATTTTAAGCTGCTGTTTATTTTGGCAGAAAGGTATGTGCTTCTGGGAGTAATTTCCTATACAGCGCCGCTGGCTTTTGCAACCGGAGGGTCTAGGGCAACGAACAATATTCTGGCGTCCTGGACGAAGATGTTTGGTGGACAAGTTATGATTGTGATTTTGGATGCCTGGTGCCTGAAAATGTTTCTGGCAGGCTATGGAAACCTGATGGCAAGTGGATATGGATTCACCCGATTTTTTGCCGCAACCATGTGTCTGATTGGCTTCTGCAAGATTGCGGGAAAGCTGGATTCCTATATGGCTTCTCTTGGCGTAAGCATGGGCAGGACAATGGGAGGTTTAAGCGGATTGGGAGCCCTTATGATGGCAGGGCGCCTGTTGTCAGGCGGTGGACGCGGAAGAGGTGCCAGCACGGCGGCGTCCGGTTCCGGCCATATGAATTTTGGAAACGGGAGACCGATTCCCATGGGAGGCGCAGGAGTGTCTGCATCGGCAGGAGCTATGTCTGGTATGGACGGAAACATAAAGGACGGAGCTGGTTTTGGGATTGGCGGAATGGATGCCGGGAATATGGCAGATGGTTTTCAAGGCATGGAGAGTCAAAATCCGGATATGGGAGATGGATTCAGTGTATTCCAGATGGATGATTCCGCTTTAGCAGGTCAGAATCTTCCGTTTGGCACACCGGATGACGAAAATGGATTTGCACAGGGAGCAGATGACGGTATGCCAGATGTTTCAACTGTTCCTGAGGAGGACGGTGCGTTGCCCTCTATGGAATCGGACGGTGGAATTCCCATTGGAGCCACAGGTATGGGACCGTTTGAGGAAGAACCTTTATCCGCAGGAGATATGGCAGAGGGAGGAGAACTTCCTCCTATGGAAGAGATGGAGAGTGGAAGCCAGATTCTGCCGTTTGGAAACGTAGAAGATATGGCCGGTGGGATGGAAACCGGAGAAAGCGGCAGTATTTTCGGTCAGGAAACGATGTCGGGAGCCACAGGTCTGGAACAGTCTGGGGAGAGTACCGGAATTGGAGACTTGCAGGATCGTATGGACAGCAGAACTGGGAATCAGACAGAAGGTGTTGCTATGGGAGACGGGGCGGATGGCTCCGGGATACCTTCTTATGGAGGAACACAGGAATCCTCTGTTTCCGGTTCGTCAACTGATAGCTTTGATACCGGAGCGATGGAACATATGGACGGAGCGGGAGCCGTTTCAGGAATGGGGACGGTGGCGGCGGAATCGTCTGGCAGTATGAACGGACTGATGGCAGCAGAATCAGGACAAACCCTGTCGGTAGGTGATAGCTCCGGCTTTGCCGCAGGCGGATCAGCGGTGAATGACGGAATAGACACATCGGCGGCCATTGCAGGAAATGCCGCAGTGAATGCAGGAGCCAGTGCGGCCGTGGCTGGTGTATCTCAGCAAAGCGGCATATCAGAGGGATTGCGAGGACGTTATCAGGCGGAACGGGATGGAAAGCAGTATATGCGTTATGATACGGGATTGTATGAGAAGCCCAAAGGACCGTACCAGACTATTCATGAAAATGGGAAGACCTATTATGAGCTTTCGAAACAGGAGAAAGCCCCGGCCATGCTTCCGGAGACAAAGGCAGTCCTGGAGAAAAACGGAACCCTCCGTCTGGAAAAGGTATACCAGCAAAAGGAACGTATGGAGAAACCGAAAGAGCAGCCAGCATTGCAGGAACGCCCGATGGAACAGCAGGGAGAGAAGAAAGCCGTAAAGAAACCGGTGAAAAACCAGACCGGGACCAGACGCAGGAATCAACGCAGGAAAGCTCCTGACAGGAAATAGGAATCAGAGCCGGTTTAAAGGAGGGAGATATGAGCAGGGACTGGACAGAGGACGAGCCGCTTGACAAAGCGGCAGAAATGGCTGCCCGAACAGTTCGGGCAGCGGGGCAGGCAAAGCAGGCGGCAGAAACAATCCAGGCAGCCCACCTTGCCATGGGGGCTGCAAAAAGCGGAGCCGCTGTAAGCGGTACGGCTGCCGGAACCGCATTGGGTGGCCCCCTTGGAGCGGCCATTGGGGCAGTTTTGACAAGCAAGTCTTTCTGGAAAGCGGCAGGGGCAGTTCTGGCAGCAGTCTTTCTGTTCCTGTACATGATTGTGAATTCCATAGGGATTATCTTTTCCTATCTGGGTTTTGCTGATGCGGATAGTTATGTGTCCCAGGCCAGAGAAGCAGAATATCAGAATATAAAACTTCAGGTTGAAACACTTTTTTCGGAAAGTCCAGAATTGAGGGCGGAACTCTGTGCTGTGATTGAGGGATACCGAGACAAGATGCTGGACGAAATAAGCGTGGATTTTAGTGAGAATTGGGATGGGTATGATGATTATGAGGTAGAAGATGAGTACGAGTCCAGGCTGGAACCTATGTTAAGCCAGTATCTGGCTGTCCTAATTGAGGAATCCTGGAATGGCAGCCGGATTGTGGGGTTTAACGGATATGGAGCTGTGGGTGGTTTTGATTCAGATTTAACTAGTCCTTATGATGAATATTTTGCGCTGGCAGCGGCCACCTATCAGGTTCCGGAGGCACTGCTAAAAGCAATGGGGAAAGCGGAATCTGATTTTAATCCCAATGCGGTGTCCAGCGCAGGTGCCATGGGAATTATGCAGCTTATGCCCGGAACGGCAGCGAATCTGGGGGTAACGTCCCCATTTGATCCGAAACAGAACATTATGGGTGGAGCCAAATACATAGCCGAGCTTCTACGTACCTTCGGTTCCTATCCGGACGGAGTCAGGCTGGCGGTTGCCGCTTATAATGCTGGCCCGGGAGCGGTGAAAAGAGCGGGATACCGGATTCCACAGAACGGTGAGACGCCGGCTTACGTGGAAAAGGTAATGGGGTATCTGACTGCGGCGGGCGGTGGTGAGGCAGTACCGGAACCGGGAGAAGGAACTGAAGGTGGCGCATCTGTCTCTCAAATCGGAACGGCTGTCTCGGCGATATTGCTCAAATCCATGGTGGAAGAAAACGCCAAAGACTTTTTAGGCTGGACGCAGACGGGAACCCATACGGAGACGATAGATGGAGGAGACGGGGAGGAAGATGAAGAAATTGAGATTGTGGATTATGCCATTGTAGTGAAGCTGAATCCTAATCTGACGCCGACAGGCACCGGCTACAGTTATAGTTATGTGACCAGCCAGACTACCTTCAATTATGTGCTGAAACTGTTTGAGCTGCTGAAAGATGGAACTGACGGAATCCTGGATTTGCTGTTTAAGGCAACGAGCTGGAAGAACTATGTGCTGGGAGCCGGCGCATCGGAGGATATCTATACCAGCGGAATTCAGACTGGCGGGGACACGATTTCCTATGATACAGTCAAAGGCTGTGTGAAAGAGGTGGTTTATTTTAATCAGGGGGAAGAACCCTGGGCTTCCCTGCCTTATGGCAGCTCTACAATCAAATCTGCAGGCTGTGGTCCTACTGCATTAGCCATTATTATCTCTACATTGACAGGGGAGAATGTGACGCCCCAGATGACGGCTGAATACGCCATGTCTCATGGATTGTATGTCTCAGGGAAGGGAACCAGCCACTCATTTCCGGCTATGGCTGCAGGTCATTGGGGACTTTCGGTGGAACGGGTAAAAAGGGGACAGATAGACTATGTGGTTAAGCAGCTAAAAGAAGGCAGGCTGGCATTGGTAATCTGTGCGGAAAATACCATATCAGGAAGCAGCGGCCACTTTATCGTACTGACAGGGGTGACGGAGGACGGCTATATAGCCATTGCCGATCCGGGAAGCCGGAGCAGGACAGGGAAACTTTACAGTCCGGCTACAATACAATCTTATGCCCGGGATTTAAGCGATGGCGGTATATGGATTATGGGAGGACGATAGAAATTGAATATATGGATAAGAGGCTGGATTGGGGCGGCGGTTCTTGCCCTGGTTCTTCAGCCAGGGGAAGTTCTTGCTGAAGGGCGTTCTGTACAGGCACAGCAGGCTTGGGTCAATACAGGTGCAACCGGATGGGAGGAAGAGTATACGGATACGGACAGCAGACGGGGAACCCTGTCCATCCGTTGTGAGACGTTCCAAGGATTCCACGGTACGGTAGAGCTGCATATGCGGAACATGGCTGGAGGTTGGAGGAGAAGCGCAGCACTGACTGAAAAGGATGGATATGCAGTGAACCTGTCCCTTCCGGTAGGCGTCTATGAGATTGAAAGATTAGAGGCGCAGACAGATGGCCGTAAGTTTCGGTGTCAGGCAGACCGGACGGAAGTGGAGATTGAGGATCAGAGGATTATTATGTGCCAGATAACCATAACGCCGGAGAGTGTGTATCGTCTGCCATACGAGGATAGTGCAGAGGCAGCCACATCAGGTACGCCGGCTGCAGCCGCCACACATTCCGCTGATAATGAACGGAGGAATACCGAAGAGTCAGAACTTGCTGGTGAAGAAACAAATCAGGAGACAGAACTTCGGGGAAGTATAAGAGTCAGCCCGCTCTGGATTTTTGGGATATTAGGAGCTACACTATGCCTTTACGAGCTTTATTATGTGATAAAACGAAAGTGAGATAGGAGGATAGAATACCATGGATCAGGAAGACCGGATAGATGTTTATACCATTCCGCCCAATTTTGCGGAGGAAGGGACTTTGTTTTCCGGGAGGGTAAAAACAAGAAATGCAGTGGAAACGGCCATACTCCTTATGGTTTTGGTTCCGCTGCTTTTTTCGCTTAATACAACGGTAAAGATAAAAATGTACATCGGTATGATTGTTCTTGTACCGGTTGTGACAGTATCGGTGATTGGGATTCAGGGAGAAAGCCTGTTTGCATTTATTGCCAGCTTCTTTCAGTATGTGAGACGGCGCAGATGCCTCACAGAGCCAGACGAGCGTTACCGTCTGGAACAGAACCGAAGAAAAGAAAAAGCCCGGAAAGGAGGGAAACGGGGACGTGAAAAGAGGAAAAAAACAGAGTGGAGGAGTACCAGTGCAGGAGCCAATGCAGAAAAGGAGACAAAGTCCAAGGAAAACTCAGAACCGGGAATGGAAGCGAAATTTAAAAAAGATAAGGAAAGCCTTAAAGCAGGAACTGAAACAAAAGACAAAGAGCCGGAAACCGGAAAAAAACCGCGAAAAAACAGAGCCGGCAAGAAAAGAAAACAGCCAGAATGAGCAGTATGACCTGCCATTTACCAGGGCTTCCAGAGAAATACCATTTAAAGAGATACGGGACGGCATTATCTATACTGCAGACGGGCGGTATGTGAAGATTCTGGAAGTCATGCCTATTAATTTTCTTCACCGCAGCGCCAGTGAACAGAGGGGAATCATCTATTCCTTTATGGGATATTTGAAGATTGCCCCACCGGAACTACAGATTAAGTCCTTGTCCAAAAAAGCAGATATTTCCCAGTATATTAAGACCATACGGGAGGATATCGAAAAGGAGCCGGACGAGCGGTGCCGGATGCTGCAGCAGGATTATGCGAATCTAATCTGTTCGGTTGGTTATAAGGAAGCGGTAACCAGGCGATTTTTTCTTGTGTTCCAGGCGGATTCCAGACGCGGAACGGAGAAGGAAATTGTAAACACGCTGGAATCCTACGCCCAGACCGCCAAGAAGTATCTATACCAGTGTGGGAATGAGATTCTTCTTTCCGACAACCATACAGAGGAAACGGCGGAGATACTATACACGCTTTTGAACCGCCAGACCAGTACCTCGCTACCGTTTTCGGAACGCTTAAACCAGGTGGTCAGTTGGTATATTCGGGAAAATGGGGAGGACAGCGTGGGACGGATTCCGGCTGCTGAGTATGTGGCGCCCCGTACTTTAGATTTCAGGCATGGGAACTGTGTTGTATTAGATGGAGTGTATCACACCTATCTGTTTGTGCCGTCCGCAAGATACCGATCCCGGGTACCGGCCGGCTGGATGTCCCTTCTGGTCAATGCGGGGGAGGGAATTGATGTAGATCTCTTTCTGTATAAACAGGATAAGGTAAAAACCTTTGAGCGGATTGGGCGGAGAATCCGTCTGAACCGCTCGAAAATCAAGGATGCTTCTGATACCAACACGAATTTTGATGATTTGGCAGAGTCTATCCAGTCGGGGTATTACCTAAAAAACGGACTGTCGGCCAATGAGGAATTTTATTATATCTGTATCCTGATTACGGTAACTGGATACAGTGCCAAAGAAGCGGAGTGGCGGGCGAAAGAGATGAAAAAACTGCTGAACGCCCAAGACATGGATACGGTTTCCTGCCTGTTTAAGGAGGAACAGGCATTCCTCTCTGCCTTACCCTTGGTAAAGCTGGATAAAAGCATTTATGAGCGTTCAAAACGCAATGTGCTGACCTCGGGGGCTGCCAGTTGTTACCCATTCACCTCTTTTGAGATGTCGGATAAAAACGGGATTTTGATGGGGGTAAACACGGCGAACAGCTCCCTGGTCATTATAGATATTTTTAATTCCACGATTTATAAGAATGCGAATATTTCCATCATGGGAACCACGGGAGCGGGAAAAACTTTTCTGCTGCAGCTGATGGCGCTGCGTATGCGCCGTAAGAATATCCAGGTCTTTATCATTGCACCTGACAAGGGGCATGAGTTTGCCAGAGCCTGTACCAATATCGGTGGAGAGTTCATCAAAATATCGTCCGCCTCCAAAAACTGTATCAATGTGATGGAAATCAGGAAACGAGATCAGGCGACCAATGACCTGTTAGACGGGGATACGGCGGAACGCTCGGAGCTTGCGGCAAAAATCCAGGATCTGCATATCTTTTTCTCGTTGTTGATTCCCGACATGGATCATGAGGAGAAGCAGCTTTTAGATGAAGCGCTGGTACAGACGTATTATAACAAGGGAATCACGCACGACAATGGGAGCCTGTCAGACCCGGAGAATCCGAACCAATACCGGGCTATGCCGGTTCTGGGTGATGTATACGATATTCTTCATGGGAATACAGAAACCAGGCGGCTTGCCAATATCGTAAACCGGCTTGTCCACGGTTCTGCCTCCAGCTTTAACCAGGAAACTAATGTGAACCTGGATAATAAATATATTGTTCTGGATATTTCTGAACTTACCGGAGATTTACTCCCTGTGGGGATGTTTGTGGTATTAGATTACGTCTGGTCAAAAGTGAAAGAAGACCGAACCGTGGAAAAAGCGGTATTTTTAGACGAGGTATGGCAGTTAATTGGGGCTTCCTCGAATGAGATGGCGGCGGAATATGTTTTGGAGATTTTTAAGATTATAAGGGGCTATGCAGGATCAGCCGTCTGTGCCACCCAGGATTTATCTGATTTCATGGCGCTGAAAGATGGAAAGTATGGGCGGGGGATTATCAATGCAACCAAGACAAAGATTGTCCTGAATCTGGAGAATGATGAAGCGAAAAAAGTACAGGAACTGCTACATCTGTCCGATGCGGAGCGGATGGAGATTGTCCATTTTGAGAGGGGAAAGGGCATGATTTCAACGAACAGTAACAATCTGACTCTGGAGTTTAAAGCCAGCCAGCTGGAGAAAGATTTAATCACTACGGACCGGAAGGAACTGAAGGAGTTAAAGGAGCGGCTGGCCCGTTACGGGAAACAGGCTTATGGACGGGTGGGTGCATGAGAGGGGGAGAGGCTGTGAAAGGGTACGAATACCGGAATCCGGAGGAAACGGCCGGGAAGGTACTTGGCCTGCTTCGCCAATACAATGTAATGAAACCGGATCAGCTAGAGGCATTCTTTCCGGGACAGGAAAAGGCGGCGGGCCGTGCATTGAAAAAATTGGAAAAGACCAGGCAGATATACCGGAACCCTTACACCGGGCTGATTGCTTCCAGTGAATTTGCATATTCGCTAAAGGATGACGGAACCATGAAGTGTTTGTGGGTGCTGGCGGATATGATGCGTCGTAAACCAGTAGATGGACACTATCTGGCAGGGAAGGAGGACTTTCCAATCCGTATCCTGTTTTATTCCGGTGCGGAGATCTATGACATTCTTTATGTGGGGGCTGGGGATTTAAAGCTGGTAAACGGGATATTTGCAAAGAGCCGCCGCACAGGGGGAAACCACATTATAGCGGTAGAGGAGGGGAACCTGATGGGAGCCATTGCAGTGCCGGGAACGCTTGGTTTTTGTCTGGTGAAAGAGGAGGGACGGGTAGAGTATTACAAAAAATCTTCAGAGAGGAGTGGATAAAACGGAAAAAATGGAGAAACAACTGGAAGAAGTTCAACGGCAGGCTGGGGGATTGCAGGAACGCCTGGCAGAGGCAAGGCTGATTCGGACGGCGCAGGAACGGAGCGGTTCCGCGTTTCAGATGGGATGCTTTGTGGACTGTGTGACAGAGGCTTCTTTTATGGCGGAGAGGCTGACCGAAGGACTTCGCAGACTGGTGATTGAGAACTGCTTGTGGAATCGGGAGCGGGAGGCATACGGTTTGGGGATTGTAAAGCTTCATGGAATCCGAGTGGAGTATGAAGAGGGGATTCTGAAGGTGGAACTGCCGGGGCTGCTCCCACACCGAAAAAATAAGTATACGGATTATCTTTATAAGCCTGTAACTATGGCGTTGGAAAATTGGTGTATCCGCCAACAGGAACAAGGAAAGGAGGTTCCGCAGTTTGAACGGGCAGCCGTATGTTTTCTTCACGTATATGACCAGAAGCAATCCGTGGCAAGGGTACGGGATCACGACAACATTGAAGAAAAGCAGATGGTTGACGCTCTGGGAATGTTCTTTCTGGTGTCGGATGGAGGCTTATACCTGGATACATTCCATACCTCGCTGCTGGGGACGGAGGACAGAACCTGCCTGTTCCTCATGGATCAGGAGAAGTTTCCGCAGTGGATTTGCAGGCTGGAGAAGGACAGGAGAATATCGAAAATTGAGGGCACTTGGGAAGCGGAAAATCCGACAGGGTAAGATTTGCAAAAACCTTGATAAACAGGAGAAAAATAGGGGAAGCCTTGCACTGAAATGTACCCAGGGATGGAGTTGACCGGGTACGAAAAAGAGAAATATGGAAAACAGAGAGGGAGATAAATGGAGATACGGGACAGACGTGACGAATTACTTTTACTGGTGGCAGTCAGCGGAGAACTGCCGGCCAGTTGGTCCGGGTATGCGGTCGGCTCTGATTCCTATGCCGCCGTACTTGTGACCCGGTTAAAAAGGGAAGGGGATTTGACGGTCAGGAGTAAGGATGGGCTAAAAGGCTATCTGCTCCGTGTCAGGGCTAAACGGTATCTGCTGGAGGAATATGGTGAGGATGTAGAGCCATACTTATCTGGCGCAGGAGCAACCAGCCATGTGAAGAGCGAGCCGGAAAAGCGTCTCCGTCTCCACCGCATGAGCATGGTATGGGTGTTTTGCCACAGAGCTGGCATTCGGATATTTAAAAGTGATAAGCAGGAGCTGTTCCCGGCTGTCCATCGGACTCTGTCCGGTTCCGGCAAGGGAGGATTGGCTGCTTCTTATTATGGAACCATGGAATGGAAGATGGAAACAGACAAGGAAATTAAGGGCTCCAGAGCCTGCGGTATCCTGTTAGCCAGCAGATTTTATGTGGTATATAACACGATGGATAGCCTGATGAAGTGGGCACCTAAGACGGAACGGAATTTAAGAAATCGGATGGAACTTAGAATGAAGCGGAGCCGGAGTGTGAAACTGGGGGGAGCCATTATTATGGGGAATCAAATGGAGATGGGAAAACGCCTTTTAGTGAGTGATGGGGGACTGAAGGGAACCCTATTCCGTTTGGATGATGTTTATGAGTTCGTGTACTATGTCCCATTTATGGCTGAGGCTATGGTTCAGTTGCGGCTTTTGTGCGATGTGGAAGCGCAGGGCCGGTTTCGCTCATTTTTATGCAAAGCCCTGAAGTATGTCAGGGAGGATTTATCTGGCCTGGAGGCGGGAACCGACAGCGAGGGAAAAAGGGTTTACTTCTGCTACCTGTTTGAATTATGGCAGATACGGAGAATCCTGGGACAGCCGTTTCATGGAGGCGGGCGGGTTTTCTGTTTTACCTACCAGGCGCAGACACTACGGGAACTGTTCCCGGAAACATTTATAATCGAGGCAATCCGGCCAGAAAAGGTATGCCGGTATCTGGGCTGGGAGAATGGGGAGGAGGGAAAACGGAATGGAGGGAATCCGAACTTCAACAGGAAATGAGACGGTAGACCGATTAAGCCGGATGAACATCACGGGCAACGTTATACCGGCGGCCTGGTATCAAACCATCCGCAAGCCCACTGGAAAACCGTATCTGAACGCCATTGTAATCCTTTCCGATATTGTGTACTGGTACCGGGCTGCGGAGGTACGGGACGAAGGGAGCGGACAGCTTTTGGGATACCGGAAACGGTTTAAGGCAGACCTTTTACAGCGAAGCTATCAACAGATGGCGGATCAGTTCGGGATTACCAAACGGGATGCCACCAATGCCGTGGTGGAACTGGAACGGCTGGGAGTGGTGCGGCGGGTGTTTCGGACATTGACGATTAACGGGCAGTTGGTTCCCAATGTACTGTTTCTTGATTTGGATGCGGACATGCTGGAACGGCTTACATTTCCGGAGGAATATCCAGAGGGAAATGAATGCAGGCAGGAAATGCAGAACGAAGCACAGGCGCCGGAGGAGAGCAGGCCGGATTTCGAAAAAACAGGGAGTATAGCGAAAACTTGCAGGGGGTATCACCGAAATCGGGGACACCTCCCACCGGAAACGGAGAGGGGTATCACTAAAATCGGAGACACCTCCCACCGGGAGGAGAGGGACGGTCCCACTGAAATCGGGGAGACAAATACAGAGAATACATACAGAGATTACAGTATAGATTATCCCATCCAATCCTATCAGCAGGTAAAGGAGGCATTTAAGAGACAGATTGAATATGATATTTTAATTCGGGATAGGACGGATGAGAAGGAGCTGGACGAGCTGGTAGGGATTGCTGTGGAGGTTTTGACCTCTACGTCGCGAACCATAAGGGTCAACCGGGAGGAGCGCCCCGCAGAACTGGTAAAGGCACAGTACAGGAAACTAACTCTGTTCCATATCCAGTATGTGCTTAATTGTCTGCAGGAAACGGAGACAAAGGCCAGAAATATCCGAGCAGTAATCATAACGGCATTATATAACGCAGTCAATACGATTGGCGCTTATTATGGGAATCTGTATCAGTATCACAGCGCACAGGGAAATAAGACGGATTCCGGAGGATAAAAGGCAAGGAGGATTAAAATTTGACAGAGAGGCAGGTGCATACTGTTGAAATGGTTGAGGGAATTTTTAAGCGAGAATGAGGAGAGGAAGAAACTTTTATGGGGATTGGCTTTGCTGTTTGTCCTGGCTCTTTATGTAAGCGGACTGCTCTGCCAGGCTGCGGTGGATACCGCACATGTGAGTTTTAATCCGTTTCGCTGCTGTTTTACGGCGATATTTTCATTTCGTGGGTGGAGAACGACGTTCTGTACCATTGGGCTATTCCTGATTTTCGCAGGTATCATTGCATATCAGGGCAGGGCAGGCGGTTCCGATATGGACGAAGAGCGGAATTTCAAATATTCCAGTCTGGGAACCTACGGGACGTCAGGATACATGACGGAGGTGGAGAAGAAGCAGGTTTTAAAGGAGGACAGGGATGTGAAAGACACAAAAGGGATTATCCTGGGAACCGATCTTATAAGCGGAAATATTTTAAGCCTTCCTCCGGAATCCAGACTGAACCGGAATATTGCGGTATGTGGTTCCCAGGGTTCCATGAAATCCAGGGCTTTTGCCCGGAACATGATTCTCCAGTGCATCCGCCGCGGAGAGAGTATGTTCATTACGGATCCAAAATCGGAGTTGTACGAAGATACGGCTGCGTATCTGAAAGCAGAAGGATATACGGTTCGGCTGTGGAACCTAATAGACCTGGATCATTCAGACGCATGGGACTGCCTGGCGGAGATAGACGGAGGGGGACTCATTGATACCTTTGTAGATGTGGTTATCCGCAATACCACGGATAAGTTTGATCATTTTTATGACAATACTGAGATGGACTTATTGAAAGCCTTGTGCCTGTATGTTTACCATGAGTATGAGGAGAAAGACCGGACATTTGCAGAAGCCTATAAGCTGTTGATTAATCAGAGCCTGGAAGCAATTGACGGAATCTTTGACAATCTGCCTACCACGCACCCGGCTAAGGGACCGTACCGTCTGTTTTCCAAAGCGGAGAAGGTGAAAGGAAACGCAGTGCTTGGCCTGGGAACCAGGCTTCAGATTATGCAGAACGAAAAGGTGCAGAAGATTACCAGTTACCGTGAGATTGATCTGACGCTGCCAGGACGGGAAAAATGCGCTTATTTTTGTATCACTTCGGATCAGGATTCCACCTATGATGTGCTGGCAACGCTGTTTGTGTCATTCCTGTGTATCAAGCTGATCCGGTTTGCAGACCGGCAGGAGAATCGGCAGTTACCAGTGACGGTTCATTTTATTCTTGACGAATTTCCCAATATTGGTATTGTGCCTGATTTTAAGAAAAAACTGGCAACGGCTAGGAGCCGGAATCTGGGAATGAGTATTTTATACCAGAATATTCCCCAGCTTCAGAACCGATACCCGGATGGACAGTGGGAGGAGATACTTGGTGGTTGCGATACGTCCCTGTTTCTGGGGTGCAACGATATGACAACGGCAACTTATTTCAGCGGCCGTTCTGGCGAGGTGACGGTGGGGGTATCTTCTGTGCGGAAGAATTTGAATACAATCCGAATGAGCAACTATGTTCCGGATTACTCGGAAACCAGTTCTGTAGGGAAACGGATGCTTTTATTGCCGGACGAGATTTTGCGCTTTCCTTTAGAACAGGCGCTTGTAATTATTAGGGGGCAGAAGGTGCTGAAAGTAAAGAAATATGATTACAGCCGCCATTCTGACGCAAAGAAGCTGTCGCTTGAAAAGACGGAGGGGTATGTGCCGGAATGGAGAAAGAAGGAGATGGATATTGATAAACAAACGGATTTTTCAGGAACATACGGTGGTCAGGGAGAGAAAAAGTGCAGGCAAGAAGAAACCATAACTAAAGAGTCTTATGATAGAGCAGAAGAAAGCGCAGAAGCTTTTGAAACAAAAGAAAATACCGCAGCAGCAACAGAGTATGATGAAGTGATTGAGAAGGTGGAGGATTTGTTTACAGATGAATGGTGAAAAGCTGGAATTATCACAGGTGAGATTAAAGGAAATTATAAAAACTGAATTTCTGGTGTCAGAGAATATGCTGAAAAAGATGCGCATAGAGGAGGTAGAAGCAGCTCTGAAAATATATGGAAGTATCGAGGAGTTTTTGGAGAAAACCGGATGGGGGAGGGATAATCCGGAATGCAGCTCAGAGGAGTATTTAACTGAGAATCGAATATGCCGCTGGGTAAATGGGAATTTAATCTACTTTTCCAGGCTTATATGGGAAGACATAGATATAGGTAATGAGGGAGAAATACATATATGAAATGGAGAGAGAAAATTACGTTTGGAATGTTAATTGTATCAATGCTTTTTTCGACGGCTGTGTTAGGGAGAAATCTATGGATGCAGGAAAAGGAGCAAATAAAGTTTGAAATTTTGAGGAATAGAATTTCAGCAGAAAGGGAAAGGATCAGTGCGACGGCGGAGGTTAAGAGAACAGGAGATAAAATGATGAAGAGCTTAAACGGTGAGGAAAGAACAGTCCTGCCAGAATATCAGGAACTTGCAGAGATAAACCCGGATTTTGTTGGCTGGATTTTTATTGATGGAACTAATATTGATTATCCAGTCATGCAGACACTTTGGGAACCGGAATACTATCTTCATCGAAATTTTACGAGAGAATATTCTTATGCAGGAGTACCCTTTGTTGGCACAGGTGATATAAAGGCTGAGAAGGAAGATATTTTCATTTATGGACATAATATGAGAAATGGTACTATGTTTGCCGACTTATTGAAATACAAGGAAAAGCAATATTTACAAGATCATCCGGTGATTCGTTTAGATACTCTCTGGGAACGGAGACAGTATGAGATATTTGCTGTATTAGATGTGTCTGAGGAAGAATGGAGCCAGGAAGGTGGAATGTTTAATAATTATGGAACTAATTTTATCCTAAATCGGAAAGAATATTTAAAGAAACTTGAGAAGCGCAGTCTATGCAAAAATAACATTACAGCAGAAATAAATGATAGGCTGCTTTTTATGGTAACATGTAGTTACCAAAAGGAAAACAGCAGGATTGTTATTGTGGCAAGGAATCGGTTGAAAACAAAATAGCATAAGCGGTTTTTCCTGTCGGTGACCAAATTGTTATATGCAATTTTCAGAAAGTGATTGTGATGATTATTTTTCACTTGGTAAAATCATCCTGTGCATGTCGATGTTTTTTCAAAGATAGGTCACGCCTGAGGGTGTATATAATCGTAGACAACAAATCTTTGACAATACGAATTTCATAATCATCGCAGTCATCTAAAAGCAATTTAATGTCGTTTTCAAACTGAGGTTTTGCGTGTATTACATTATCGCAAAGAAGATCGTCAACGGAAACAGACAGGGCATTAGCGATGTTTACTATTGTAGTCAGACTTACTTTGGTAGTCCCGGTTTCGATATTACTCATATGAGAGGGAGATAAATTAACATATTCAGCAAGTTTTTCCTGGGTGAGGTCAACCTGTATCCGTGCAATTTTAATTCTTTTTCCGATTGCTTTATAATCGAGTTCCATAAATCCCCCTTAAATAGATAAATTTGTTTGTATTTATATTGTATCTATGGTTATAGGATATTATAATAGTCTATATCCGTAATATACGGTTATAGACTAAGAACATTATAAATTTATATGAATGCCAAAACATGGTGTTACGATGAAAGGAGTAAAATTCAGATGCATCTGGAATGTGATTATACAAATTGTGACAGTGGAAAAGATTTGAGTACAGAGAGAACCGGAGAAGTAAAAGATGCAGATAACTATAGTTCAAAAAAAGATTTGGAAATCTTTTTAGAATATTGCCGTACAAGGGATGCTCAGTTTGATATCTACCCCAGTCAACTAAAAAGAGAGCGGCTGTTTGAATGCTATGAACAATTAAAAAGAATGGCCTTTATTCATAATGGTAAGATAATTCTGGATATTGATGAAAATATAATGAAGGCAAAATTGATTTATTGGAGCAAATGTATTGTATTATATCGTGGTCAAAGTGCTGATTCAAAGAACATTTTTTGGGATTTTCTGAAAGATTTTGAGATTATCTATATTGAAGAAGATGCCGGTGGAATCCAGATTTGTGCTGAGGAAAATCTATTTGATGAAATTCAGATAAAGGACGAAAATATTACACTTTTGAAGTTAAGACAGTCAATGGGGAAAAGCGGAAAGAGTGAAGTTTAAAAAAATACATTGTTATATCCGGGGCCTTTCGTTCGTATAAAGGATGAAAGGAGCAGATGGACTGTTAAGAGGTGGAATACAAATCTTTAATGTGTTCCAATAACAATGTGTGTAGGCTTATGCTGAAGAATGCAGACTGAGGCATATAAAATCTGGAGGTAATTATGAAGAAAAAAAGAATATTATTGTTGGCTATTGGAATGTGTTTATTGGGAAGTATGCAGGTATTGGCTGCAGAAAGCAATGCGGCGAGCGATTATATCGCAACATTTGCACAGGAATTGGCTGCTCAAGACGACAATTATGCTTTATGGGAAGGGGCAATACCTCGTTATGGGTACGAATTATATGGGCAGGATTTTGAAACGCCAGTCGGAGATTTGTATTATCTTACAGCGGAGTCAAGAGATGTTGGGTATGCGATTGTCAACGATCAGGGGACGGCGGTTCTGGAGTTTTCAAATGGTTTACCGGCGTATGATATGCTCAAGGATGAAAAAGGCGATGCAGAACGGAAATATCTGTATGTAGGGGCTATGCCTGCGGTGTACCGTAACGGAGTATACTCGGATCTTACATTATCAGGAGAACCATTGCAGTATTATGATGTAGAGTCGGGGGTTGCTCCCAGGTATAACCCGAATATCCAGGGCGGTAATTGCATTGTAGGGGCTGTCAGTAATTTGATGTGGCACTGGTCAAATAATGGATACAGCAGTTTGGCTTCCGGGATGACCTTTCAGGACGTAGAGTCAGCTATAGACACTTTGATTCTTGCAGAAGGCGGATATGCAAATGCGAATATCCCGAACACTATTAAAAAGTATGTAAAGAACAAAAACAGCAGTTATTCTGCCACGGTAACAAACAAAAACAGCCCAACTTTTTCTGCTGTAAAGACGGAAACAGGATCTCGCCCATGTTTGTTAGGCTTTGCGGCAGGCAGTCCATATAGCTCTACTGTAGGTCATATGACGGTTTGTGTAGGAACCAGGACCGTTAATGGAGTTAACTATTCTAAAGTTATGGATGGATGGTCTACATCGGTTGTCGAAAAACAGTGGGGGACATACAATGATTTCATGTCGAAAGTGACACTGTCGAAATAATGTTTGCACTAAAAATTTGAGGAGGATTTTACATTTGAAAAAGTTATATCTGCTGATATTTATAATTGGCATCATATTACTGACAGCATGTCATAGCAATGAGATAGATGAGAAAAGCCAAACCGGGTATGAATCGAATGAAATTGAACAGCCACAGATTATGTATAATGACAGAATTTATTATTATGGCGCTACAGGATTCGATGAAAAATTACCGGAGGGATATATGAAGGCAGGTGTGGTAGAGCATATGGATAATGAAAATCCTCCATCAGAAAATTTTAGTGGAGCCAGGGTTGATATAGGCCAGGAGATTTATTATAGTGACAATGATGAGACTATAATTTATGTTGGATATGAGAATGGATATGCAAGGTTTTCCTTGAAGATTGAAAACTAAGCTTAATAATTCTACAGCCTAAATTAATTAGGATAGGCGGATTCCTTGGAATCCGCCTGTTCGTATTATTTATAAGAAATCGTAAATTGAATGGGAATTTTTGTGGCGGTTTGTGATTAGACCAGTTTATAGTACAAAGAGAGGTTCCTCATCTATGAAATGCTTTACAATTGTAATCGAGCTTTGCTATAATGCGAAGGGAACATTTGTATATTATGAATGAGGTGAAAAAATGATTATATTATGTGACATGATAGATAGTAAGGAAAACCTATCAAAATTTCACCGGATATATGAGAAATATAAGAATACGATGTACATTGTCGCATATGATATTTCTAAAAATTCACATGATGCTGAGGATATTGTAGAAAATTCTTTGATTAAGGTGATCGATATGCTGAACGTTATTGACTCCGAGGATATTGATAAACCCAGGGGTAAGAATCTGATGATTACAATTACTAAAAATACTGCAATTGATTTTTTGAGGAAAAGTGAGAATGGACCTGTACCATGCGAATATATCGAAGATCATCAGACAGACAAAAGTATAGAAGATTTATACATAGAGATGGAAGATTATCAGAAAGTGATTTCATGTATAGATGAAATGGATGACAAATATAGAGATGTTTTACGTTTAAAGATTCTTCATCATCTGAATTCTAAGGAAACAGGAAAAATATTGAATATAAGCGAGTATAATGTTAATGTACGCTTTATGAGAGCCAAGGCCATATTAGCCAGAAAATTGGAGGAGCGTAATAAAAATGAGTGAAGATTTGAAAAAGAAAAAAAGTGAATATTTATTGGAGTTGGCGCTCGAAGAACAACTGGATCAAGATATGGAAATGAAAAAGTACGAGAAAATTGAAGAGACAGAGCCCGCTCATGTATTCTCTAAGGAACATGATAAGAGAATGCAGGAATTGTTCAAAATGGCAGACAAAGTTGAGAACAGATCCAGGAAGCTTAAGAAGTATCGTCAGATTGCAGCGGGCTTTGCACTGTTTTTCTGCATTAGTGCATTTTCAATCACACAGGTAGAGGCGTTCCGGCTTCCATTGGTACAGTTTTTTATGGAAATAAAAGAAAAATCAACGCTGTTTGGAGCAAGTAAAGAGATAAATAGTGGGCTTACTCAAAATTATAAAGAATACGAGCCGCATTATGTTCCGGCTGGGTTCGCTGTGTTGGAAGTACATGAGCGAGAAGGGGAAATTTATATTAAATATCTGAATGATCAGAAACAGCAGTCATATAGCTATTACTTTTTTGAAGATATTGATAATACAGCAGTTGATACGGAAGACGGTGACACCGTAGAAATTAAGATAAATGGCAACCAGGCGTATGCGGTTCAAAAAGGAGATGAGGTTAGGATATTGATGAATAAAAATAACAAGCAGTTTTATTTGAACGGAACGATACCCTATGAGGAGGCCATTAATGTTATGGAAAGTATAAAATAATTTATATAGTTTTGTTATATCTCGGTTCCTTCTAACGTATAACATATGAAAAAATATGAGGAGGAATTTATTTTATGAGACGTTTAAAGAAAAATATTTTAATGCCCTTGTGTGCCATGACCCTGGCGGTATCTTCCATTGCCACTCATGCTCCCATTGCATACGATTCTGCTGTATCGGTACCTTCTCCACGGTGGTCGTATCTTAACATGATAAGAGGGAGTATGAAGGTAGATGACAAGAATATTACTAAAATATCAGTAGCTTGTTCTAGCCATGCGTTTAATACGGATAAAATTGCGGCAAAATGCGAACTACAGCAGTTGGATGGCTCCTGGAAGACGATTAAGACCTGGAAGGAAGAAAACAACGGTACCGATCTCCTGTATCATAAGGAGTGGGCTATTGCAAAGAACTACAGCTATCGGTTAAAAGTGACGGCCTATACCTATAAGGATTCCGTACTGCTGGAATCGGCCACAGAATATTTCGATTATGGATATTACCAGTAAAAGAAGCATGATTAGCAAAAGCGGTGTTATGACAGGCACTACGACATATCTTTCTGAGTGATGCGAACTGTATTACAGGACTTAACTTCTTTTCGGATGAATTGATGCAGTGATCTTGGCTTTTCGCTTAACCCTTTAAACTACATACGGAGTGCCTTTGTCTGACATAAAGACAGGTTGCCATGATGGTTGGAATGACAGTTATCGTGGCAGCCTGTTTTTTACTTGGGTTAGCAATGTAACTGCTTACTTTAAAATGGATTATTCATCACTCCTAACAATAAAGGCCACAAAAAATTTTAACTGTTATAATGTCTTAATAAAGCGTATGCAGGTAAAATCACGGGTGCTATTTGTCAATTGTTTTAAAGTATTTTCTTAATTAATCGGCTCTTATTTAGAATATCTTAGCATTCAACTAAAGGAAAGTATTCCATTTGTTATATCCCACTGTTATAAATCGTATAATCATAGTCAGACCGAAGAGGCCGCTGCACAGATGTTGTGTAACGGCCTCTAAAACTATTCATGCAATGCTTTTAATCTCGTTCCATATTTGGCTGGTTTGATTCACATTATTTTTTTCAGCCCTTTTTATTTCACCTTAATATTTCAAGTTTGTACTAGGTTAAAGAAGGTTTTTGTATAGAAAAAATAGTAATTATAAGAGTCATTAAACCATTAAAGTCAAACTGGTGACAAATACAATTTGGGACATATTAAAGGCAAAGCGGATAAAAAAGAATATTTGTACAGCCCGCGCGGGCCACCTCCATCAATCGGACATTCTGAAAAATACGATTGATGGAGGTAAAAATGGAAAGAAAAGATGAAATACAATATCAATTTACTAAATATCTGGAAACAGCCGTAAAGCGATGCCGAAAAGATTATTTGAACAAAAAATTCAGAAAGGATAAGATGGAAAGTCCGATAGGTATAGAGGATTTTCCAACGTTTCAATCTGACGATTACTATTGGGAGTGCAGAGATAAAGATATGGAAGTGCCTTTGGATATAACAGACATGATGGATTTTTTGACGGAACATATGGGTGAAAAAATGTGGGAGGCGCAGAAAAAATTGAGAGACGTGGAGCTTGAGATTCTTTGTATGAGGGTCTTAAAACAGTATTCTTACAAGGAAATTGGAGTAAGGCTACATATGAGTGAAAAGCAGGCGGCTTCCGTTTACAATTACGCAAAAAAGAAACTGGGAAAGGAATTGAAAAAGAATGGATTTTAAGGAAAAGTTACAGCAGGCGAAAGCAGGAGGCATGGAGCAGAAGGAAGATATTTTTTTAGCATACCGGCCAATGCTTTTAAAATACGCCATGGTAGAAAAAAGGTTTGATGAAGATTTATATCAGGAGCTTTCAAAAACCTTGTTGAATTGTATTGATAAGTTCTGCATTAATTAGTGTAGCGTATAGGGCTGCTGTATAAAACGATCATACATCAGCCCTACCTGTGTGGGCGAATAAAGATTGTTTTGCCGTGATATATTTGGACGCTTAAATCCGTATAACAAATAGACCAGGAGGTGATTACGAAACAAAAAGAGTATTATGATTAATTTAAGGTAGAACAGCAAGAAGAAAGAGAGGTAGAAGAATGAAAAATTTGAAAAAGGTATTATTGAGTGGTATACTAAGTTGTATGATGGTGTCTGCTGCCACAGCCATGACAGCTTATGCGGATCATGTAATCAATGTAGAAGACATAACCGGGAAGATCGAAAGCGAGGACTTCAAACAGCTTTTATTAACATATGTGTCAGACGGAGAGGTGTACTCCTGTTCGGAAGCAGAACTGCGCGCGGCCGATATTAGTCAGGCATTTCAGATACCTGATATTGATGACGAGGGAAATGCTAACTATGGCAATAGAATTTGGTATTCTCCAATTATAAAGGACAATCGGGTTCTGGCAGTTACCACGTTTGTGGCAGACGGTGATGTTTCCTGTACAATCAGTGAAGGATATGCGGATATACTTACACAGTTGATTCGTGAATCCGGTGACGGAGGAGTGCGCTTATTCGCTATGAATGGACATCTTTATGGCTCATCAGGTGATATCGTATATGATATGAACGATGGAGAACAGGTGAATATTACCTGCCCGGATATCCCGGAAATTCCTTTAATAAATGACAGCTCCGCTGAATCAAAGGCTGGTGGGATGCCGAAGTATAATATAGGTATGTTAATAAACAGCAGAGCCGTAGAAAATATACCAAGTGGTAAACAGCTTCAGAATTATCCGGCATTTGCACAAGGTTCTACCAACCTGTGTTGGGCTGGAACCATCGCATCTATGGTGAAATATGAATTTCCATCACAATATTCCGGTATTTCAATCAATGATGTCTGTAAAGCCGCGAATTACTATGATGGAGCAAACTGGGATATTATTAAGAAGGCTATGAACTATTACTTTAAGTCCCCATATTTACCAACGCTGATTGAATCACCTCTCACAAGAGATCAGGTGAAAGTGGTAATCCAGAATGACGATCCAGGATTAATGTCCTCTCTGAATCCTAGTGAAACGAGTGCACACATTACAGCGCTGATTGGATATAAAGATACACCAGCAGGAATGTCTGTAAAAATCATGAATCCGGGAACTGGAAAACTGGAATGGGGTAATTACAGTACCAGTGCATTCTCTTACTCATATAATAATGAAACTTATAAATGGGATAAGACCATTCGTTTGCTTTACCGGTAATTTAATGAGTGGGCAGCAGGCTTTTGTTTGGAAAAGGGGCAAATTGTGAAGAAGAGAAAATTATTATATGTTATTTTGGCATGTGGTATTTGTTTGTCTGCCTGTAATTCTTCCGGATTGTCAGAGAATACCATAAAGGAGTCGGTTGCCGGGAAGACAGAAGAAGTCATACTTTCAGGGGACGCAGAAATTAGTTATACAGGTTCCGCTTTTAGTGAGAAAGAAATTAATCAGGTAATCCAAAAGGAAAAGGAATTTCTGCTGGAAATATTTCCCGGATCTGCTTTGTATGTTCCGACAAAGGGGTATTACCACGTAAGAACTGACACTTCCCAAATCGATTTGAATTTCACCATGCTTCCAATCATTCAGGACGATTATATTGTGGGAAATATGACATTACATCGCAACGAAGATGGGGATATTGAACGAAGTCTGAGCATGGGGGAAGAACGAGAGAGTGTTTTAAATACGCTCTTGAAAACAAAGGATAAGGCAGCGCTGCTGTATTCCTTATATTCAGCGTATGCAATAACCGAGGATAATATGGTTTATACAATCTATGGTGTGGAGCCGAATCAAATAGTAGATGCTGAAAATATATTTAATGCCTACTCAACACAGTATAATACTATTCTATCGGGTGAATTGTTTGAACAGGATAAATTGATTGAAATAAAAGAAAACAGGTAATCTCAGGAGGCCGTTGCATGATACTGTGTGACGACCTCCAGTTTATTTATCACAAGATGACATACCCCTTTATATGGAAAAAACAGGGTAAAAAGCTTATTTCAAAGCCTTTTACCCTGTCATTATCATAGAAGATACGTATTTGCAGACACATATGATGTTGCCATACTGTTAATATGAAGTTATGAAATTATTAATGTGTCCTACCCGGTACGATGGATAAGTGTTTAAGTAATCGTCCAATGGTTTTGCAGCTTCATTGCTTGTATGTGCAGCACAATAGACGGTGCTCCCCTCTTTCTTAGAAACAATCACAGAATGCCTCCATATATTTCCATTATGAAACTGAATAATATCTCCAACTTGTACATTTGACTTATCATAGCCGCTTGTGCTTGCGCTTATTCCATAAACGGTTCCCGCCTGAGATGGACTATCATTTATCTGGAAATATTTCCAAAGTTCATTTACACCTACCCAGGAAAGGGTTTCATATTTATATTTACCGGAAGAATTTTTTGCACAAGACCATTTGACATCATTGCTGTTGCCAATTCGGTCAAACACCCAGCCCGGGCTTTGCCACATACACTGCGAGACATAATTGGTACAATCATTTGTTTCTTGTACAAATAAAGTATTGTAATCATAGGCATATTTTTGTGCTGCTTTGCCAACTGCTTCCCGGTCGTAAGTAAGTGTCGTTTTGCGTGGCTGTGCTGAATTATCACCTGTTTTGTCATCTGGCTCATTGATACTTTCAGCAGGCCCCTTTAAATTACTCTCATAATTTGACTTTATCTCATTCAAAATATCCTGTGCCAGAGCGTCTTTCGATATTTCAACATCTTTAGATAAATAATTTTTTGTAAGCTTATTTTGCATCATTTCATATGCATAGTCCTGTATCCATAGCTTTAGTAGCTTATGACCATCAGCAGTGTTTGCAACATGAGCCAGAAACCAAGTGCCGCCGTCTTCATCACCTTGATCCGTGTGGAGTGTTCTTTGTAGGTAGAATAATATTTCATCTACATTAGCTGTGACCGGTGTAACCTCAGTTATATTTAAGGTACTGTCAACAGACTTGACTTTATTGGATTTTGCGGCTGCTGTTTGGTATGCAAATGCCTCTACCAATAGTTCATTTTCTTTTCTTGCATTACTGGAGAGATTGTAATATGTGTTCAAATCAGGCATATCTTTTGTCAGATATACCTCCAAATAGGAATCAGTGAAATCCTCCAGGAGTTGGTAGGCACCTTCAGCAATCGTGACGGTGCGCACATTATGGTTATTAAGGGCTGCTGCCACTTTTTTGCTATTTTCTTCAAAAAGCCTTGAAGCATTCTCTGCTGATAAATCGCTTTCAAAAGCGTATTTAGTATCAGGACTGATTACTGCTTTTGTGTCTGCGCCGTCTTTTGTGATTACGACATGAATCGGAACCTCAATCGCTACATCGCCCCTCATGTATAACTTTTCTGCTTCTTGTGATTCATCAATTGCTGCAAATGCTGATATACTTGGTGTCAGCGCAAGAGCACCAAAGAGTAAAATTCCCATTAATCTTTTTTTCTTCATCATCAAGATAAACCTCCTTTTATCATTGTTTAAACGGTTTTATTGGACATTGTTTATCAACTTATTGGTTGATTTCTTTTCCTCCTTATATTTTTTATACGGATTAGAAGTACTTCATATAACAAAGGTTTATTGATGTTTATGGAAAAGGAAATTTAATATGTTATATGTCCTAATTTGGAATTGCATAACAGTAGTGAAATTATGGAGGCTGCCACAGTGTTGTATTATGCAGTGGCCGTATCTCCATGGAACAAAAAATATTAGAAAATATTTTATCGTGATATATATTGATGCTTGAATCCGTATAATAGGCAGGAGGTGATGAAAAGATTGCCATATTGAAAGTAAGAACTAATGAGGAAGAGATGCAGAAGATTTTACTAGACGAGGAGGGTTTTTATGAACAAATTTTTTAGGATTACTTGTATTGCAATGGGGATGGCATTGACGCTTTCTGCTGCTGCATATGCCCAGCCTGGTTTTGACGCTCAAATTGAGGTGTTAACGAAATTAGGTGCAGGACAAACAGAGATAAATGCAGTCTCTGATCGTACAAGGAGTACAGGTGTTGACTGTGCATATGAAATCAACTATAATGATACTTCATATGCGCTGTTAGATACCGATGGAAATATTGTGAGAATTAATCGCTATGCTGAAATTGACAGATTATATATGCAAAAAAGTAATGACAGCAATTCGGATTTTTCCAGTGCCGATGAATTAATCTCATACGTAAATGAACAAATCATAGGTTCGGAATATAGACTTACGAATCGGTACAATTTCGATGATACTACCATTTCCCTTAGATATGAAAAGGTACTGCCATCAGGCGGATTGGATAATTATAATACATATTCTGTGTACGTCGATGAAAAATATAATGAATTGGTCGCTCTTATGAAAAAGTCAGAACCATCAAGCATGGCTAACCAGATGCCTTCGTTGACAGAAGGGGAAGCATTGCAAAAAGCTCAAGACGTTTTTGATGAAGTTGGATCCACAGGCGATAAGAGCACTGAACTTGGAACGGTTAAGACTAATTCGACATTTAATGCAAACAATGATTCTTTAGGTGATATTCGTCTTGCATATATTGTTAAGAATCAGGATATTGAAGTATATGTGGACGCGCTGTCAGGTGAGATAATAGGTGGCGACATTTATAAATCGCTTGGTGGAGCTATTGCAGCACCGGAATTAAGTACGGCATACAATAGCTTGGTTAAGGCTAAAGCGGGGATGGAAAAGATGGGGTACAGTCCGACAACGACAGCTAACAATCAAAATTTTGCAACCAAAGTTCCGGAATTGTTGAATGGTGCAAAAGGATTCTATAGCTGCTCTCATGGAAATGCATCTGTAATCTCGTCTCAGAAAGATATGAATAATCCTGACAGGATTTTTAGTTCCTCTAATGTGCCATCAGGAAGCTATAAGTTTGTTTTTTTAGATGCTTGTAACACTGGAAGTGAGAAAACCTGGGCAAATGCCTTTGGTATCACTGATGGAACTTCATCTAACAAAGCCTTTTTGGGCTGGTATCAGTCTGTTGGGGCAAATATGGCTTATGATTATTGTGTCAGCTTCTGGAATTCAGTAAGTTCTAATAAGGCAGTAAGGCAGGTGGCATTGGAAGTTGCCGAATCACAAGCGGGTGAGCAGCCAATAAGATTTTGGGGGAATAGATCCTACAATGGCTATAATTAAAAAGACTTTACCAGCAGTGGTTATACTTATTAATTTCTGTATATTAGGCGCCGGCATTTATAGTAAAGAACAGCGATCGGAGACTATGGTTAAGATTAATGATATTGCAATCAACATCGAATATATTAAAGTCCGTCATGTAAAGACAGATCGTACAGACGAACTGCTATTTGACGAGTCTACTTCACTTGATTTGGTTGAATTGTTAAACGATACATGCTTTAAGCTATCAGAAGATATGCCCAAAATTGAACCTGAGGAATATTATATGATAACTTTTAACAGCAGGCAATACCTTGTTGTCATGCCGGAAATAATAGATGGAAAGATATTTAGCACCTACACAAATACAGATTCACAAAATTATACCTATATTTCTTATTACACAAATGAAAGTTTTTTGGAAAAGTTGAGAGTTCTATATGATACTTGTCTTGGTGTAAATATAAACTGAGTGCTGACAAGCATTGTGTTGTAAGTGCTGGTTGAGGATGTAAATGGATAATAATTAGGAGGAGATTCCAATGGGAAATTAGTCGTAGTGAGTGGACAATGAGTGAATAATCCATAGATACACAAGGTTTATAAAGGAGGAGTGTATACTTATGAAAGCAAAAAGGTTTTTAACTATTGTCTTATCAATTATATTTACATGCTTGTCCATTTCCGTTGCTTTTGCAGAAGAGAGGGGCAATGAACATGGAGTGCTTCCACCGGCGTCTATTCAGAGCGAATTTGAAACGAATAAGGAAAAGTATACGGATCTGCGCCGAGCGCAGGGCTGGGTGCAAGTAGGTAATCGCTGGAGGTATCAGCTGGCAAATGGAAGTTATGTGACGAATCAATGGTATCAGGTTGCCAACAGATGGTATCATTTTGACAGCGCGGGTTATATGCAGACAGGATGGTTCCGGGATACTGACGGAAAAAGATATTATCTTCATGATACAGAAGGATATATGATGGTTAAGTGGGTATATACCGGTGGTAAATGGTATTACATGGATGAACATGGTGTGATGCAGACGGGAATGGTGTTTATGCATGATACCAGCTCTACGTTTGGATTTAGGGATTCGGGAGAATTATACTATACTGATCTGGATGTGCCTTTTGAGTTCCAAATCGGAGATTATTGGTGTTGGGCGGCTTGTGGCAGTATGGTAGGGCATTATATGGTTCCAGGCACAGATATTGGACAAGCAGAATTGGTAGAGAATATTTATGGGGATACAGGAGACGGCCCGTCATATGGAACATGGGGCAGTGTTTTGGCTCCAGCAATGCAGGAATTATATGGCATTGCGGCGTATTGTGATGATGTCACAATTTTAAGTTATACAGATTCCATTGATAAGTTGATGAATTATAAACCGTTTATTGCTCAATTAAATTGGGTAAATACAACGGCTTATCACGACATCACCGCAAAAGGTTATAATGATGATTTTCAAACATTGTTTTTCTACAATCCAGGTGCAGTGCCTAATCAGACAGAAGAAGAATTAGAATATGCTGACTTTTTAAACGGCTGCAGTTTTTTAGATAATTCAACAGGACGTTACCATAGTACACTGTATATAGAATAGAGGAGGAGCCTATGAAACGAAAAAGTACTATTCTGCTTGGCGGATTAATGGTCTTGTCATTTTCTTTTACTGCGTTTGCTGAAAATGGGAGGAACTTGATACAACCAGCTTCTGTGGCAACTAACTCATCAGCCACTCCGTTGGAATCAAAAAAAGAGGTTACGTTGGACAATTATTCTGTTTTCCAGCCATTATCAGAAACGGCTGACTTTGAAGAAATAAAGGCTTTAGAATCAGAGATGTTGGAGCGAGCTAACGCCCTTTATACCTTCGGTAAATTAAAGGAGAAAATGACGGCTTCTGATATTGATTATAATAAGGCTGTAAAAATCTATATGGACAATACAGAGAGCGTGTTTAACGATTCTATGGAGAATATGGAGAAATTTCGTTCATTTCTCAACACTACGGAGCATATCTGGATGCTGCAAGTATCTTTGGGTAATCAGACAGTAACATATACATTTAACATCGGAAGACCTGTAAGAGACGAAATAAGAGGCCTTCTTACTTCAGAACAGATTGCGGAAATGGAAAGAGAAGCCGGCCATTGGAAGATTGTAAAGGTTGCATGGGGAAACGGAAAAGGAGATGACTATAAAGATTACATAAGAAAGGGAATGGCACAGGAGAACCTCAATGATGAGTCATCTGTGGTTGTGATTGGGGGAACGCCAGTGATTAGACAACCATTGGCAATTACGTTTGAGGCGGAAAAGGTAAAAGTGATTCCCACTAATACAACAGCTAATGATAGATTAAAGTCATTGATGAAACGCGATGGCATACAGCCGCGAGCAAATAATCTGATAGAGATTTGTGATCTTGATGATTACATCGCTGCATTGAATTAACATTAGTCAAAAAGCATTCTGAAGGGAGGGGCTGTGCTGGGTTATATTTTCAGCACAGCCCCTTCCCATTAAATTATATCGGGGGCAAAGTCCTTGCTTTAGGGAAACTATTTTACTGAGAGATTTGTTATATTTTTTGTGAATGAATCGTATAACGGTTAGAAGCAACTAGAAATCGCTAAGAAGGAGGAGGAGAGGGTTTTTAAGCGGTTGCAGGGAAAACCAGAAATTGTAACTGGAAGACACTACCATAAAGTACGAGGAGGACTTATATATGAGAAAACGAATTTTAGCACTGGCCACATGCTTAATGATGGGATTAACTAATACTACAGCATTTGCGTATACGGCTGAAGTATGTCAGGGAAACACACCGGACGTTCAGGATGTTTTAGTCTTTCAGAATAAATTAGGGGCAAAGTATGGCAGCGGAAATGTTAGCTTGAAGGGATATAGCAACGGAAGGATTACAATTGCTGATTCTACCGACTTTGCTAATGCCAAAAATTATGATGTTTTATACTGGAGCAGTCATGGCGGGCATTGGGGTGATGAGGCTGTCTTGAATATAACGGAGAATGATTCTAAGGCTTTTAACACATTTCCTATGGCCGAGAATTGGAAAAACACTTCAAAACTGAAAGTCGCAATTCTTGGTTCTTGTTATCAGTTTGATGGGAATGTACTTCGGGGAAAATGGGCAGATATTATGAAGAATTCTGGTCTGAAGGTTCTTGCTGGTTACCATGATAAAAGTCCGACTACAGGAGTAGATACAAATATAGCCAATGAGTTCTTTAGGTTGGCTAATGAAACAACATCTTCTTCACAGGGAAACTCTGTTAGGTATGCGTGGCAGCAGGCCAATATTGCAAATGGAGCAAGTGCAAAGTGGATTGTATTAGGCTATAAAACAAATCGTTTGGAATATTACAGACTACCTGGATTTCCTGGGAGTTTTGATGCGACTCCGTCATCCAAAACGGTATACCGATATACATCAAAGAATATAGATGGAACAGACGCTACAGCTCCTGCTTCGTTTATTGATGGGGATATGCCATACAAAATAGAGGTATCCCGCGATAAATTGGCGATAAACCCAGAGGTGTTAAATTCTCAATATGAAACAATGCCTTTAAGTGATGATCCGTCAGCAAAGATGATTTATATCAGAGAAAATACAGTTGATCCTATAGATGCAGAGAGCGTTAAACAGAATAACGCAAGTGTAATTGTTGACCTGGGTTTAGAAAGCAGTTTAATGGATGCAGCTGTAAGCAATTATGCATTGCTTGAAACGGAAATTCTCGATGACGGTATGGACGGAAGTGAAAACACTATCGGAATGGTCACAACATATCAGCAGAATTTCAGAGGGATTCCTTTGGAAAATAATTTTTTTACGGTTTGCTCGGATAAAGAAGGAGTCTTTTCAGTAATCAACAGATGGTCTGATATTGGGGAATCCGAGACAACAGATAGCATAATGTATGGAATAAGTGATGCGAAAGCGAAATTACCGCAAACTCTCGGTGGAGATTCTTCTGCAATAGATAATGCCCAGTATATTTACAAAAAGGCAGAAGATGGAACATATAGATTGAGTGTTAAGATGATTACGGAAAACAATCAGCAATATTATATGGATACTGCTACAGGTGAAATTTCAGAAAACTAAGTAAAGATGGGGAAGGAGGGGGTAAATCCTTCCTTCTCCAAGCATTTTAATTTTAGTATCATGATGAAGCAGAGACAAAAAACTTGGATTCTTATTTGATATTGTGTTATGCTATCAGTATGAGAAAGAAGGGGTGCACAAATTGATAAGAAGAAAGAAAATACTTTTTCTGCTTGTTTGTATTTTATTATCTGGCTGCAAAGAAAATTCTATTGAAAAAGAAGAATGTTTGGTGGAACAAGGTTTAAATGAATCGGCAGATTATGAAGAAATCAGTATAATGGAAAATTTGTCTAATATCATGGAAAAACAGATTCCACAGATAAAATATGGCGAAATGGATAAGCGTCTTTTGGATTTTTATACAGAACCACTTAAAGATGAGTATGAATTTTATGGACGATTCTCCAATTTGGGATATTCCTATATTCTGGGTATCTGTAAAGGGGAAAATAGTCCTCTTACTCAATTGGAGTTAGGACCAGAACGTACAGAGTTTCCCACGATGGATATCAATGAGAATTATATCCGGTTAGGAAAATGGACGGAAAACCAACAATTTGAGCCAGTTTATGATTTCCCGGGTGTAGCTACCTTGTATATGACTGAGAAAGCAGATGTTATATATTTGGGAATTAATCAACCGTATGCTGCTGATTTGGGAATTGTTTTTAACCAGGTGATGAATAAGGGTGAACAGGAATACCTAGAACTATTGCATAGAAAAGGAGCGCAATTACTTCCTCCTATTGAAGGGGCTTTTATTCAGGTAAGAAATTTGGAAATGGGAGAGTATCATTGTGTATATCTGCCGATTGCTCAGGATACTTTTGATAGAATTACAGAGGATAAATCAAAAATAGCAGAATATGAAGTAGAGGCGTTGGCAATAGAATTATATACTTCAATTGATACATGGCATGATGGTGAGAGAAGAATTGATTATATTAATCAATCAATGTTTGAAGTAGCAGAAAGCCATTCGCTAATTAAGACGCAGGAGTTAAGTAAAATACAGGACTTAGAAAAAATAGAATTATTTCAGACTGGCAATCCTAATGTTTTAAGGGTGATTGAGGATACAAATACTATAAAAAAAATTGAGGAAATATTGCGAAATTCGCATTTTACAGAATTGGGAGGATGCCCGTATACTGATTTGGTGATATTAACTAAAACTGATGGTAATACAGTAGAATTGCAACTGGCGGCAGATGGTTGCGATGGATTTGTATCAGGAAGCTATACCTGTTTTACTCCAGGAAAGGAGCAATGGAAAGAGTTACGTGAACTTTTAGGCTTTCCAAAAAAGATGTCTATGAGGATGGGACAGGATTGAACGATAATAATACAGAATTGAGACTTATCTTTAATTGACTTGCGATTTTACATCTTTTATAATGATAACATCAGATTTTTAAAGAATCTGGTCAGAAGAAAAGCAGTTCGGTTTTTTGCCGGCTGCTTTTTTTCGTGCCAAAATAAGGCTGATAATTAAAATCAGGAGGTGAAATGCACATGAAAAAAGATAATCAGAGCCAACCGGCAGAGGAGGTGCAGGAGAAAGACAACCGCAGAAGCAATCGTTCCATGGGAATCCTGACCGTGGATGCCTCCGGTGTTTTAGCGGAGCGGGATACGGGAGATACTGCCTGGCATGAGTTGGTGAATGCTTACCGAACCAGAAAAATCCTGTCCGGGGATTTGGGAGGCATTGAGCGGCTGGAGGGCGGCTGGGTGGTGGCGGTTGTGTATTACAAAGGCTGCCGTATTCTGATTCCCATGGAGGAAATGATGATCAATCTGGAGGGGGACGGCAGAGAGAACTCCGACCCGCTCAATCGTCAGACACGCCTTGCCAACAATATGCTTGGAGCGCAGCTGGACTTTATGATTCGGGATATGGACGAAAAATCCCAAAGTGTGGTTGCGTCCAGGAAAGAGGCCATGCTCAGAAAAAGACAGCAGTTTTATCTGCCCCAGCAGGATTCACCGCCCATGATTATTCCGGGAAGGACAGTAGAAGCCAGAGTGATTGCGGTGGCTCAGAAAGCAGTACGCCTGGAGGTGTTTGGCGTGGAGTGTTCCTTAAAGGCACGTGACATGACCTGGGAGTGGCTGTCAGATGCCAATGAGAAATTTGCAACCGGCGATGTGGTGAGTGTGGTTGTGAAAAGTGTGTCTGGAGATTCTGTCGAGAACATGAAGGTTGAGGTCAGTGCGAAAGAAGCGAAAACAAATGTGAATAAGGAAAACCTTATGCGGCTGCGTCGCCAGGGGAAATATGTGGGAAAGGTAACGGATGTGTATAAGGGAACCTATTTCCTCTGCCTGAACTGTAAGGTTAATGCGGTGGCTCATTCCTGTAACACAGCAAGTCTCCCGGGGCAAGGGGATGAGGTTGGTTTTTTGGTAACAAGAATCAATGAGGAGCGGGAAGTTGCAGAGGGAATCATAACAAGAATCATTAAAAGAAGCTGATAAGAAAAGGAGAGAGATCAGATGAAATTGAACGGAACGGTAAAGTGGTTTGACGTGAGAAAAGGATTTGGGTTTATCAGTGACGAGGAAGGCATGGATTATTTTGTACATTTTTCGGAGATTCAGGGAGATGGATTCAAGCGCCTGAGGGATGGACAGGATGTCGTCTTTGAAGCTGGCGAAGATGACAAGGGGCGATTGGTAGCCCGGACGGTGGAAGTGGTGGCAGGCGTATGAGCATGGTAATCCGGATTAAGAAACGCCATGCCCTTGCAGGGCTGGTGGCTGTCTGCTCGGCGGCTGGTTTTCTGTTTGGTTTTACGGCTCATGCGGAAACTCTGTCAGTGGGAACTGATTACCAGCCGGGAGAGCGTATTCAGGTAGAAACCGGATTGGAGGATGGGTATTCCAACATGAATTTCACCTGCCTGGATACAGATTATCAGGGAGGATATCTATTTGTATCGGACGATGTGATTCCTTATTCGCTCTCTGCCAGATACGGGGCATCCGATAATAATTACACATATTCCGATGCCAGGAATTGGCTGAACCAGTATTTTGCCGACACCTTGTCGGTGGCTGATGATATTTTGCCGGTGAAACTTGAGGAAACGGATGACGCCATATCAGATCGGGTGTTCTGTCTTTCTATCGATGAAGTGAAGGGAGCTTCCTATAAGGCGGTTACCCGCAAAACGTGGCAGCCTCAGCGGGGGATGCGGTACTATTGGACACGTTCCAAACGTGAGAACACAGCAAACCAGGCGTATATGGTGCAGTATAACGGCCATATTGCCTCCAGCCGGGTTTCTTTAAGTGAAGCAGGTCTTCGCCCGGCCTTCGTGATGAGAAAACCGGGGAGAGATGTCAGCCAGGGAAAAATCTGGTTTGAGGGGGATACCCAGGAACGAACGATTTACGGGAAATCCTATACCTTCCGCTGCATTGACCCCAATTATTATGACGCAGGAGGAAACCGTGCCGGGGCATTGTTTTTGTGCGATTCTATTATCGGAGGAGATGAGCGCACTTTTGATGATACCCATAACAACTGGGGGGCTTCTGAATTGCGGAAGTGGCTGAATGAGGGATTGGAGGATACGGAAGAAATCGCAGAGGTGGTGACAACCGTAGGATATACCTATGCAGGAAAAAGCAGTGATTATCTATTATCGGAGCGGAAATTCACAAAACGCAGGCAGGCATCAGCAGCAGCAGAAGATAAGATATTCTGCCTGTCCTTAGAGGAGGCGCTGCGCTATGCAAACCGGCTTTGGAAGTTACATGGATCGGAACAGGATAATTTCAACCTTGCAGGAAGTCATACCATGGGATACTGGCTTCGTACACCGGCAGCTCGGGATGGAGAACTGTGCTATGCAGTGACTTATGACGGCCGCGTGGCTCCGGAACAGGTAAACCATGATGGGATTGGTATCCGTCCGGCCTTTGTGGCAATTCAGGAGTGAAATAATAGATAGCCAGTTGTTGAAAATACACAATGCAGGCAGATGCCAGGGGCAGGTTCGATTGAACTTGCCTCTCTGCCTTTGTAAAAACAGAAAAAGGAGAATGAGATGAGAAAGATAAGAAGAAAGCAGGCGGCGGTGTCTGCCTGGATATTGATTGCAACATTGGGAATCAGCCCTATGGTTTCAGCCGCCGCAGTGCCTGTGGAAGCAGAGAACGAAAGCATGGCATATACAGTAACAGACAGTCGGAAAAACGGGGAAATATCATCAGGGTCGTTGGGTATAGAGAATGTAAGCCCATCCGAGCCAAAAGCTGGAGAAGCAGGAGAGGAGACTGTCGAAAGAACTTTGGAAGATAAGCCTGGGACGGAAAATCAGACAGATGCCGAAGCAGGAGCGGCTGAATCGGAACACAGAGAGAATCTTCCATTGGAGTCTGACACGGAGCCTGTGGCAAAAGCTACTCCCTCCGAGGCGATTCAGGAAGTACAGGAAGCCACCCCGTCCAATGCTGTTATGATAGAGCGAAGTACCAATCTGTGGGGCGGTATGGAGATGAGCGATCATTTTGATGGAGAAGGAACGGAGGAATCTCCCTATCAAATTAATTCTAGTAAAGACTTAAAACTTTTGGCTTACAATGTATCCAATGAGGAGGTGGACGGATATGCGGGCTGCTATTTCACTTTAACCAGGGATGTGTCCCTGAGTGATTCCGCTTCCTGGCTCCCTATTGGCTATTTTACCGAGGCTGGTGATACAGAGCCTCATCCGTTTAAAGGAAACTTTGATGGGAACGGATATCGGATTTATAATCTGAAAATCAGCGATACCACCCAAAGCTACGCTGGGCTGTTTGGCAGTGTCCATGGGGCTGTTATAGAGAATCTGACAGTGGACGGACAGGTAAATGCCGACAGCAAAGCGGCTATTCTGGCAGGAGAAGCCAATGACAGCGAGATTAGAAATTGTTTTTCCAAAGGCCAGGTAAGAGGCGTGGGAGTCATTGGCGGTATTGTCGGCGAGGCTTATGACAGCGTAATCCTGGAATGCACCAATACGGCTGGCGTACTGGGCGGAACGGATGCGTCAGGGAATGAGGAAGCCTTTGCCGGAGGTATCTGCGGGTCTGCGCAAAGCTCCTTTATCAGTGACTGTACAAACGATACCACAGACAGTTATAGCGCTCTGTATTCCGAAGGCTATGTGGGCGGCATTGCAGGAAATATTTATGAAACGGAAGTATACAATTCTTATGTAGAAGGAAAAGTGGGAAGTACCTCCGCCGATTATATCGGAGGGCTGGTGGGCAGAATGCAGAGCGGACAGGTGAAGAACGGGCGATTTGCGGGAACCATCGGCGCCTCCACCTCAGCCACGTTAAAGACGGCAGGGCTGTTTGTGGGATATATTGAGAGCGGCACGGTGGAGCTGGGAGATGACCTGGCTTATCTGTATACGGACAGCGAGGACAAGTATTCCCTCAATCCGTTCGGCAACAAACTGACGCCGCAGATCCGTCTGGAACACCATATCGGAGCATATTATTCCAACCAGAGAGATTACAGCCTGTATCAGCTTGGTGGCTTTACAAAACAGACCAACCGCTACTTTTATGAAGAGCTGGAGGAGGGGGTGCTGGGAATCGGAAAAGAGAATGTCCACCACTATGCGCCCAGCAAGACAGGCGACCCGGTAAGAGGATATCTGGTGAACATTCCGGCCATTGACCACGGCACGCTTTCCGTACTGGAGTCTCAGAATAACTTTGCCAAAGAGATTGACTGGGCAAATCCTGGAGCGCTGGCTGCCGGAACCAAGGTGTTAGTGTATACCAGTCCGGTAAATGACACAGGGGCAGAACCGCCAGTGTATTATGAGCTGGAACCGGATTCCCTGTTCTGGACTGCGGATGATTTTGACTCCAAAGAACTGATTCAGTCAGGAGCCGGCGAAATGGCTTTTTCAATGCCGGATAAGAATATAACTCTGTCTGCTACTTACCGTGCCATGACAAATGGTGTAATTCTGGATCTGAATGAACTTACGTTTGATGTGGAGCAGATTCGCAGCGGATCCCGTTGGAATCCACAGATTGGGTGGAAAGTTACCGATCCGCAGAAACTGACTGCCACCATTATTCCGGATTCTGCTGCTAACAAAAATATTTACTGGAATGTGAAAGATACGGACGGTTCCAGTACAGATGTGATTCTTGTGGACGAAAATGGGGTTGTATCCGTGAATACTTCAGCAAAATGGATTCAGGACTTGATCAAGGCCGGGGTTACAAACCAGGAACTATATCCGTCCAAGAAAATTACTACGGAGGGAACTGGCTATGGAACGGTAACCGTTACTACAGAGGCAGGACAGAAACGAGCCAGCGCATTTGTTACCGTGAATTTTAAGATAACCGATGATACTGTGGTTCCCGTATCCGGTGTAGAACTGGATCAGGCAGAGCTGGCCTTTGATGTGACGCGTACTTTAGAAGGTGATAGAAGAAATCCATCAGAAAGCTATTCCGTTACTCCCTCCAAACGTCTTTATGAGACGGTTTCACCAGAGTACGCAGATAATAAGGAAGTAACCTGGGCGGCAGGAGATACGGATATGCTCCGGGTTGATACGGAAGGAATGGTTAGCGTCAGGGCGGATGCCAGATGGATTGCAGATCTAATCCGCACAGAGGAGGAAGCAAATAGAGAGAATCCCTATCATCAGAGAGAAGCGGGAGGCAGCCGGTCTTCCTATGTGACAGTTACTACGAAAGACGGAGATAAGCAGGCGGTTTGTGCAGTCAATGTATCCTTCCGAACTGTAGACAGCACAGTGGTTCATGTGGAACATGTGTCGCTGAACCAGAGTGAAGTGAAATTCATGGTGGAAAAGCTGATGACCGGAAGCCGGACAAATCCGAAAGTGGAATACAAGGTATCACAGCCCCAGCAGTTGGCGGCCACGGTTATGCCGGAGGAAGCACAGAATAAAAAGGTAGGCTGGAGCCTGGCGGACAGCAGTATGGCTGCCATATCAGAGGACGGGCTGGTCACGGTGAAAAGGGACGCAAAATGGATTCAGGATCTGGAGGCCGTGGACGCAGCCAACGTTGCGAAAAATCGTTATGCCCTGTCCACCGCATCGGGAACCAGAGACACCATTGTGACAGCCACAACGGAGGACGGGCAGAAGACAGCTTCCTGTAAAGTTGTGGTGGAGTTTAAGACAACCGACCAGACCACCAAACCCAGCGGTTCTTCTTCTGGCGGCGGTGGGGGTGGATCTTCCAGCGGGGGAGGCTCATCCAGCCGCTCATCAGCGGGCAGTGCCAATGGACCGGGGAAAGAAAACGGCGAGTGGATTCAGGATACCGTGGGGTGGTGGTATAAAAACCAGGACGGTACTTATCCGAAATCATGCTGGCAGCAGCTTTCTTATAATGGTATAACGGAGTGGTATCATTTTGATGAAAAAGGATATATGCAGACCGGCTGGTATACGGATACGGACGGCAAAATTTATTTTCTCCACCCGGTAGGAGACGGTACCAGAGGGCGGATGGTTACGGGCTGGAACCTGATTGACGGAAAGTGGTATTACTTCAATACGGTATCGGATGGCACACGAGGGGCGCTGTTTGTCAACTGTGAGACACCAGATGGCTATCGTGTTGACGCTTATGGCTGCTGGATTCCATAAAGGCCAGGAAAACTGGTTGAAATTGTAAAAATGTCTGTGATTGATTTTCTTTTCAATAAAGGTTATAATATTGATAGACAGAATAACAGGTGTTTATTAAAGAAAGGGTGAGAGTTATGGCAATCATGACACAGACAGCTGTGGAGCAGACATTAGGCTGTCAGGCTAAAGATGTAATGAAAGACTTACTTGGCAGACTGGATGAGGCCATTGACGATATGGAACAGGGAAGAGTCCAGACGATAGAGGAAGCATGGGCGGAGATTGACGCGATTTAGGGTGAACTATGAAGAAACATTATCGGGTACAGATTGCCCAGAGCGGAAAACAGGATATCAAAGCCATGAAAACGTATATCCTGCGGCAGTTTAAATACCGGGAACTGGCTGAAAATTTTTCAAAGAAAGTAAAGCGTGCGCTGAAAAGCCTGGATACATTTCCCGATGGACATCAGCATACTGGTTTTATGTACCGGGGATATCAGATCTGCATGAAACCTCGTGATACATACCTTGTTTTTTATGTGGTAGATGAGCAAAAGCAAGTTGTGACGGTGCTTAGGATTATGCAGGATGGTATGAACTGGCAGTATATCATTGGACGCTGGATTCGTGAAAGTTAAATGTAAAGGAAAGGGGATGCCTTTGAGGTAATCCCTTTTCCTTTACGAAATTTTATAAATGCTCTCGACATAGAATCCGGAGATTTAGTATGCTATAGATAGAAGGAGGTGCTGGAAATGAAAAAAAGTACAGGTTGGAAGCTGGCAGCCATATTCCTGGCAGTTACCCTAACCCCAATGCCGGCGTATGCGGGAACATGGGAGAATACTTCAGCCGGCTATCAATACCAGAAAGATGATGGAAACTATGCGAGGGCGGAATGGGTAACAGAAAACGGAACATCGTATTATCTGGATCAGAATGGAGTTATGGCTGTAAACACCACAACACCTGACGGATACTTAGTGACCGCGGATGGAAGCTGGGTGACAGAAACGCAGATGTCAGGAGGTTATGTCAGGACGCCGTATGATAACCTCCCATATCGTTTCGATCCGGACTGGCAGATTTATGTTTTTGATGAAACCACCGATTATGCCTGGGTTACAGATACTATGGTGCTGGCGGCTGTTAGAGGAATCATTCCGGTTTCAGATTTGTCGGAAAAAAATCAGGCTGTCTATGAGGAGGTCTGTAAATTTTTAACTGGATTTGATTATGGAGCCAGCGAATATGATAAGGCAGCTCAGGTGTACGATGAAATAACAAAAAGAGCAGTTTATAACTGGGGAGACTATACACAGGCGGATGACGAGGTTTACAGTATACTCATAAACGGAACCGGTAAATGTGTTGGATTCGCCAGAACCTATAAGCTGCTTGCAAATGCAGTAGGGCTGAAATGCGAATTCCGGGAAAATGGGGCACATATGTGGAATGCGGTTTATGTCGATGGTGTGGCAAAAAGTATAGATACGTCAACCATTGAGGCTTCAGCGGAGTTTTATCTGGATGTGGTGAAAGCGCCATGCCCGGTATGCGGATATGAAAATCTATTCGGAAACAGGGAATTGGCAAGGCCGTGCGGGAATTGTGGAACACAGATCAATAATCCAAAATATAACTGAATACCATAGAATAGGGTGGATCTGTAATCGGGATCCGCCTTTTCTTTATGAAAAGAGGGGAAAATATGACACGAGTGAATCGCCTTTACCAGAGGCTGAAACGTGGGATTGCGTTTTTGTTGGCGCTAATCCTTACGGTTCAGCCTTTTTTTAGTTTCGATATGGGACTATTCCCGGCGCTTGCGGCGGAAACAGAAGGAAGGGGAAGTACCTTTGCTTATTACAATTCCAGCAATCTGCTGAAACCGGGAGCCAATTTTCCGTTTTACGGAAAAAATCACAACCGCGTGGGATTATGGCCTTATGGAATTACCAACGTGGAGGGAGGAAGAAGTGCTCCTGGGTATTGCCTGGAACCCAACAAATCCATGCAGAGTGGGACAGGTGGAACCATAGTTACATACGACCTTGACCAGGACGGAGATAATCTTCCATTGGGAATCACCAGGGAGGAGGCGGAGATTCTTTGGTATGCTCTGTCCTCATCTGGAAACTTTGAGGGTTACCAGACAGGCGTGGGAAAAGTCGGACAAGGTCATTATATTCTGGGGCAGGCAGCTACCTGGGCGATTATGTCGGGAAACTGGAATGGACTGGAAGATTTCCGACAACAGATGGAAGTACTGATGGATAATTTGAAAAGTCCACAATTGGCGGCTCAGACCAGAGGCGCCCTGGAACAGTTTTTCAATCAGACCAATGGCGCGGTAGAAGAGACGGCGGTTCCGCCCTTTGCGTCTAAGTTTAAAAGCACTGCCCCTGCCCATCAGATGCAGCAAGAAGGGGATGGGACTTATCGGATCACTTTGGATTATGGAGATGGTTTTGACTGGCGGCAGTCGGAGCTGGTATATGACTTGCCGGAAGGATGGAACATGGTAAGGGAAACCAGCGGGGTAACGTTTATCTGCACTACAGGGAATCCGGACATCGGCCTTGTAAAAGGTTATTTTCCGGAAGGCTCTGCGGCCGCCAAGTATTGGATCAAGCCCAACACCTTTAAAGTATGGTATCCCGATGGCTGGACAGAAAGCAGCGCCGTGGAAGGCAAACAGGCAATGATTACCATGGCAGGAGCACAGGAGCCATGGGAGGTCTGGCTTTCTTTTGGTAAAGGAACAACAACCGAGAAACATGGGGACTATGAAATCCCATATACCCAGTATCTCCATGAAGAAACCTTTAAACGGGATTACAAAATTGAACTGGAGAAGCAGTGTGACGAGACAGGAAAGATGTTGGAAGGCAGCACCTTTGAGATTCTGGAGCAGTTTGATTTTTCCCAACTTGACGGGACGAACTTAGAAGAAGAGCAGTTTCGGAAAAACCTTCCCACATCAGAGGGAGATTTTGAAAATTTAAGTATCTGTCAGAGTGAGATTACGACAGATATAAACGGCCATCTGGAACATTTCGACCATAAAACCTATGAGTATGAAAAGACATACTGTGGCGGTCATCCAGAGCCGATTATCCACTATGTAGAGGTGGATGACGATGCCAGCGATGAGGAAAGGGACGCGGCTGATGAAGAAAACGAGCGGCTGGAGCGGGAAGCCTGGGAGGCATGGCAGGAGTGCGTGGACTGGTGTGAGGAACACTGTGACTTTCATTCCATTGATGAAGGCGTAGCCAGAGACGAGATGGAGGAGGACCGGAATGAGGCGTGGGAAAGCTTTATCCATCTGAAACGGATTTACACAGTTCGGGAGGTACAGGCCAGAACCGGTTATATTCTGCATGATCTGCACGAGGATGATGAACGGGTTGAGATTGTGGAGTTTTCGTCTTCCCAGATAGAGGGAGATGGAGCAGTGACCGGTTACTATGACGGCAACCGCATGAAAAAGACCGCAGAACAGGCGGCAGAAGAATTGGAAGCTATTGAACCGGAGGCTACTGCTTCCGCAAGGGTGACAAACCTGGTACAGGCAAAAGCAATGCTGCCTGATGGAGAAGATGGTGAAGCGGCAGAGAACAAAGAGGGAACCGGAGAAACCGAGGAAACGGTTCCGGAGAGCAGTGAAACAGGGGAAGAACTGGAAACCAGCGAGGATGAGAAAGAATCGGAAACCAGTGAGGATGAGAAAGAACCGGAAACCAGTGAGACAGATACAGAAGACACGAACGGTGGAGAGACGGAGACGATACAGGAAGCTGACTCTGTACAGATAGCAAGTAAATCGGAAGCAGAAGAAATTGAGGAAGATATAGAACTGGCTACCCCGTCCAATGCCTCTATCTATTCCCTGCGTATCCCCTCTATACGTTCAGAAGATGACGGCAGGGCAGGCGGTCATTGGGAATGGGACGGGGTGCAGGAGGAAAGCGAGGTTTCCCATATTAACCAATCAAACTATCCGGCAGATTACACTGGATTCTCCTATCTGGTAAAAGACCATAGGACAGAGGGCGAGCTTCACATCAACAAGCGCGATCTGGAATTATTTGAGAAGGAGGGGGGAGACAGTTACGGAAAATCCCAGGCTGACGCCACGCTGGAAGGCGCGGTTTACGGCCTTTATGCGGCAGAGGACATCAATCATCCGGATGGGAAAACCGGCGTAGTCTTTTCTTCGGGAGAACTGATTGCCATTGCCGCCACGGATAAAAACGGGGACGCCTCGTTTTTGGTCATCACGGAGGAAACTGAGACATCAAAGAATGCCCCTAATTTGTATGAGGACAATGCAAAAAGGAATGGAAACTGTTGGATTGGAAGACCCCTAATCCTGGGCAGCTATTATGTGGAGGAAATCTCACGCTCAGAGGGATATGAGCTTTCCCGAACAGGGAAAAACCATTCAGAGAGCAACCGCACTGGAATCCCGGTGGTGCTCACGGAATCAGGGAGTGCCCATACGGGTGGATTTTTCCATGAAATCAATGAGTGGGATGGAAAGTCCTATGATTTTACGGTGGATTATTTTAAGACAAAAGGGTTTGACGTGGTTCTTTCCGGGCTCCCGGAGGATTCCAGGGTATATGAGGTCACCCGGACAGAGGAAACTACGAATCAGAAAGTAGTGACCGGAACAGCCCGGGTGGAGAAAAAAGACGCAGATGGAAATCTGGTTTACCAGACTGCAGAAGGCGGTGAGTATAAACTGGATGCAGACGGCAACCGGATAGTAAAACTGGATGCGGATGGAAATCCGGTCGATTCCGACCAGCCTTCCAGTCAGACAGTTACCGCAGTGAACCGCTTAAATGTGTATATTCCTGCGATTGAGCGGGAAGAGCCATCCGACATGGATCTGGAAGAATCCGAAGAGATTGATGAGGACTATATTCTATGGGAAACATCGTCGGCCCTGGCAATGTCCGGCTATAAGAACAGCCTGTCTGATGCGCCATGGAACCTTTTAAAACTGTCAGGAAATACCAATGGAGAGATAATAGACGAGATCCTGACAGCCTGTTCCTCGGACAGCTTCTGGGATGCCTATGACGTGGAGCAGATATTTGAAAAGGACGGAAGCTGGTATGCAAAAATCCGTTATGCTTACAAAGCACTAAAAAACCAGCCAGTTATTTATGAGAGAGGAAGCGGCCGCCTGGCAATCCGGAAGGAATACGAGGGCGGCTATTATTATGCCATCTATGAGGAAGGGGAGTATAAAAAGGACGGCTACCGCTTCACTGTAGAGAAGAAGGAACTGGATTTAGAGGCATTTTCCCTTGGGGAAATTCGTTTAAAAACGGTCTATGCACCGGTGTATGAGCGGTATGAGGCTGGGGAGCTGCTTCTTGATAACGAGGGAAATCCGATTCCGCAGATGGAGACGGTTCCGGTCTATACGAATGAGGCGGTAACAGAGTATCAGGAGACGCTGACGTCTGTGACAGTAAACGTGGATCGTGACAGCGGCCGCCTTATATTTTCTGTAGATACCAGCGGAGAGGCGTTTGACAAGGATAAAGCGGAAACCAGAACGTACCGTGTGGTGACTGGACAGGACATTACCCAATATCGGGAAGCTGCGGTCAGCGTCATTACGAAAAAACCGGAGATGGAAGACGGTTCCTATATCAAATACACTGCGTTGCTGTATCCCGGACAGTATGAGATTTATGAAGATGATGGGACAAGGGAAAAACCGCTGATTGTATTGGAACGGGTAATCAAGCAGGCAATCAAGGTCACAAAGGATATTGCGTTAGATTCTTATGAGCACAATACTTACGAAATCCACCGTGACCCGTTTACCGTCCTGTTCGGGGGCTACAATGGTAAGCTGGAAACCAAAACCCTGCCGGGCTTTTTCTTTAAGTTGTATCTGCGTTCGGATCTGGAGAAAACAGGGAATCTTTCCCGAAAGGAGGACGGGACTTACGATTATACGGCTTTCTTTCAGGAAAATCCGGAATACGCTGCCTCTCTTGCCTTAGAGTGGGATATAGAAAAGTATGACGCAGATGGGGATATGACAACGGTACATGCCAACCGGGGCGGCGGAACCGATGATTACTGGGGACAGAGCCGTATGATGCCCTATGGTGTCTATGTATTGGTAGAGCAGCAGCCGGAGGGAATCCCGCAGAAGCATTATGCCATTGATTCTCCAAAGGAAGTGGAAATTCCATTTGTACCTCAAATAGAGGAAGACGGCACAGTACATGATAAGCTGCCTGACCCGGACTATCTTTATGATTCCCATATGACGCCGGAAACGTTGATGGAACGGTATCATATCCGGTTTAACGAGGAAACACACATCATCTATGCTCACAACAACGATGGCGATTTTGAGGTGTTCAAATACGGGTTGGAACCAGACAGCAGGAGGGATTGCCAGAATGATCTTGTGGCCGCCTATTATCACTATGGTTCTATCAGTGAGGACGCAGGGGTCATGGACGGCGTATATTATGAAACCTATTACGACCGGGACGGTCAGATAACGGACTATGGAGTGACCATGGATGGGGTGGATACCATGACAGGAATGTCCACCGCTGTAGACCGGAAATATGCCAAGGCGTTAGTCCCCTGGAGTGTCCTGGACCCCAGATACGGGGAAATCATCAATGACAACGGGGATATAGGAAACCGGGATTCCGGTCTGGAGGATGGCAGTTTTAACTTTGTCGCTTTTGCCAACAAGGACTTTGAAAATGAGTTCTACAGTTCCAGACTGCGGATTGAAAAACTGGATGCCGAAACCGGAGAGAATATCCTGCACGATGGAGCCTTGTTCAAGATTTATGCCGCAAAGCGCGATATTGCCGGAGACGGGGCAGCAGGAGTGACAGGCAGCGGAGATATCCTGTTTGATGAAAATGGAATCCCTCTGTATGATGAGAGCGAGCAGATTTTCATGCGGGACGATACCGGGGCGGAGGTCGGCATATTCAAAGCCTATACAACCGTCCGTGACGGTGAGGTGACGAAAGAGGACGGAAGCACACAAACGGAAAAACAGTGTGTGGGATATTTGGAGACATATCAGCCTTTGGGAGCCGGAGCCTATGTCCTGGTTGAGGTGGAGGCTCCGGAAGGATACGTCAAATCGAAACCGATTGCCTTTACGGTTTATAGTGACAAGGTAGAGTATTATGAGGAGGGGGATGCAGGAAAAAAAGTACAGGCGGTGAAATACCAGTATATGCGGCCAGTAGGCTCCGACGGCAAGACTGTGACTGAGGAAATGCACCAGATGGTTGTTAAGGATCAGCCTACACGGATTGAAATCTATAAGGTCGAGAATCCGGAAAATGAACTGACCTACCGGGTGTATGGGGATGAAAAGCAGTTGAAAGCCCGTGGAGATGTGACGCTCCAGTATAAGCCAAACGGTGAGTTCGCTGGTTTTGGCTATGTGACCAAAACGCTGAAACCGGGTGATGGAGATCCGCTATATGTGGAGAATGCCACATTGACGCTGTATGAAGGGCTGGAGGTAAAACAGACCGGAGAACACGAATATGAAGGGGTTGAGGTGAAGCGCAACCTGTTTGATTCCGTGATTGGCATAATGGCTCATAATACAGGAGTGGATACAGATATCCGGGTAACGGGGACGGATTCCACTGGGAAACAAGAATGGGATATCACCCAGGAAGCCAAGCCCCCGATGGATTTGTGGTATTACGATCTGGAGTATGACCCGACAGAGTTGGACACGGAAACGGGAATTTTGTATGGTCTGGATGATTGGGGAAATCGTGTCTGTATGCTGGATTCTGAAACCGGAATGGCTTATGTGACCGATGAACATGGTGCAGTGATTGTCTGGCCGTTAGATGGTAACGGCGATAAAATCATTTCACAGTCGGTTGAGGTTTACACGGATGAACATGGCAATCAGACCATTAACACGGATTTATCTCCTGTGACCGATGAAAACGGCCTGCCTATTTATTATAAAGATGGAGGTGTCACCTGGATTGAAAATGAATGGGTGACGGAGGAGAAACCTTATGAAATCGCCAGGGTCAGACAGGGAGCGTACATTCTGGAAGAAACGGCGGCTCCTCTGGCTGACGGGTATGTACAGTCTATAGCAATCGGGCTGATTGTCAGGGATACAGGCGAGGTTCAGCCTTTCTATATGGAGGACGATTACACGAAGCTGGAGGTGTCCAAGCTCGACATGACCTCCAGGGAGGAGGTTGAAGGCGCTTCCCTGGCGCTTTATGAAGCGTACCGCGTTTATGATGACTCAGACCGGGGCTGGCACCTGGAGATTCTCCGGGATATGGACGGCAGCCCTATCGTGGCGGAAAGCTGGGTGTCGGGTGACGGAAAACCGCATTGGATTGACCACATCATGCCGGGAGATTACATTCTGCAGGAAACCAGAGTTCCAACGGAAGCGGGATATGTGACAGCTTCTGAAGCGGAGGTCATCATAAAGGAAACCGGCGAGGTTCAGGGGGTTGTGATGGAGGATGACCACACGGCCGTAGAATTCCTGAAAGTGGACGGTAAAACAGGCAAGCCCATGGCAAACAGCAGCAGGGCAACGCTGGCTTTGTACCATGCATTACTTAATGATGAGGGAGAGCCTCTTTATGATGAAAATGGGATTGTCCGTTATGATAAAAACCAGAAGGTTTACCAGTGGCAGACCGATGACGGAAGTGAGGTGAGGAAGACCGCCCATCAGGTGTCGGTTCCGGGCGGGCACAGTTATACGGCATATGACTATGAGATAAAACCGGTGCCGGAAACCGTCCAGGCTATTTGTTATGTGACAGAAAAGGGCGCTATGCGTTTTGAATATCTGCCTGTTGGAAAGTATGTGCTGGTGGAGGAACAGGCTCCGGACGGTTATACAGTGGCCGACCCGGTTTATGTGCCGGTACTCGATGTTGGGTCAAAGGAGCGGATACAGGGATTCACAATGGTGGATGAACCCATCCAGGTGCTGCTCAGCAAAGTAAATACAGCTGGAGGCAAGGAACTGGCAGGCGCAAACGTAGCGGTTTACCGGGCAGCTTCGGACGGAAGCCTTGTAAAATATCAGATGGCAGATGAGAACGGCAACTTGCTCTATGTGACGGATTTAGACGGGAACCTGCTGAAGGATGAGGCAGGCAATCTGATTCCAGCTATGGCATATGACGAGAATTACCTGGTTGAGCGATGGATTTCCGGTTCTGACGGGCGTTATAGTAAAAAAGATGAGACAGATGGGAAAATACCTGAAGGTTTTGCTGCAGGGGATTTAAAGCCCCATACTTTGAAAAATCCTCTGGCAGGCTCTTATTATTTTGTTGAGGAGCAGACACCCTTTGGATATGTCCGGGCGGTGGAACTCCCCTTTGAGATTACGGACAGCCGTGGAATACAAAGATTTGAACTGGTTGACGAACTGATTATGGGTCAGCTGGAACTGATAAAATCGGATGCCGGACAGCCAGACCGGAAGCTTGCGGGCGCCAGATTTAAGTTTACAAATCTGGATACGAATTCAGCTACAATTCTGATTACAGATGAGGACGGAAAAGCAGTCAGCAGTCCGGTTCCGATTGGTTCTGTGGGAGCGGATGGTTCTGTCAGCTTATATCATTTCAGCGTGCAGGAGGTGAAGGCTCCTGATGGGTATTTGCTTGATCCGGAGGCGGAGACGTTCCAGTTTAATGTAAGGACGGATCGGAATCCGAAGATTGTATTTACCTACGAGGCATTTAACCAGCCTACAGAAGTGATTGTCTCCAAGAAGAAGCTGACGAATAAGGAGGAACTGCCGGGAGCCAGCCTGGAAGTACGGCCAGTGACGGTAACAACCGGGGAAGATGGAGAGATTGTCAGGACAGAAGGGGAGGTTCTGGAAAGCTGGATTTCCACGGATACGCCTCACAAGATGAAAGGATTGAAGCCTGGTGAATATGTGCTGATTGAGATCAGGGCGCCGGAAGGTTATCTGGAGGCGGAAAAGGTATATTTCACCGTTCAGGGGAACATGACAGTTGGAGATACGGTATTTGTGGAAATGTTTGATGATGATACTAAAACAGAGATTATCAAGGTAGACAAGGAAACAAGAGAGCCTGTGGCCGGTGCCACCCTGCAGCTTGTGAAAGCGGATTCCATGGAACTTGTGCGGGAATGGATCACAGACGAAACCGGAAGCATTCAGATTCAGGGACTGCCAGCGGGAGAATACCTGGTACGTGAAGTGAAAGCTCCGGATGGCTACCTGATATTAAAGGAACCGCTTAAAATAACAGTGGTTAAGGACTATAAAATCCAGACCTTTGTGGTGGAAAACCAGAAAATCCAGACGGTGATAGAAAAGACAGACACCGAGACAGGAGAGCCGGTGGCCGGAGCTGTGCTGCGGCTTATAGATGAAACGGGAAATGAAGTGGCCCGGTGGGTTACAACGAAAGAGGCGCAAGTCTTGCCAGGATTAAAACCCGGATTGTATACCGTAGAGGAAGTTCAGGCACCGGGCGGTTATCTGCTGTTAAAAGAGCCGTTAAAAATCCAAATCACCAATGAGGAAGAACGTCAGGTATTTACGGTCAGAAACCAGAAATTGGAGGTGGATATTCTAAAGACCGACCATGAAACCGGGGAGGCGCTTGCCGGAGCAATGCTGCGGCTGATACGAAATTCTGACCAGTCTGTGATAGACGAGTGGAAGAGTACCGGGGTTGCAAAGATCATAAAAGGATTGCTGCCAGGCAGTTATACCCTGGAGGAAGTATCCGCGCCGGATGGATATGCAGTAGGAAAGCCGGTTGTCTTTGAGGTGACCGGAGAGGAGGACACGTTGCAGATAACGCTGGGGAACCAGAAGATACGAGCAGATTTTGAAAAGAAAGACAGTTTGAGTCAAGAGCCGGTTAGTGGCGCAGTCCTTCAGCTGATAAGGAATGCAGGAACCGGACAGGAGGTCATTGTGAAGGAATGGATTTCCGATGAATCAATTTTCACACTCACCGGGATAGAAGCCGGATTATACATTGTGAGAGAAATTACCGCACCGCCTGGGTATGCGCCAATGGAAGATATGGAGATTGAGATTCTTCCGGATCAGCCCCAGCAGACCTTTACCATCCTGAACCAGCCGATTCAGGTGGAAATTGAAAAGACCAGTGGGGATACAGGAAAACTTCTTGGCGGTGCAGTCCTTCAATTGGTGAGAAATAAAGACGGGGCGGTTATCCGGGAATGGACTTCCAAAGAAGGGGAAGCTGAACACTTCACAGGACTTCAGAAGGGAGCGTATACCATCCGTGAAGTGAAAGCACCATCCGGTTATAAAAAGATGGAACCGCAGGAGATTCAGATACTGGAAAAAGATGAATTGCAGGAGTTTGTGGTGAAGAACTATAAAATTGACCACTCTGGTGGCGGGGGAGGCGACACGCCGAAACCGAAAGGAGAGTACATGGAGCTGTATAAAACAGACGCTCTAACGGGAGAAAAACTGGCCGGGGCAAAGATTACGGTTTACAGACCGGACGGCAGCGTGTATTTTGAAGGCATTACAGACAAGGCGGGAAAAATACGGTTTAAGGTACCGGAGAACGGAAACTATACCTTTAAAGAGGTATCTGCACCAGAGGGGTATTATCTTAACCCGGAGGTTTACCAGTTTACCGTGAAAGGCGGAACCATAGAAGGGGATACGGTAATTCCTGACTATAAGAAAGGAACGGTGGTGATATCCAAGGTAGATGTGACCACGGCGGAGGAACTGCCAGGGGCGCAGATTGAAATTACAGATAAAGACGGAAACCGGATTTACAGCGGGGTCAGCGATGAACATGGAAAGGTGTACTTTGAGGTGCCTGCTCCGGGAGAATATCGGTTCCGTGAAGTGGCGGCGCCGGAAGGGTATGAGCTGAATGAGACCATATTTTCCTTTACTGTGTTCGAGGATGGTTCTATTATCGGGGATTGCACCATTACGAACCAGAAGCACTATGGAACAATTACCGCTTCCTATGAGACGGATCGGAAAGGTGACGGGGATTTGACGGTAGGAACTCTGCGCCATGCTCCAAAAACCGGAGATGAGAGCCATTTGTTTGAGCTCTTTCTTGTGTGGCTTCTTTCAGTTGGAGGAATCTTACTGTTTGGATTCCGGTACTGGATGCGACGAAAAAAAAGAAACGATGGTCTTCCACCAATTAGACCGACGCGGAAAAGAGGCATGAAAATCAGTGCGTTTTTCCTGACCGTATGTTTGGCTGCCGGCTTCCCAGCTATGGAGGTGAAAGCCGCTGCTGACGTATTGGAAAATATCTATGAGGAACACCAGTACAAAACGGAGAATCCGGATTCGGACGAAGCAGAAGGGCTGTTTGAAAAGGAACTGAAGCGGGACGGTATCACATACCGCCTTTCAGAAATCCGGACGGAGGTGATAGAAGAAAATCCGGCGGAGACAGTCGGGGATACAATTACAATCACCACGGCTCCGTTCCTGGAAGAGAAGACAGAAAGCTACCAGCCGGAGGGAGCTATAGAGCGGGAAGGCATTTCCTATCAGCTAAAGGATTCCATTCTGGAAAAAGCAGATATACCAGCCCATGAGGTCCCAATTACTGAGGAGGTGGTCTATGAGGCGGTAGAGGGGAAAGATATGATCCCCTCCAGGATACCTGTCTCTGTAACCGATGATGCCACAGGGCAGCAGATGGAGGGAATTGCCGATATTTCCGGACAGGAATTCGGTGAAGAACGCTGGGAGGAGAATTTCTCCTTCCCGGTGACCTTCCACGAATATGGTCTTGAGGGGTACTGGCTGGGAGAAACGGTCTTTAAACTGGAAGATGATACGCCGGATTTTCATGGTTACGAGGCAGAACTTCTGGCTTTGATTGGCGTGAATAATGAGGAATATACGGTGGAGACGGTTACATGGGACGGGGAGGCATATGAAGATTCCGAGGGGATTTTGTGTCGGAATGCAGTGGCTTCCGGTAAAAAACTGGTAAGCGATTGTAAGGCCGTCTATCAGGGAACCGCTGTTTTTAGGGAGGAGGCAGGTGTCCGCTACCGGCTTACTTACCTGAAAAAGGAGGCAGAGAGCAGTGGAAAGACGGTGTATACGATGAAGGCTACCGGGGTGTATGTTCCTAAAAAGAATCATGCAGCGGCAGTGGCCGCGGTGATTGGACTGGGCAGTGCAGGAGCCGGGACGGCGGGATATGCTGTTTACCGGAAAAGAAAGCAGAGTAACATGGCATAGAACCATAAAGGGGAGGCGTTTTTAACGTCTCCCTAAAAATATTTTGAAATGCACTTGAAAAAATCAGAGCTGTTTTTCTACAATGATTATACAGACAGGAAAGAGGAGAGGAGACCGAAAGAATGAAGAACAGAAAAAAGATTGTGCGGATAAAAGACAGAAAAAACAATATACCGAAACCACCCATCTGCCCTTACTGCGGCAGACGTTCGGTGCTGCGCCCCGCAGAATATGTTTATGGTGACAATACCATATCAGCAGGAAGCTTTTTGTATGTATGCAGCGGTTATCCGGAATGTGGGGCCTATGTGGGGGTTCATGAAGGAAGCCGGAAACCTAAAGGGACTCTGGCGGATTCAGAACTGAGGAATAAGAGAATCAGGGCGCACAGGGCTATGGATACCCTGGTCAGAGCCGGCTGCATGAGCCGGGATGGAGTGTATGTCTGGCTGTCCAGCCGTTTGAATCTGCCATACGAAGAAACCCATATTGGATACTTTTCCGATTATTTCTGTGAGCAGGCTATTAGAGAGTGCGAACAGGTGCTGGATAATTGGAGGGCGAAGAGAGGAAAAAAAGCGGCGTAAAGGAGGGATGAGATAAGATGAGATTAGAACCATCGGAGGAATCCATGTACCGCAGGATGGATTTAAAGGATCATTTTCTGATACTGATTCCAGTTATGGGGCTTATGGCCTCCCTGGGCTTTTTCTTTATGGCGTCTCCTTCTAAATATTTAATAGGAATTGTGGCGATTATAGCTGGGGCGGTTGGGTTGGGAACTTCTTTAGGCGGCTATCTTTGGCTGAAACAACGGATAATGCCGTTGTCTGGCTGTTTTTTGGAAATACGAGGCGATAGCTTTGTGACGGTTCAACCATATAAAGACAGCCAGTATGAGTCCTGCCGCATCTATTATAAAGAGGTGGAGACTTTGGTTAAGACAAAGAATGGAGCGGGATTTTATATCAGAATTTTGCAGTCAGGAGAGAGCATGATTCAGGGGAGCCAGAAAAACAGGAGAACGATGTTTATCAGTCCGTTCGGATATTCCAGGGAGGAGATAGAAAAAATATATGAGGTGCTTAAAGAGCGTGTTTTGCAAACAGCAGCAGTATACGAGTACACAGAATAACCCGTCTGCCATACCAGGAGTATTAAAAGCAAGATTGCTGACATCTGGCAGCCTGATTTTCGGTATTTTGGCAGCTGGTATTTTTATGGAATATCAAATGGGAGCCGGATTCCTTAAATTGTCCTGCTTATGCAGTGTATGTTTTGGAATCCGTTTTTTAATTTTGTTCTCGATTATCTATTGCAGGAAGTATGAAGTAATGGAAGGTGAGATAATTCGTATTCAGAAGGACAGGGTACGGAAAAAAAGTTGGGAATTGATTGTCAGGGAAAGGAACGGAGAGGAAAAACAGATTCTGATTTCGTCACTGCATAATATCCGAAAGGGGATGACCTATTGGTTTTATTGGAAGGGGAGCGAACTCTTAGGAATAGAGGAAAAGAGGGTTTAAACAAAGATACAATCAATAAACACAATATATAGAAATATAAAATTGACAAATACTATATATGGTGATAAAATGAATGTGACATTGATTTATATGCGCCTTTACAGGCCATACCACAGTGTTTGTTCCGGTTTTAACCGGAAGCCAATTTTAAGGCTTTATGCCTATCATATGGGGAAATCAGGCGGCAGTGCCTGTGTCAGTAAGACATCAGAAATTTTTGAGAAGTTTCTGGTGTCTTATTTTTTTGCCCAAAAACAGAAAGGAGAGAGAGATGAACAAAGAAACATGGATGGAGAAAGTAAGGGAGGCATTGTGCAAGCGCCTTGGCACAGGGTATCAGTTGGAGCCGGAAAGCAGGGGAGCGGAAATTGTCATCAGGATTGAAAAGGACGGAGATTTGACCGGCATTGCGGTGAATCTGTCAGTGTGTGAGCCAGCCTGGCTGTATTGTGAGGAAAAAATCAGAGAAGTGGCTGACACCCTGGAAAGAGAATACAGGCGGATGTACGAATTCCTCCACAAAGATGTCATATCAGATGAGAACTTCGAAAATGTGAGGCATATGGTGGTTTATGTTTTGGAGAAGCGAAGAGGAAACGAGGAGGCGCTTTCTCATATTCCATATGTGGAATTCTTCGATACAGTCCTTATTTTTGAACTGCATCTGCACAGGGAAGTCGAAAGCTTCCGCCGGGTGATCAACAATGAAGACCTGAGACAATGGGGAGTTGGAACACAGGAGCTTTTAGAAGCAGCGAGAAAGAATACGCCAATTTTCTATCCGCCAGTTATCGGGCTGTTGGAATCCGAGACTGAACAGAATAATGGAAAGCAACCGGAGCCGGTTGAGATTTCGGCGCTGTTTTCCAAGACGACTGAGGATGTAAGTGACAGGCTGTTTGTTCTTACCAGCGTAAACGGTTTGTACGGAGCCGGCTGCATTTTCTATGAAGGCGTATTGAGGCAGATTGCCGGGGCTTGCCAGGATAATCTGGTGATTTTTCCTACCAGTCCCTATGAGGTTCTGCTGTTTCCCAGCCAAAGAAACTGCTGGCGCACGGAAGAATGGTTAAATATTGTTTCTGAGATGGAAAGGGCCAGAGGATATGGAGACTGGTCTTTTTTAGACGCTTTTTACCTGTATGACCGTATAGAGGATACCATTAAGCCTATCAAAAAAAGAAGAAACCAGGCTGAGACCCTGATTTCATAAAATCAAAGAAAGGATGGAGACGAATGATGAGAGTAGAAGAAAGATGGGAGAACCAGGGAAGAGACAGGATTACCTTACAGGAAGTGCTGGAACTGCACGAAGGTGGCTTTGAATTTACCATTGCCGATGGGCATATCGTATCGGTTGCCACGCAAATTTAGTTAGGGGGAACCATGAAATTCAGAGATGATTTTGCAGCCAATTTTTTGAGCCAGGAAAAGTTTATGGAGTTTCTGGATCAGGTGGAAACAAATGCACAGTGGGAGAACTACCCTACCAATACGATTATGGTTTTTTCCGCAGAGGAGAATCCGGGATTATGCGATATGATTCCAGCACAGGAAAGCAAAGAGAAAATCCTGAAAGACACGTATGCTAATACTGGACTGCTTTTAAAAGTTGGTGAAACCTATTATCCGGTGGGTTCCACCACAATTAAGACACTGGAAAACCGGGCAAGAATCTCCGGCAATGCACTGCAGGATCTGGAACGGGCGAAATTTGCCAGCGTTATCAATGACTGCCTGCAGGTGACGAAAGGACAGGCGTTGATCCGGATACATGAAGGAAAGGTACGCGCGGTTCACGGAGGAGATAAGAGTGATTATGCGGTTCTTTCCATGCCTGAGCTGTTTGAGGTGGCGGCATTATATATGCGGGAGACATATGACAGGGTGAAGTTTTCTAAAGGTTATTTCAGCCACCTTCTGACTACAGCGTCCTGGGAAATCAGGGACGGGGAGTTGTTAGACTGTTATCGGGAGCTGCTATTGCAGTATGGACAGTCGGCGCCGTCTGAATTGTCCGCAGTTATCCGCGTTGATTCCTCGGATGTTGCCGCTAGTGGGGCCAATATATTCTGTTCCCTGCTGGAGGGACCGGAGAAACGGCCGTTAATCCTGGGAAATGCCTTAAAGCTGGAACACAGCGGTGCGGCAACGATTGAAGCCTTTGCAGGAAATGTAGCTCAGATATTTGCAAGGCACAGGGAAACCGTAGAAGGATTGGGAAAATTATTCCATGTGTATGTCAATTATCCCGCAAACGTGATGGCAGGACTTATGAACCGTGTAGGAATCGGCAAACAGCTGACGGCCCAGACCGTGGAACAGTTTAAAGCGGGACATATGGGCGGAGGCTGCAGTGGGTACGAGGTTTACTGCGGAATCTGCGAGTGTATCTTTTTAGCCCAGAGCCGTGGGATGAGCGTCAAAGGACTGTTGGATTTGGAGGAAATGGTATCCAGAATCCTGACTTACCGGATGCATGATTATGACATACCGGGGGTGGTCAGCTATTAATGTAGCAGGAATGGAAAATGGCAGAGGGAAGACGTAGGTTCTCTCTGCCGGAAAGGAGCAGGATTTGAGCCTGAATTTGAATTATGAGCCAGAAGTGGTGGTAGAGGACATAACGAAACTGACTGAAAAAGAATGGAGGCGGTACCGCACCTTTGGTATTGGCGGAAGCGATGCTGCTGCGGTCTGCGGGATTTCTCCCTGGAAGACAGCCAGAGATTTGTATGAGGAAAAAGTAAATCATCTCTCTCCACCGGAGGACGGTTGGGTAGCCAAGGAGATTGGCAAACGCCTGGAGGAACTGGTGGTGCAGATATTCATGAAGCAGACAGGACTGAAGCCGTATGCGGTGCGCAAAATGTTTCGCCACCCATTATATCCGTTTATGATGGCAAATGTAGATTTTTTTGTGGAAATAGAGGGTGGGATTTATATCATTGAGTGTAAAACCAGCTTTTCCTATCATATGGATCAATGGGAGGATGGAAGAATTCCCCGCCATTATGAATTACAGGGGCGCCACTATATGGCCGTGACCAATGTGCAGGGAGTGATTTTTCTGTGCCTGCATGGGAACAGTGAGGATACGTTCATTGAGCGTAGACTGGACCGTGATCTGGATCAGGAAGAGGAGCTGATTGAGCAGGAAGCCTATTTCTGGAATCACTGTGTCCAAATGGGGAAGCCGCCGGCATATACGGAATCAGCCGATCTGGTGCTGAAAAGCATCAGGGAACGTTTGGAAATCCGTGAGAAGCAGCAGATTGAACTTCCTGAGCAGCTATCCGAAAATGTAGCTGCTTTTTTGAAATTGAAGGAGAAAAAGTCTGAGCTGGATCAGCAGTCAAAACGGTTGGATGAACAGATAAAGCTGACCTATGCGCCGATTCAGGAAGCTTTGAAAGGCGCAGAGAAAGGGCTGCTTGTGGTAGATGGAACAACATACCAGGCCGGATATACAAAGAGGTCTGTCACGTCCATTAATAAGCAGGGCATGGAGGCGCTGCGTCTTCTGCATCCGGATATCTGCCAGGAGTATGCGAAAACAAATGTATCTTATAGTTTTTACATTAAACCAGCAAAGGCAGGGTGAGGAAGGAGCAATGCGTGACAGCAGGTGAGCGGATTTTTATAGAACTGCAGCTAAAAGCCGCCTGGCGGAACTTAGAGAGGCAGAAGAGAAAAAAAGCAGCCTTAGAAAAGAGAAATCCGGTGCAGAGAGCAGTTAAGCCGTTATTAAAGGAAATTGAAGTTCTTGGAAATCAATACATCCGGGACCTTATCTGCTCTGGAATGGGAACTTATGTCCTGGCTGCGGAAAAAGAAAAGATGTTTGATGAGATAGGTCTTGTCATGAACCGCCCGGAGATAAAAGAAAAATTCAGAGCTGCATTATACCAAAATGGAGATTTAGAGGAAATCAGAAAGCTGTCCATGGAAATCAGGGAACAGGTAAGGCAGCTGCTGAAAAAATATGAAGCACATGCAAAGTAGCAGGAAGGAGAAACCATGACAATGGAAAAACGAGGAGAAACAAAGCAGTTATCCTTACAGCAGAAAGTGGTGCAAATCCGAAAGAGGATACCGGCGCTGGTGAAGAAGGCTTACAGCGAAGAGGTGAGTTATGATTTTGTCAAGATTGATGATGTGTACCGGCATTTGGCACCGGCCATGAATGACTATCAGGTGAATCTGGAGGTCATATCAGAATCGGCAACCAGGAAAGACGAACAGGGAAATCCGCTGTTTGTCCAGTATGTTCCTCAATGTCAGATGTGGATGTACGAGGCAGACTTGACGCTTCGATGGATTAATGCGGAGGAGGTGCAGGAAGCTGATACAGTGGTAATTCATGCAATCGGCTCCCATGAGTTTCCAGATAAAGCAAAGGGAAGTGCCTGGACTTATGCGCTGAAATACTATCTGCTGAATAAATTCTGTATTGACCAAGGTGGGGAAGACCCGGATATGAGGGGATTAAAAACGCCTGGAACGGAATCGGAAGAAAATGGACGTTTTGATTTGGATACGCCGTTTTCATTTGATGAAACAAAATCGTCAGACACTTCAGAACCAGAATCGCCAGAAGCAGAATCAACAGGTATGTCGGAATTAGAACCACCGGAGACAAAACCAACAGATAAACCGAGAGCAGAGAAGAAAGCGGCGAAAGATTCTGAAAAATCGTTCAGAAGTCAGGAACCAGAAACAAAGCCACAGGGAAGAACAGAAGTGTCTGGAAAGCCTGAGGCAACAGAGAAGAGGCAGCCAGCACAGGGAAAGAACCAGAAAGAAGAGTCTTTAAAACAGACGGCAGATGTGCCTAACCAGCCGGCACCTCCGGTGAGCTCCCATATCAAGCCGGAAAGCGGAACCATGGTACAACTTCCGGAAAGCGCTGAAGAGGAACTGGAAAGCGGGAGCGGAATGACCATTGAGGAGGCAATGCAGATTAAATGTACTCCCGGAACCTACAGCGAGCATACTCTGGGAAGCCTGGCACAGATGGGAGAAGAAGGAATCAACGCACTGATTTGGTATGCGGAAGGATACCGCGGGCGGAGGCAGGAGCTCCGGGAAGGGGCAAAACTGCTCTTAAATGCGGCAAAGGCAGCATAACCTTGGGAGAAAGGAGCCGGCCATTTATACATATGAGCCAAAGTTTAATATATCGGATGTAGCCGATCTGCTAGGAATTCAAAAACTGTCGGACGGTAACTCCTTTGGCGTTGTCTGTCCCTTTTGCGGAAATATGCAAGGCAAAATGAATTTCCGCATTATGAAGGATAATGAGCCGGCGAATACTTACCACGGATATTGCTGCGGACAGCAGGGAAATATGCTGACTCTGTACGCTGATTTGAAAGGAATCTATGGTCAGGACCGGTATAAAATCGCATATCGGGAAATCCTGGAGGCGGTAAACAGGGGAGAGAGAGGAAGGACCCGGCAGGGTGGCTATTCCGGTAACATAAACGGGAAAGAGGAGGAACCCGTCAGCCTCAGGCAGCGGGACAGCGTGTACCGCAGGCTCTTGGAACTGCTGGAGCTATCCGACCTCCACAGAAATAAGCTGATGGAGCGGGGATTGACAAAGGAACAGATAGAAGCGTATCAGTTCTGTAGTACACCGGCTTATGGGACAGAGAACCTGGCAAGAAAACTGATTAAGGAGGGATATTCCCTTGCTGGTGTTCCAGGATTCTTTTTTAATGACAGGAGGAACTGGGATATTGCGTTTTACCGGGCGAACCGGGGGATTTTGTGCCCGGCTTATAGCCTGGGCGGAGAAATTGCCGGGTTTCAGATTCGTATGGACGAACCGCTGGATGATCGCAAGTATCTATGGCTTAGCAGCACCAACCGGAACCGTGGGACAGGAAGCAGGAGTCCAGTTACTTTTTTGGGAAATCCCTGGGACAAGACGATTCGGGTAACAGAGGGGATATTGAAAGCAACCATTGCCCATTCTCTGTCCGGATACAGTTTTCTTGGGACGCCGGGAGTGAGCCAGTATAAGGAACTAAGGAAAGCTTTGATGACTTTAAAGCAGAACGGTCTGGAAGAGGTTCAGGAATATTACGATATGGACAAATACTTGGATATCCGGTGCTTTGGAGATTATAAATCCTCTGTCTGTTCATGCTGCGCCCGGTATTCACCTGACGGAGACGGTGCTGACTGTGAAAGAAAGCAGAACAAACGGGAGCAGATTAGGGACGGCTGCGGTCACCTGTACGAGATCTGTGATGAACTGGCGCTGCGCTGTGTCCGCAAAACATGGGACATGACTCCAGAGGGAATCTGGGCCGGAAAACAGAAAGGGATTGATGATTACTGGTGGGCCTGTAAAAAGAACACAAGTCTTGAACGGGGCTTGATTCGGAATGGATATGAATAAGAAGAGACGGGAGGAAGTAAGAATATGCAGAAATACGAGGACTATTTTAAGAAGCTGCAGTTTCGTCTGATAGGTGCAGACAGGAATAACGGCTGCTATCGTTTTGTCGTGGAGCCGGAGGGGCGTATAAATGCAATGACATATAATGAACTGAAAGAACTGTGTACCTATATCCAGGGGATTTGTGTTGATGTAAGCATGGTAGGTCATGCGACATACACCTGGTCTGTGTTTTATACCACAGTTTCCGGCAGTTAATAATAGAAAGTCGGAGGTAAAACAATAGAATGTATTTCACAGAAAATCTGCTGATAGAAGCGGTTTACCGACACGCAAGGGATGTAATTTTGTCAGATCAAAGGAAAATGAATCCTCTAAAGCAGGCGTCTCTGCAGGCACTTATAAGCGTAAGGCAGACTGTAACCGGATACGCAGAGGACTATTTCGCATTTTTTCTTGTTCTCTCAATCATGGAAAAGAAAAGCCGGATGATAATAACGGCGTCTACAAAAGGGGAATTGCAGGAAATTGTAAAGCCGTCAGTACCCAGTTGGAATTATGGAAACTTCCTTACCGGGCCGTACCATGTACTGGAGGAAGAGGCAATTCTGTGGTCGGAGGCATCTCTGGAGGCTCCTTTAAATGATGATGGGGTAAGGCGTTATCAAGAAGTATTTTCAAAACTGTACCCTGAACAGGCGGCAGAAATTTGGAAATAGAGAAACTTAAAAATTTTGTTTCGGTTTAATAACCGGAAGTACGAGCCACTCCACTAGGTTCGTGGAAGACCTCACCAAGTGGAGATGACATGTATCGCACGTAAGCGCCTATAAGACAGGCGCCAAGTGCTCATAACGAGGAGGAAAAAGAATGGGACTGAATCAATGCACGTTTCTAGGAAGGCTGACAAGAGATCCGGAAATCAGGTATTCATCGGGAGCGGATCAGATACCGATAGCCCGATTCACGCTGGCGGTTGACCGGTGGAAAAAGAAGGATGGAGAATCGGAGGCGGATTTTTTTCCGTGTGTGGCTTTTGACAAGAAAGCAGAATTTGCAGAAAAATACCTGTACTGTGGGATTCGGGTATTGGTGAGCGGAAGTATGAAAAATAACAACTACACGAATAAAGCCGGAGAAAAGGTATATGGCGTGGAACTTCAGGCAAACCATATTGATTTTGCCGATGGCAAGAGAGACGAGGAGGATTTGCCAGAAGATGTTCAGGCACCTTCCAGACAGAATGCACAAGCATCAGGAAACACGTCAGGAAAAACGGGAGGAACAGCTTCTCCGTCAAGGACGTCTGCCGCAGGAAACAATGAAGGAAAGAGTTCTTCAGCCAGAGCGTCCGCACCGAACCGACAAGCGGCTGCCCCCAGCAGGACGGCGGCAGGAAGAAGTGCAGCGAGCCGTACTTCCAGCGGAAGAAGGCCTGGTGATCGGTTTAGTAATGTACCGGAAGGCGTGGAAGATGAGAACAATCCATTTAAGTAACTAACACAATGAATGATTGACCATGGAGGGCTGCCAGAATGCTATATATTCCGGCAGCCTGTTCCTGATTGAGAGGAGAATGAAGATGGATATTAATAAAATAAAGAAGATTGCAGTCATATTTTTGGGGTGTACAGCCGGGAGCGTTCTGATACAGCTGGCGGCGCCCATGATTCTGGTGGCGATTATCAGTGCCGCATCCTTTGCAATTCCATTCCTGCTTTACCATCTGGTAGTGGAAAAGGGCTGGAGAATCCGCCTGGTGACCGCAAAGCAAGATAAGCAAAGGGAAGATACGGCTGCGAATGAATATGAAGGTGAAACTGGGAGCGGAGATGAGGCAGAGGACGCGTCTCCCGCACCAGAAGAAAGAACTGATAACATATCAGCCGAACGGGAAGAGGCCGTGGCTATTTGGTACAGCAGCAAAGGGAAAAACCAGCTGAACCGTATCATTGCCTCCCTGCATAGCAGAGGAATCTATGAATGTTGGATTCGAAAGGATGGAATCTGTAATTTCCGTTCAGACAGAGGTTACCGGCGCGCTGGTATCTTTCACGATTATCCGGGAACAAGTGCCGCTATGATTGCAAAACTGCTGAGAAACGAGGGATTGAACGCAGTGGATCAGGGAAAATATCTTTATATTGCCTGGGCAGAGGAATAAGCAGAAAGGGGCAGACAAAATGATATGTAAGTTTGAACACAGGCAGTATGTAAATCCATCAAATGGCTATACGGTTGCAACTTACCGGTGTGGAGAATTGAGCCAGGTTCCAGAGGCAGGGATAAAAATGGATTACGGGACAGAGGTTGTATTTACTGCGGTAGGAACGGAACTGCCTTGCCTGGAAGATGCGGAAATCCAGATGGACGGCAGATGGGAGACATCGGCCAGATATGGAATGCAGCTTCAGGTAGAACAATTCCAGGTGATATTGCCAAAGAGTGAGGAAGGAATTATAGGATATTTATCCTCTGGCTTAGTAAAAGGAATTGGGCTGGTTACGGCGAAGGCGATTGTGGCGAGGTTTGGAAAAGACACGTTTCGGGTGTTGGAGACAGAACCCGACAGGCTGCTGTCTATCAAGGGAATTACCCAGCAGAAACTGGAAACAATCCTGGAATCCTACAGAAACAGTGAGGAGATTCGCCAGTTGATGGTAGTGCTGGCGCCATTTAAGGTTACGCCAAAGAAAGCGGAAAAAATCTGGCAGTATTTTGGATACGAGGCAGTGGACATTGTGAAGGAGTCCCCCTACCGTCTGTGTGAAATCAGTGGGTTTGGGTTTCTCACCGTTGATCCTATTGCACGTGCCAGTCAGGGATTCCCGCCGGATGACCCAATGCGTATTAAAGCAGCAATCCAACATGTCCTGAAGGAAGCGGAGGGAGACGGCCATCTTTATCTGGAAAGCAGGAAAATCATAGATAAAGCACATTTACTTCTGACGAAAGGATTTCAACCAGAAGCGGTCAGCCGCAATGATATTATCAGAGCAGGTAATGAACTGGTATTGGAGGATAAAATCCTGGAAGCGGACGGCACCTCTGTTTTTTTGAAAATGAACAGGGAAGCGGAAATAACGACAGCCTATCATATTGTGAGGCTTTTAAAGACACAGGACGTTTGCCTTGATATTGAGAGTGAGCTCGAGGAAGCACAGGCAGAATCAGGAATTGTTCTTGCCCAAAAGCAGAAAGATGCGGCCAGAATGGTATTCCAGTCGCCAGTGTCCATTATCACAGGGGGACCAGGAAAGGGGAAAACGACAGTTCTGAAAGTGATACTTAATATATACGAGCGGTTAAGGCAGCAGGATTCCGTCCTGCTGTGTGCCCCTACAGGAAGAGCCAGAAAAAACCTTTCCGACAGTACAGGTGCGCCGGCGATGACGATTCACAAGGCGCTGTATCTGACAGTGGACAGTGAAGATGATATGTACGAGGATGAACTGTTGGAGGAAGACTTAATCATTGTGGATGAGTGCACCATGATGGATATGTGGCTGGCCAGTATTCTGTTTTCCCGCGTGAAAAGCGGTGCCAGATTGGTGCTGGTGGGGGATGTGGATCAGCTTCCTTCCGTGGGACCGGGAAATGTGTTTAAGGAACTGATTGATTCAGGAATTATCCCGGTGACCGTGTTGGATGTATTTTTTCGACAGGCAAAAGAGTCCAGGATTATTCTCAATGCGAAACGGATAAACAAGAACCAGAAGAAATTATTATATGGAGATGATTTCCAGTTTCATATAGCCGGAAGCGATGAAGAAGCGGCAAAACGGATTGGAGAAATCTGCAAGGAAGAGTTGAAGCTTCATGGAGATAATCCGGATATGGTTCAGGTGCTGACTCCGTTGCGAGTCAACACGGAAGCGGGGGTGATTGCCTTAAATCGCAGGCTTCAAGAAATCATAAACCCACCGGCACTTGACAAAGAGGAGTGGAAGGCGGTCAGTGCAGTTTTCCGTGTGGGAGACAAAGTCATGCAGACAAAGAACGTAGACGATATATCCAATGGTGACATAGGACGAGTGACGAAGATTATGAGAAATAGGAATGGAAGCAGAACAATGACAGTAGATTTTGGTGAAATATCAAAAGAATATGAGGAAGAAGAACTGTCAATCTTGGAGCACGCATATGCAATCAGCATCCACAAGAGCCAGGGGGGAGAATACCCTGTTGTGATTCTGCCGGTGCTTAGGTGCTTTTATCCTATGTTAAAAAGAAATGTGTATTATACGGGAATCACCAGGGCGAAAGCCAAAGTATATCTGGTGGGTTCTAAGGCAGATTTGGCGATTGCGATTGGCAATAATGACATTGGAAAGAGGAATACTATGCTGGCGGCGCGTCTGCGTAGTGAAGCACAGTTAAGAGGATATGAGCCAGCGAAACTGGCGGCATAGGAGGAGAAGAATGGGACACACAAAATTTTTTGAAACCTGGACGTTTAACCGTCCGCTCCCGGAGCCTTTTGCAAGTGAAGTGGCAAAAGCCGGTAAAAAAACCTCAATGGAGCCAGGGAGTATATCAAAGCATAATCATATGTCCAGGGGGAAACGTGCAACGCTGCATGCCCCTACCTTGCGTGCATTAATCGCAGTATCTGAAATTATAGACGGAGCTGTGACAGGAGCTTTTGGTCTGCAGAGTGAAAATGGTAGGGTGAAGTGGTACTGCATGGAATACGCGCGGACTGTGGGAACTATCAGAGAGACGCGGATAATACTCTATGATCCTATCAATGGCAGATGTAAAGGGATGATGAAGAACGGAACGATACTCTCATCACTCCCTGTCATTAGTGATAAAGGAGGAAGTGGGAAAGAAATTCTGATGCTGTTTGCTTATGCGAGTTTAAAGCAGGGAATGCTGCATGACACGGAATTTGCTGCGACCTTCGAGCGATTCAGTGAAGAACGAAAAAAAGGATTTCCCAATCCAGAAGAAGCCATGACGCAGGCATTTCTTTTGTGTGACAACCTTTACCGAAGAATTGAAAATAGCGACAGCCTGGGAGTTGACGGAATTCCGTTTGACAACAGTTGTATTTCTCTGGGAAATGTGCCGATTATTACTCAGGCCCGTTTGGAGCGCGGCTATTATGCTCCGACAGAGACCAGCTTTGGAATATTCCAGGTGCTGAAAAGCTCCGCCAGGAAGACAGGACGCACGATAGCGGATTTGAAAAATAAGTACAGGCGGAACTTCTTGCTGACAGAGGAGGAAAGGAATCTGGTCCCCAAGTTGCCGGAAAATTATGATGTTCCGGAGGAAGTTTCGGATATTCTGGAAGCGGTTTTAAACACTCCTATGCGGGTGTTTATGAGTGCCGGAGAATCTGGTACTGGTAAAACAACTAATGCCAGAATGGTGGCTCAGATGCTGGGGCTGCCTTATTATTCTTTTACGTGTGGCGAAGGTACGGACGAGGTAGACCTGGTATCTTCCATGATTCCCAATATTGGTGGAACGAAGGCAGTAGAAACAGCAGTTTTTCCTACCTATGAGGATATGATGATGGACCCAGCGTCTGCCCTGGAACGGGTAACCGGAATTTATGAGGAAGAGATTGACAAAGAGACAGCATTTCAGGAGATTCTGGCCCGTATCTACCAGAAAGGTTATCAGAGCGGGCAGGGGGAAAAGGATTATATCATGGTGGAATCCAGTATTGTGACAGGTTGCCGGAGACCTTCTATAATAGAAATTCAAGAACCCTCCGTCATTACAAAGCCAGGAACGTTGGTAAGGTTAAATGGTCTTTTAGATGATGGCGCGTCTATTACCCTTACCAGTGGAGAGGTTGTGAGGAGGAATCCGGAAACGGTCATTCTTTTGACAACTAACATGGGGTACCGGGGGTGTAAAGGATTCAATGAGTCCGTATTATCCAGAATGCGGATGGTCTTATATTCTGATCCGCTGACTTCGGAGGAGATGGTTTACCGGATTCAGAAAAAGATTACGGTATTGGAACCGGGAATGCTAAAGAAAATGGCCGATGCAGTCTGCGCGATCCAGAAGCATTGCAGGACAGAAATGATTACCGGAGGCGTGTGCGGATACCGGGAGTATGAGGATTGGGTATGGGCCTATCTGGTGCAGAAAGACGTCCGGAAAGCGGCACTGCGCACAATCGTGGCAAAAGCGGCGCCGGAGGAAGAAGAGAGGGAGGAAATCTACAAGACGCAGATACTCACACGTTTTACAGAAGAGCCGGCAGTGAAAGCGGCATAGACCAGGAGGGATAAACTTGACGGTAAAACAAATGCCAAACAATAGTATGAGGAAACAGATTGCCAGAATACGGGACATGACTACGGACAAAGAACTGTTTTTATCGGAATCCTACCGCACTGCCATGTGGAAACTGGCAAAGGCGCTGGGACAGAAACGTGATGTGGAGCTTGTTATCGCGTATCAGGAAAACGAAATGAATCATGCCGCGCTTACAGATGGAAAATTCATCTATTTGAATGCTGCAAATCCGGTAACAGTTCGTTTTAACAGCCGTGAAGATAGAGTAAGAAGCCATGAGGGACTGATTGCTCATGAATGTGGTCATCTCAGATGTTCCGATTTCATGCGGAGAGAACGATATGTGGGCGGATTTATTAAAGGGCTTGTGTATCCTGTGCCGCCGGAGGTAGAAACAGCAGCAGATAAGCGGGCATGGACTGAAATGAAGGAATATTTATTGAAAGGCGATCCAATAGCCAGAGAGGTTTTGAAGAAAACAGCAGCGTATTTGAATAATGTGTTGGAGGACGTATACATAGAAAACTTTATGTGTCTGGAATATCCGGGAAGCGTCCGTCTGGCGATTCAAAGAAATGCAGCAGCTATTATTTCAGGCATACCCTCGTTTACAGAACGGCAGGCGGCAGGTGATGGGGAACTGGCGGTCATGATGGATTTAATCTTTCGGTACGCCAGGGCAGGAAAGACAGAGGCAGAGGACGAGTATTTAAAGAAATACTTGACCTGTCTGGGTTCCTGCAGAAAGATGATCGATGAAGCAGTGGACAGCTCCGACTTAGATATCCGTTTCCATGTCAGCAACCAGCTGATGATTAAGATATGGAAATATCTGAAGCAGGAAATACGGACAGCAAAGCGGGATTTAAAAGATGAGATGAAGAACTGCTCAAATGAAGAACAGAGGAAATTGATTCAGGACTATCTAAAAGAGAAGATTACCTGGATTACAATTTCAGGTGAAGCTTGTGGAGAAGAAACCGGAGCGAGCGAGAAAATTGACGGCTGGGACGGAGGTTTGGATGACGGGGCAGAGGAATTTGAGAATCAACAGGAGAATCATGTTCCGGAACCAGCATCCCAGGAAGCGGGGGAAGATACACTGGAAGAACTGCGCAGGGACTTGACTTTAGTGGCAGGAGCTGGTGAGCAGAGGACAAAGGAAGAGATGAAAGCAGATGTCTGGGATATGGCTGAAAAGCTGTCAGATATTCTAAATGAGGCAGCCAGAGAACAGTATAGCAGGCAGGAGGAAGAACGTCTGAAAGAATCCCTGAAAAAAGAAGCGGACAATTTAAAACTGGAGGGGATTCATAAAAATGTACCGATAGAGATACACCGAAGCAGCGTTATTTCCGCTCCACAGAGGTCTGCCTATAACAAACTTCTCCCTAAGATTAAAAAGGCGTCTTACCGGCTTCAGAAATCCGTGGAGGAGATTCTGACCTGTAAGGACGGGGGAACCTTGTCCGGCCTCTACATGGGAAAGCGCCTAAGCCGTGGGAATCTGTTCCGGCAGGATGGAAAAATATTTGAGAAAAAGGTACTGCCAGAGGAAGGATTTTCGGTTGCTATTGCAATCCTGGTGGACGAGTCAGGCTCTATGTGCGTTGGCGACCGCATTGGGTACGCCAGGGAAGCAGTTCAGGTGATCTATGATTTTTGCAGGAGTTTGTCTATCCCTGCGATGGTATATGGACACAGCACTCATAACAGACTGAATAAGAGCGGCAGTGGGTATGAGGAAGTAGTGGATATCTTCGCTTACGCGGATTTTGATTCCGCAGATGGAAACGATGCCCTGCGTATGATGGATATGAGCGCCAGAGATACGAACCGTGACGGCGCAGCACTTCTGTTTGTGGGAGAGCATCTGTTAAAACGGGAGGAGGATAAAATTCTGATACTCATTTCAGACGGAACCCCGAATGCTGAAAACTACCGAGGTGAAACCGCAAAGAAAGATTTACAGGAAATTAAGAGGAATCTGACAAAGCGGGGAGTGGCATTATTTGCCGCAGCCATTGGAGATGACAGGGAGCAGATTGAGGATATTTACCAGGACGGATTTTTAAATATTTCGGATCTGAATGCCATGCCGGCCAAATTGGCAAAGCTGCTTTTAAAGTACATCAGATAGGAGAAGAATATGGAGCAGAATGAGAAAAAAGACTGGTCGAAAGAAGAATCCTGGCAAATCGCCATTTACAAGACAGACAAGGCGCTGCTGGAGCTGTGCGATAATTTAAAACCGGCGTCCAACCTGTTCCCGGCACATATCCATGCAGCCGGGGAGAAGGCGGAGGCCGGGGAGCGTTCCCTTATCCGGTTGAATATGCTGGATTACAGTAAAGGAAAAGGGGATAATACGGTAAGCGTATATGCCAATATTAACCCGGAGGAGGTGAAATATATCTATTCCGCCCTGTTTTCCCATTTAGTGGAGTTTGATTTTCCTCAAGAAAAGATTTTTGGAGAACCAGACAGTAACGGTTATAGTATTGTGCAGAAAATGCAGATTAACCGGTATGAAACAGACGCCCAGGGAAAAAAGCGTAACTACCCCTGGATTGTGGAGATTCAGAATGGCAGAGGCATAGCCGTCAGAAACTCCAACGGTGGAAAATACTGTAAAAAGGACAGTTATATCTGTGATCGGAAAGTCCGTCTGTTCCTCAATGACAAGGACATGTTCTCCTTATTTGCCAAGGCGGAAGCTTATATCCGGGTTTTTGAACAGGAATTTGCTTTCCGGAGGAACCGGATTGGAAACTTTAACAGCCTGTATGTCATGCTGAAAAAGGAGATTCAGGGCGTGGCAGATCGGCTTTTGCAGGAGACCGGGGAGAAAGCGGCATAAAAAATAATGGTTTCCATTATGGCAAGTAATGAACAGGTAGATGATAAAATATTTAAAAAGGTTAAAGAGTGAATAAAACTAAAAAAATAGAGTATATTTGATAATTACTCTTTGGTGTCTGGTTTGTTATATTGAAGCTATCTATATCGTATAAGAAATGAAGAAGATAGATTAACAAATATTTGCAATGTGAAAGGAGGTTTGATGAAGTTCTTCTTCACCAACTGAAACCAAACTAATACACTTGAATCAAGAGATTCAGGAAGGAGAAATTATGAGGTTACGTAAAGCTTTGTCATGTGTCCTTGTGAGCGGATTGCTTGCAACCATCCCATTTTGTGTCTATGCTAGTAGCGAGCACGCTGTTCCAACGGATGGTACTGATTACACACAAATCTCCCAAGAGGTCACCAAAGGAAATACGGGATTCAGCGGAGCAAAAGAAGCGAGGGAGGAAGATATTCTAGCAAGTGAGAATGAGCCTGTGAAACCCGATGCGCCTGAAGAAGATGGTTTAACTAGGGCTAGTTGGTATCAGCTTGATGATATGAGTTCATTTGTATATTATGCTCAGTTAACGAATTATTCTTGTGGACCGGCATGTGTTAGAATGGCTTTAAAATATTTGACAGGAACGGCATATGAAGAGTCCACCATTCGTACGGGGTGCAATACTAACTCGAGCGGTACATATCTAGCTGATATGAAGACTTATATTAACAATCAGCAAAGTGCGAATACCTATTCCACAAAGTTTGGCGCAAGCAAAACCACCATGAAAAACAATTTATATAGTGGAATTGTGTCTGATGATGCCCCATCAATCATTGGGCTTCGTGAGTCAACTAGTGCGGGCTGGGCATTTGATTTAGGAGCTCACTTTGTTGCAACGTATTCTGTTAAAAGCGATAAATCTGAAGTGGCAATAGCAGATCCTTGGGCAGGTTATGTGAGTAGTAGTTCATCGTATAAATGGTATGACAAATCGACAGATGATGTTTATACTGCATATAACGCAGTGAATGTTGGGTATATGTATTGATAAGCTGAATATTAATATATTAATTGTTGCTAATAATAATTTGATATAGAAATTTAGCCTACAATAAAGTGCTGGGGTGGCTATGCCTCTCCCAGCATTTTTTGAATTTATAGAATTGGGGTGTTAAATGGTCATTGATTTTTAATATAAAATTACACTTTGAAAATCAACAAGATATTTAAATTCCGTATCCGCTTTGTTATAATATGATAAGTAAAGTATGAGGTGATATTAACGGCTTTTGTGGTTAACATCAATCAGCAAAGAGGAACGCCTAAACCTCACTATGAGAGAGGAAAAGAATAAGAAGTAGGTGGGATTATTATGAAAATACGTATTAAGCAGATTTGTGTTGTAGTATGTTTGCTTGTATTTATTTATATAAGTGGATGTAGCAACACTGACAATGATTTAGGTGCGGGGGATATTTCTCCTACTATGACATTTGATAAAAATATTGAGGCAGCTAAAAGTGATATTGACGTTGATTCCGTGTTATCCTATATGGCACTTATTGATAATAAAGTAATTTATAAGAGTATCAGTGGGGATTCTGTTAACTATATTAAATCTCTCACAACAGGAGAAAATGTTTACCTTGGAAGCACACCGGATTTTTACTTAAGTATGAAACAAGCAGCATTTGATTACCCATACCTGTATTTTTTTGTTGGTACGTTGAATGGACAATCAGAAACAGATAAGGCAGAAAACATACTAATTAAACTTAACGTTAATACAGGTGGGTTAGAACAGTTTGAAAATGCTGATGGTTCTTTGCCTGGGCTAAGTGCATATTATTTCGATAAACATATCATTACTTTGAAAAATATAGTAACAGAGGGAACAACATCAACATTTATCGAGAGTTTTGATATTGAAAAAAATGATTGGAAGAGGTACTTTGAATGTTCAATAGATAATAAAAGTGGAAAAGGAACAGCTGTGTATGGAGTATGTGCAAATCAAAACAACATATTTGCCCTATATGATATATGCAATAATAAAAAAGAAATTGATACATATCTTATAATTCTGGATAAACAATATAAGGTGGAAAAGTCAATACGGGTAAACAAGGAAATGCATGATTATGTAATGACAAGCTTTATTGCCGATATGCAAGTTTTTGATGATTATATCTATATATATAATGCATCAAACTATGGTTATCTAGCTCGGATTGAAGATGATAAATTAGAAGAAATGTATAAAGGAAGAAATTTTGAAATTTCTACAAATCCCTTTTCCTCACAGCCGATATTTTATACAAGAAGATCGAATCGAGTCTATTTAATTGATGAATATGGCAAGTGGGAGACTTTAGAACTTCAAATAGGGAATAACTATACAATTAAGAATATTCTTGCTGATGATGAATCATGCTTTATAGTTTGCTATGCAGATGATCTTGATGATTGTGCTTATTTTGTCGATAGAAAAGTTATTGATAAGGTTCAATTGCCTTGTGAGTAGTTTGATACGATGCTGTCCACAAAGTGGGAGCCGAAAAAATTAAAAAGCAGTAGATTAGGCTGATTTGTAGCAGAAAAACAGAATGAACCAATGGTAAATATTTTAGAATTTCAAACCGGAGTAGCAGAACATGAATCAATAGAAAAAAGTTTGGATTTATTGTAGAGTATCGCATCCTGATTTAACTGCACTGGAAATCCGGAAGCAAAAACTACTGGCATCGCCAGAAGCACAGTGAAAGGTAGACAGTAAAAATGCAGAATGGATTAAATAAAAGAGAAACTATATACAGTGTAACGAAAGTTGACAAATGCTATATATAGTGGTAGAATAAAAACGAAAGTTGATTTATATAATCGAAAGATTATAACTGCTTTTTGTCCTGGCTAAAGTCAGGAGCGTAACTTTTATCACCAATTTCAGAAGATAGGGCGCTGTGCAAATAAAAAGGTTCGCGGCTGGCTGCTGTGGACACAGAATGAGAGAGACATCAAAACAAACATTTGTTCTGGTGTCTTTTTTTTTTATTTGTCAGAGACTTATCGGAAAAAATCAGAAAGGAGGCGCGTAGGAAAGGAGGTACGCCAGTGAAGCTTTATGACGAAGACGGCTGTTACTGCCTGCTGATTGCTATTATCATAGGGCTGGATGCCAGCAAGGCCAGGATGATTTACCAATATGGACCGAATCACCCGGTCTGCAGAAAGTTCATGAAAAGGAGGCGAACGTCTGCGAAAGAACGCCCGGAAACAGGGGCAGAACGAATGAAAGCGATGAAAGAAATGAGAGAGAAAGGCTGCGGCATAGAGATGCTTGCAGCTATTTTTGACTGCGATTGTTCTACAGTCAAACGAACTTTAAAGAAAGCGGAGGTTAAAACAGATGATGGCATTTGAGGATTTTACAAAGGAACTTATGGACAGGTTAGCAATACGGTTGGGGGAAGATTACAGAATCCATGTTACGGATACGCTTAAAAATAATTCGGTTGTCCAGCCTCAGCTTGTGTTTCAAAGGAAGGGCAGTCCGGTTTGTCCGGCAGTTTATCTGCAGGATCAGTATGATTTGTACATGGAACAACCTGACGAGGAGCGGATGAACGGGGTTATAGAAAACATTCTCCTTTTATACGAACAGCATGAGAAGGAGATGGCTGAAGTATCTAAAATGCCACAAAAGCTGGTTCATTATGAGGATGTCAAGGACAACATTTTATTTAAGCTTATAAACACGGAATACAATCAGGAACTATTGATGCAGGTTCCACATATTCCCTATCTGGATTTGTCAATTGTATTTTATATTTACGTATCGGAATCAGAACAGGGAATTATGGCTACATTGGTTCATAACGAGCACATAGAGTCCTGGAATGTCACAGTAGATGAACTATATGAGGCGGCAAGAAAGAATACACCTGAGAGAATGCCGGCCAGGTTCTGCAGCATAGTTGAACTGCTTTTCGGATTAGGGGAAGATTTAGAAGAAAACCCGACCATTGAAGGGGAGATAGTTCAGTCTCAGCCGTGTAATGGTGTGCCACACCTTTGCGTTCTCACCAATACGGCAGGAATCAATGGCGCAGCAGCTCTTCTGTATCCAGGGACTTTGAAAAAGTGTTCGAAAGTTCTGAATAAGGATCTCTATATTCTGCCGTCCAGCACCCATGAAGTCCTGTTGCTCCCGCATGAAAAAAAGATTGAAGCCGAAGAACTGGCCTATATGATTCAGAGTATAAACAGTGAGAATGTTCCAAGAGAGGAATGGCTTTCAGACCATGCCTATTTTTACCGCCGCGAGGACGATAAAGTAACGGCTGTATAGGAAGGAGGGCATATGCATATCCACAAGTTTGCTGATTTGGCAGTATTTGATGAGGTAGGCGTTGGAGGGACGCTCCCGGCGACGGCAGAGTACCGGGAGTTTATCAAAAAACTTCATCCGGCGCAGATACTGACCGGAAGGCTGACCACCCCCTTACTGGAAGTAACATACTCTTATATGACAAACAGGGGAAACTATAAGGTTGCGAAAAAATACCTTCTGTTGCGTTCTCTTCATGAGGAGGTGGATTTTGAAGTTGACATGGAACTGCGCGACTGGGCAGACGCACAAAACAAAGCGCACCCATATCGGAGAATCTCCAACGTACAAATTCTGGAGATTAACCTGATTGCCTATGCAACCATATCGCTTGTGGCATAAAATGTTCCGTTCACTCGTTTCCCGGGGAAAACTCCGGGTTGCCGTAAGGGGTTAAGTAAATGCGTACCGAAGCCCCGAAAAAAGGAAACGGTAAGCGGCGTAAAAAGACACACCGATGAGAATGGCTTTTCCGTCAATAGCATAATACATGCGAAGGACGGGAGAGAATGGAACAATATATCTTATTTGATGAATTGGAGAAGAAAGAAGCCAGGGCAATGGCGCTGTTTCGCTTATTTGAAGACACAGCTATACGTTATCACCCAGATGGATATTATCTGGCATTCAGCGGAGGCAAGGACAGTGTTGTAATTTATGCATTGGCGAAAATGGCAGGCGTCCGGTTTAAGGCGCATTATCATATGACAACGGTAGATCCTCCGGAGCTGGTTCGGTTTATCCGCAGCAGTTTCCCGGAGGTTTCCACCGATTACCCGGAATATTCTATGTGGAACCTGATTGTGAAAAAGCAGATTCCGCCAGTCAGGACTGCCAGATACTGCTGCGAAGTGCTGAAGGAGCGGGGAGGAGAGGGATGCTTTACCGTCACCGGAGTCCGCTGGCAGGAAAGCTCAAAGCGTATGGAACGGAATTTCGTTGAGATTCTGGGTAAGAATGAAAAGAATAAAAAAATGATTTACCTAAACTGCGATAACGAGGAAGTACGGCGCCAGGTAGAGGTATGCCAGCTAAAGGGAAAGCGGGTATTGAATCCAATTATCGACTGGACAGAAGATGAGGTATGGAATTTTATCCGCAAATACCATCTGCCTTACTGTTGCCTGTATGATCAAGGCTTCTGCCGGATTGGCTGTATCGGCTGTCCGCTGGCAAGTACAAAAAACCGGATTCGTGAGTTTCAGCGTTATCCCGGTTACCGCCAGGCGTATATTGCGACCTTTGACCGCATGGTACAGGCCCGAACCGCCAGCGGAAAATCCAAGGGAAACTGGAAAGACGGGGAAAGCGTATTTAACTGGTGGCTCTATGGAGGTCCTAAGTTGGAAAGACAGGTAGAGGGCCAAATGGATTTGAGTGAGTTTATTGACATGGCTGCCTAGAAAGGAAAGGGAAGCAGAATGGAAAAAGAATCGTGCAAGAACTGCCAGAATATTGATTTTAACAGGAAGGAGGTACTGGAAGGCAGGCTGGCAGGAAAATACCGTTATGGCTGCAATTATTGTAAAAGTGGTTATATCTGCGGTGTATTGTCTCATGATGAAAAGCTGGAGATGCTGGTTTGCCAGGGCTATAGCGGGAATCGCAAACAGGCGGATGATATGAAGTCGATTGCTCAAAGCTATGAGGAAAGGCTTCAGGCGCTGTATGACCGCTGGAATTTGTGGAGACAGACAGGCGCTTTGGAGGCGGAATTGTCTGACGGTATTTATTTAAACAATCTCCGTAAAGGAATTGAGGCATTCCTCAGACAGATCGAAAAAGCGCTGCCGGAAGAACACTATCCGGAATGCTATTATTCTCCGCTCCCTCCGGTCATGGATGAGTCCTACATGGCAAACGGAGCTGAAATCAAGGAAGCGGCAGGAAAGGCCCTGGATGCATACCGGAGAAATCCTGATTATCAATGGCTGCAGGAACATTACTGTGAACTGCAAAATGATGACAGGGAAACCGGGGAGGCTTACCGGTTGTTTTGCCATGAAGAAGTACTGGAACAGGCAATCAAGGACGGGGATTTAGTGAAAATGAAGAGAGAAAGCTGTCAGGAAGGATTGGCCGTGGCGCTGGCTCTGAGCAGGAAACGAATGGAAAAGAAGCTGCGCTCCAGTAAACGGAAACGGGGAAAGAGCGGAGAAAAGGCGCAGATTACCGGTCAGTTGGATATTGCGGGATTAAAAGTATCTTAGCGGATGATGAGGAGGATGAAAATGTATTATCAGACATTGGTGAAGAACCTGTTTAACGACATGCATCATTTCCTGAATGGGGTTCAGGCAATCAGCTTGGAAGACTTAAAGGACAACTATCAGGAAGAACCGCTGTTCCTGGCTTTCATCGGGAATCTGGATCAGGCTGCAGCTGTTGATTATAAACGCGCGATGAACGAAAGCTATGCTTTTTACAAGAAATTTTGCGGAAAGGAGCTTGCAGAAGAAGAATGGGACCTTGTAATCCTTGAAGTCCAGGAATTTAATAAGAATTGGGAGAATATCTGGTGCAAAGGACTGATTCTTGCGCTTCTGGATATTCTGGACCGGGAGGACAGAGAACTGAGAGGAGAAGGACAGGAACCGGGAGAAGGTTCCACACAGGCGGAAGCAGAGGAAGGAGCAGAACTGACAGAGGATGACGGGCAGCAGGAGATGGAAACTGCAGCCTAAAATGGAAAGGCCGGGGAAACGATTTCTCCGGCTGTTTTTATGGAGGAGAATGCCATGGTAGAAAAAATGATTAAAAAGATGGAAAGTGTCCAGGCAGTCAATCAACTTGCAGCAAAGCTAAAGCAGCTGGGACTTAAGAAAGACCTGGAAGCACTTGCGGAAAAAAACAAGATAAAAAAATCCGATCTTGAAGCATTCCTGTCCGGAAAGCATTATTTTCTGATAGACAGTGGAAACACGGTGAAAACTTATGCCAGTGCCAGAGCGAAACTTCTGGATGAAATGCTGTATTTAAAAGACCCCAATTTTGTAGATGTGATTGGAAATACACTGCTGAAACAGTGCGGCAATACGGAAATGGAGTGTCTTATTCTTCAGAACCATAAGACATTGCAGCGGTGTGTAGACTATTTAATGGAAAAAGCATGGGAACTGGTGGATGAGGAATCGAGGAATCAGCGGATTCGTGTAGGATTTGCTGTGACAAGCGATACAGTGTTTAGCTGGGTCCAGGATTATTATGCCCTTGATGACAGGGAACAGATGGCGCAGAAGGAAAAAGAGGCAGAAAAGAACTTTCTGGAAGCAATAGCCACTTGCAACGAGGAGAAAAAGACGGCGGGCAGACAGAAAGGCAGAGGACAGACAAAAAAAACAAAAACAGAAGGTAAGAAAAAGCCGGATAATAAGTCAGAGAAGACTGCGGAAAAACCGGATGAAGTGCAGTTATCTTTGTTTGATGCAGGACTAACTACGTGAGAGGAGGACATGATGGAGGCGTATTTGCAGCAGGAAAAAATAATGGATATGTTAAGGCAGCCTATTCCGGGAAAGCGGGTGGACTTAATCCGCCTGAAAGTAGTAAAGGAAAGCACTGGTTTATATGGAATCAACAGGTTTACAGAACCGCATGAAGCGGCAGCCATGGTGAGGCCTCTGATTTCCGAGGCAGACCGGGAATTATTCCTGGTGATGTCCGTCAATACAAGAATGGAGCCCATGGCCGTGGAGATTGTATCGGTGGGGACACTCAACGCCTGTTTAGTTGAGATGCGGGAGGTGTTTAAACACGCTATTCTGAATAACGCAGCAGGTATTGTATGTTTCCACAACCACCCATCCGGAGACGCAGAACCAAGCAGGGAAGACAGGCTCATGACGGAAAAGCTGAGGGCTGCGGGAGAACTGCTGGGGATTCCATTGGTAGATCACATTATTGTGACAGAAGAACAATATTACAGCTTTAAGGAACAGAAGGATGGTTCCGAAGACAAAGAGGAAGAAGGGGGAAAAAAGGATTTATGATGATCGCCTATAAAGGATTTGACAAGGACTTGTCCTGTACGGCTGGCGGAAACCGTTTCCAGTATGAACTGGGAAAGTGGAATGAGGAAACGCAGGCAAACTGCGCTAGGAATGGATTCCATTGTGCGGAAAATCCCTTGGACTGCCTGTCATATTACCCGAATTGGGACAGCGCCTTGTACTATCTGGTTCTGGCAGATGGGGACATTGATGAGGACGCCAACGACAGCCGGATTTCCTGTACCAGATTGAGACTTGTAAAACAGCTGGATCTGCCGGAGTTTATCACCCATAGCCTGCGATATATCTGTGAGTATCCGTTTAGAAAAGAGACAAGTTTTAAGGTGCAGGCAGAGCGGGGGGAAGCATACCGGGGATTTACCGTTGTTCGTGGAAAAAAGCCGTTGGCAAAGGGACAGATTGGCGATGTGCTGGGATTTTTGAAGGAGGAGCCGGACAGCCGGAGAATCGCAGAAGCAGGTATCTATGTTGTGGACGGTAAAGAAATCATGCCGGATATCTGGTATGACATTCAGGGAAAACAGGAGGCTGCATAGAGAATGAAAAAAGACTATTTGAGAAGGAAGTATCAAACGGTTGCCACTGATGAAATGATGAAAATGGCAGAAAGGGATGCTCCGGTAAAAGAAAAAAGGTGGTATGGAAACGAAGCCGAAATTTATAAAATCAATGTTTATATGCGTTGTCAGGTAATCGAAGGAATCCTAAAGATTTCCATTTTCCAGACACATGATATGCGCTTGGGCAGCACGAAACCGGCATACGAGTTGTACATTGACAAGAATACCGGAACATTTTTTACCTGGGATACCGCCTGCGGAAAGTGGAAGAGAGCAATGCTGGAGCATATTAGCTGGGAGTATTATGACAACATAGCGAAGAGTTATATCGATCCGGAGGACAATCTGGTGATGAAGCAATACCTGGACATATCGGAAGATGGTTACAAAGGGATTATTAACTATCAGAGAGATATGCGTAAAAAGAAACTGGAGGAACGTCATAAGCGTGAAACAGATCCGTGGGATCTTGCCATGTCAAAAGTGCCAGCCTTACCTACAGAGTGGGAACATTGGGTGGATAAGCAGGCGATTCACTATAATTATATTTTCTATGATTACTCCAGAAAGAAACAGCAGATCGGATATTGTTCATGGTGCGAGAAGGAAGTTCCAATTAAAAAACCGAAGCATAATAAGATGGGAAAATGCCCATGCTGCCGTCATATGATTCAATATAAAGCCAAAGGAAGGACAGGGAGATTTGAAACGGCTGCGGAGACAGCATATCTTCTTCAACCATGCGGAGATGACCTGGTTATCCGGCAATTTAAAGTCAAACGGTATTATGTGAGAGGCGGATATAAAATGCCGAAACGGCATATATTCGAGGAACGGCGGGTTATTTATAACAGTGCAATGGAATCAGAACGGTTTTATTATGGCCTGTATAAAAATTCCTATTCCCGTTGGATAAAGGGAGATCGGATCTGCTACAATCCGTATGGAATGTATTATTACGACCACAGGGATTATGAAGGCGCCGTATACCGCAGGAATCTGCCGTATCTCGCCCGTACAAGGTTAAGCAGAACCGGACTTACGGAAATAATTGGGAAACTGGATAAATTGGATCCGGAAGTTTATCTGGAAACACTGAAAGAAAAACCTTATTTGGAGCAGCTGGCAAAAGCAGGGCTGGTAATGGTTGCAAAAGACATTCTGGGTGGAAAGTGGGAACTGGAGATAGATGGCTCCCATGATTTTGCAAAAGCATTAGGGATTGATAAGAACCAGTTGAGGCGTTTGAGAAAGAATAAAGGAGGCTTTCAATATCTGGCTTGGCTGAAATATGAAAAGCAGAACAAAAAGAATTACCCGGATTGTCTGTTGAAACAGATGGAGCAATGGCAGGCAGAGCCCTCAGATTTGGGATTCATCCTGCAAAAGATGAGTCTGGTAAGAATCCGCAACTATCTGAAAAAACAATATGCTTTATCCGGCAGGCCGGTCAAGGAACTGATTTCCACCTGGCGAGATTACCTTTTTATGGCATCAAGGCTGAATGCAGATATAGAAGAAGAGCTTATTTTTAAACCAAAGGATCTGGTAGCGAAGCATGATGAGGCAGTTGACCTGTGCGGTGGGAAGCAGATTGTCGAACGGGCGGAGGAAATACTGAAAGATTACCCGGATATTGACGCTATCTGTAGATCTATTCAAGAAAAATATGAATATGGGGATAAACAATACACAATCATTGTCCCCAAAACCGTCGAAGACATTCTTGTCGAAGGCGCAGTCCTCGGACACTGCCTGGATCGTACCGATATCTATTTCGGCCGAATCCAGCGGAGGGAGTCCTACATAGTATTTTTAAGAAAAACAGAGGCTCTGGATTCCCATTACTATACGCTGGAGATTGAGCCAGATGGAACCGCAAGGCAGAAACGGACTACGGGAGATAAGCAGAATGCAGATTTTAACAAGGCTAAGCGCTTTATTATGAAATGGCAGCGGGAAATACAGAAGCGTCTCACTGAGGAGGACTTTATTCTTGCTAAGGAGAGCGTAAGACTCAGGAAAAAGGAATTTAAGGAATTGAGGGAAACCAAGGCTAAAATCTGGCATGGCCATCTGGCAGGAAAACTTCTGGTGGATGTCCTGGAGGCGGATTTGATGGAGGCAGTATCCAGTATGGGAGAAGAATGGGAAGATGGGAACGCAGACCTTCCTGTGGCAGCCTGATGATACGGCCATAATTAATGGAAAGCAAATAAAAAAGAGAAACAGAGAGATGAGGCCGGTGCAAAAGCAGTGGCCTCTGTATGATTGCGCAGGAAGGAGGAGAACACATATGGGCAACAATCCCTGCAACAGGAAAGACTGCCCATTACACGGTAAGTCTGCTATGACGTATTTGATTTTTCAGGGAAAGGAGTAATAACAAATCCCGGTAAACCGGGTTTAACGTCAGAGGTGAATAAGGACGTCAGAGAAAAGGCCAAATAGTTGCGTGAAAGTAAGCCCTGTATGGACATAAAAAGAGAAAACGGTTGAAAGCCCTTAGATGGACAGCAGGCGAAGTAGCAGGGGGAAGCCGATTGGCCTATCCACGATACGAAGTGATTTGTTCGTGGTGTTATGAAATATACCCTTAGCGCAGATACGCTGCGCTGTCGGCAGTCATTGCCTCTGGAGGTCAAGGTGGTGATGACAAGAAACCGGGTAAGAAGCTTTATCAACGAATATGGAACTGAAGGCGTTTATATCAGTTTTAGCGGAGGCAAAGACTCTACGGTTCTCATGGATATCGTAAGGAGAGAAGACAGACGGATTCCGGCTGTCTTTGTAGATACCTGGATGGAATATCCGGGTATCCGGCAGTTCGTCAGGAGGCAGGAAAATGTCACAGTGCTCAAACCGGTAATGTCGCTGAAGGAGATTGTTACACGATACGGCTGGTGCTTTCCGAGTAAAGATGTGGCACAGACCATATGGTATGCAAGGCAAGGAAAGCAGTGGGCGATCAAGAAGCTCAATGGCCTGGATTCGGAAGGCAAAAAATCACCCTATCGGCAGCAGTACATAAAATGGTTGCCGCTCTATGAGTCAGATATTCTGATTTCGCCGTTTTGCTGTGATAAGCAGAAAGAGGAGCCTGTTGCCTTGTACGAAAAGCAGACCGGCAGGCATCCGATTCTGGCATTGATGGCGGAGGAATCTGCCAGAAGGAAAGAAGCGTATCTGAGGACTGGCTGCAACAGCTTTGAAAGCCGCCGTCCCATGAGCAGACCCATGGGGTTCTGGCGGGAACAGGATGTCCTGCAGTACAAGGTCCAAAACAGCATTGAATTGGCTGAGCCTTACGGAGATGTTGTCGAGGCAGGGCAGGTACCAGGGCAAATCTGCTTTCTTCCTTCAGAAGAGAAACTACAATGTACCGGGGAACGGCGGACTGGCTGTATGTTCTGTCCTGTGGGCTGTCATCTTACGGATTTTGGTAAATTCAAGAGGCTGAAAAAATTCAACCCCAGGCTATACGATTACTGTATGGAGGAATTGGGAGAAAAGAAGCTGTTGGATTGGGTGGAGAAAAACTATGCCAGAGGCGGTCATATTGCGGCATGATGACTTTTTGCAGCCAGGAAATAGCTTTAGGAAAAACGGAGGTGCAGATTGAAAGAACGAGTGGTTGCTTATGGCAGATTTGACTGCAAAAATGAAAAAGGCTATACAGAAATGCTGGCAGTGATTGAATATGAGGAGGTTATGGGAAGAAATAATGAAGGACAGCTCATAAAAATCGGCGAACGAGAGTGTGGGTGCTTTGATGTCCTGAGAAAACTGGATTTGCAGAAAGGTCATTATTTCAGAAACTTATCGGTGTTGATTGATGATTCCATAACTTGTTATGGCAAGTACCGGGGATTCCGAATTTATGAGGTTCCCAGGGAAATCAGAAAGGATACATAAAATATGAAAGAATTGGCAGATTGTGTAAAAGGTTATGTGATACCCCATGAGGCCTGGTATACAAAAAACGAAAGAACGGCAGAAGCCAAGCAATATCCGCGTATTGAGGTGGGTATATACTTTCAATCTCTCACCGAGCGGGTTCGTCCAAAAACATATTAAAGTCAATTGGGTGTAGGAGGATAAAATATATGGATTTTTACGAAACGCAAATGGGAAGAAATTTTTTTGAGAGACAGCTTCCAACGCTGATTCGAGTATTGGAAGATATTTCGTCATCCCTGTCAAGAAAAAAGTCATCAGTGACATTACCGACAGAGATACCAGAAAATTTCCTTGAAGAACTATATTTTGGGAATTTGGAAATAGGAGTCTGTTCTAGAGATGGGTACTCAAATCATTATGCAAAAGAGACTATTTCAATCCAAGATGAATTGCAGGCACAGCTCACCCCGGAACAATGGGCGTTATTTCAGAAATGTAATGCATTGGCAGGGGAGCGTAATTTAGAAGAAGCCAACCGTATGTTTCAACATGGGTACCGCTTGGCCGTTCATTTGATTGTGGCCGGTCTTCAGGAGCCAAAGAAGGGAGAAAAACAAGATGGAAAGACAATTTGAGTTAAAAATATATGGAAAAGTTTATCCCATCACATTGGAAATTCATTCATATCTGGGCGGAAATCTCGCTATTCAGATGATAAGCTGGGAGGATGGGGATCCAGAACCCTGGAGTTTCCTGACCGTTAATCTGGAAGGGGCAAGAGAAAAGGATTGTGCATTTATAGATGTCAACAATAATGGCGAAGCAATTCTTGCATGGATTATTCGTTATGGGCTGGCGGTTCCCACCGGTGTTCGGAAAAACAGCGGTTATTGCTCTTATCCGGAATACCGATTTAAGGAAACGGTGCTGCGTGAAATTGATCAGGAGGGCTATGACGATTATATAAACACAATTGCAGTTACAGAATAATGAAGCTGAGGGGAGCAACGGTGCTGCTCCCCTCGGAAAATTTTGGATATGGAAAATAGCGAATGGAAGTTTTTTTAAATAGTTCCCATAAGATGCAATTATCTGATATAATAGGGGACAGAATATATGAGGCGGATAGGAGTGGATAGAATGTATTTAAAAAGAAAGATTTACGACCGGCTCACCCAGTGGAAAAAGGAAAGCAGCCTGACTTTGGAGGTTACGGGAGCGAGGCAGGTTGGAAAAACGTACATCATCAATAAATTTGCGGACGAGCATTTCTGCAAGAAAATATACATCAATCTATTTGAGGACAGTGGAAACGAGTTTCTGGAGTGCCTAAGGCGCGCCAGGGACTGGGAGCCGGGGCAGGAAAGGCCGGAAAAGCCAATCCATAAGGCACTGGAGTTGTTTGATAAAGATTTTACGGATGAAAGGGACACGGTAGTTATCATTGATGAGATTCAGGAGTCATCTGCCGTCTATAATCTGATCCGGGAATTCACCAGGAGCTTTCAGTGCCGATTTATCGTGACAGGTAGCTATCTTGGAAGAATCCTAAATGCGGATTTCAAGTTGTCTGCAGGGGATTTAACAGCGCTCCGGGTGGAAACGCTTACCTTTGAAGAATTTGCAGACGCCTGCGGGTTGAAGGGAAGCTTTGATAAACTGGATCTTTATGGAGGGTCAGATCCTGAGGAATATGAGAAGATAAAAAAATTATATGATGTTTACTGCCAGATTGGCGGGTATCCGGCCGTGGTGACGGAGTATATTGAGACAAAATCCCTGGCAAAGTGCAGAGAGAAGTTAGAAGATGTAATCCGTCTTTTCTATTCGGAATCCAGCCGGTATTTTGATGATATTCTGGACGATGCGGTGTACGATAACCTGTTCTGCAGCGTAGCACGAATCCTCCTTAAGGAAAAAAAGGGGCTGGACGCAGACAGCTTCAGTGAGAGCCTTCAAAAGCTGGTCGTTCATGATTATGACAGTAATATTTCCAAGGCAGTCTGTAACCGGGCAATTAACTGGCTTCAGAGTGCAGGAATCCTGGATTTTGCGGGAAAGGTCACAGAATGCAAAATTCTTGACTTTAAGGCAAGGTGTCGGTGTTTCTTCACCGACCTAGGCCTTACCAGATATTTCCTGAGAAAGATTGGTGCAGACCATACAGCGATTGAGGGACTGATCCAGGAGAACTTTGTGTTTTTGGAACTGCGCCGCCGACAGGAGCGTTTACAGGAAATAGCTCTGGAGATGCCGGCATTTGCCACCTACAGGGGAGGGGAAATCGACTTCTTTGTTAAGAGTCTGGTTGGCAGTGAAAAGATATATGCGGTTGAAGTTAAGAGCGGAAAAGGTCAGGCCTCTTCCGGGCAGAAGGCGCTGGACGATGGAAAAGTGGACTATCTGCTGCTCCTAAAGGGAAATACTATGGGCGGACGTGCGGACATGGTTTATACTGTGCCGATTTATCTGTTTTCTAAGTTTCGATTTGATTTGTAATACGCAGAATAGAATGAGAAACACCCGTATCTCCGGAGTTTGGGGAGGTATGGGTGTTTTTTGTTAATTGGAAAAATTTTCTGTTAAAAAGGGAGAAATGAAGTAGTGCAGTAGTCAAGGTATATCGTTGATATACAATGACTTTTTAGAGAATAATTGGTATAATTAAAGAGTTATATGTATCCGTAATGAACTTTAAGATAAAGGGGACAATATGAAATCTATCATTAAAAAGATAAAGGATTACATTCCATTTTTGAAGCATAAAGAAAAACAAGTTTCAGAATATACAGATTTGGCACCAATTGACAATATAACAAATGGAGATGAGTACCTAAATGCCTTGGACTGGGCTATAAATAGTGGCAAGGTGAGGAATATAGCTCTTGCAGGTCCCTATGGTGCAGGGAAAAGTAGTATTATTGAGACCTATTTAAAGAAACATCCCCTGCTTAAAAAGAAGTGTCTCCGAATATCTATGGCTACTTTTGTAGAAAATGCTATTAATGAAGATGGGACACTTAAAAAAGTTGATATTGGTAAAGATGAAATAGAGATAGGAATTCTTAAACAACTTTTTTATAAGGTGAACCATAAAAAAATTCCTCAAAGTAGATATAGAAAGCTTCATAAAATAGGTTGGAAGCATATATGGGGATATTTAATTGGATTAGTTATAATATTTTCTTTAATGGAATATATTTTTGGGCGAGAGACCTTTAATGCTTTTTTGGATAAAATAATAATTGCAGGTGAATCTGTTAAGTTATCGCCGTTACAATCCCTAACATTATTTGGAATTCTAACTCTAGGGATACTTGCAGTAATGGCTATTATGTACCGTTCGATAATATCTCACTATAAGGTGAAGGAGATTAAACTTCCGGTAGATGCAACTGTGAAAAGTGAGGATGATTCAAAAGAAACGGTATTTAATAAAAATATGGATGAGATAATTTATTTTTTTGAAGAAACGAATTATCGTCTTGTGTTTTTTGAAGATCTTGATCGGCTGGAAAATTCTTCGATATTTGTTCATCTTCGCGAATTGAATACTTTGTTAAATAATTATGAAGCAATAAAAGAGCCTATAATTTTTGTTTATGCGGTTAAAGACAATATTTTTTCTGAAACAGATAGAACAAAATTCTTTGAATTTATAGTGCCTGTTATTCCGGTTATCAATTCAACGAATTCAAGCGAAATCTTTTTCGAAAAACTCGAACATTCTAAAGAAATGGGGATAATGCATGATATTTCTCAGGGATTCGTGCTGGATGTTTCTCCCTATATTTCAGATATGAGAATTCTTCAAAATATTTACAATGAGTTTATTGTATACAAGAAAACTCTTCGCATGGGGCAGGAATTGGCACTGTTAGATGAACCGATGATGGCTTTGATTATTTTTAAAAATCTTTATCCCTGTGATTTTGCTGATATTCAGACAGAGCAAGGTATTATTAAGAAGGCTTTTATTGGCAAGCAGAGTTATTTGAGAATAAAGCAAACTGCAATTCAGGACGAAATAGATAGGAGAACACAAACTATTAAAAGAATACCATTTGAACAATTTGGCAAAATAAGAGAAATAAAAAGTGTATTCTTATGTGAAATAACTAATTGGCAAGGTACTGCTTATCATTTTACTATTGGATTAGGGTGTCAAAAGGTCACTGACCTTTGATATAAATTTGTACCTTGAAAATT
>OHQZ01000017.1_pt1 | contig 132052 bp, 123 predicted proteins | sample 1578281 | NCBI WGS metagenome assembly OHQZ01 (sample SAMEA3879589, study PRJEB24766) | human gut metagenome | biome: human-associated habitat; feature: feces | place: USA | collected 1985/1987
CTGCTTCCGGAAGAATATGGGTGTGAATATCGATGATTTCCTTGTTCATTTTTTAATATTTATAAAAAATATTCCTTTCTTTCCTAAAATCTTCTTATAATGTTAATTATAGGAATTAAGAGAATGAAATAATTGTTGATATTGGCCAGAATACGGCCGCATAAGATTCTCATTTGTTTGAAAAAAGAAATTTGTATTTGTACAAAAAAAAATGTATCAGATTTTATACATTTTTTGCAATAAATTTTCACAGACATGGGTATTGACATTTTCCGCGCAAAATAATACAATTATCGGGAGGTTCGTCAGACAGGATTTTAACTGCCTATAATTAACATTATAAGAAGCACATTCCAATCCCATCAGCCTTTTCAGATAATCGTAAAACTCAGTACCTTATTTAAATAAAAATTTCCTATGATAAAAAAGCACTTTCCCATGAAATCAAAAAAAGCACCGTCAAGCCTTCTATCTACTAGAAAACTTGACGGTGCTTTGGGTTTTGCCCCTGCCAAGGAATGCCGGCAGCCGGACTCGAACCGGCACGAGGTCGCCCCCGTCAGATTTTGAGTCTGATGCGTCTGCCATTCCGCCACGCCGGCATACTTTTGCAACGAATTTATTGTAACACAAATAAAAGATTTTTGCAAGCAATTTAAAAAATTTTGACAACTCGGATTTTTCAGGCTCTTTTATTCAGGTTTCTCCAGCGGATATTTCATAATGTACGACACGGGAGAATGTTTTCTTTCTCTGATATTTGTGAAAAATTAAAACTACCGTAAGACTTTTTCTGCTGATTTTTCTGTAAATATCCGTTATAATAGGTACAAATACGATTGTTTCATACAGCACAAAGGAGGACCGTTTATGATAAAAAGAAAAACCCCGGAATCCCGGAAAAGATACCGCAGCAGCCGCAGAATGCTTCGTCCTGCTGCCGCCTGCCTGATGGCCCTGACTGCTGCCTGCCTGATTTCCGGCTGCAGCAAGAAAAATGAAAAGATTGATTTATCCAGTACCCATACCACTGCCGCAGAAACCATGGCTCCCACATCTTCTCCGAAGGAAACCGAATCTTCTGCCGGAATCACCTTAGAGCCGGGAATTGACAATGCAGTCAACTCCAATTCCGGAACCACTGCAGCTGGAAATGGATCCGGATCAGCAGTTACGAAAAACCAGGTGAAGACAAGCCTGACCACCTACACCTCCGGAAAGGTTTCTATCCAGTATCCGGTTGTAGAAAACCTGGACAATGCATCCGATATCAATGACCTGATCAAAAAGAATGCGCTTTCCATTATCGACGGCTATGACATTGACGAGGCAAAGGACACGCTGAATATCCAGTGCAAGGTAATGGCTGCAGACAGAAGCCGTATTACTCTGACCTATACCGGCACTCTCACCGTATCCGGAGGCGCCCATCCCTCCAATGTATTTTATACCAATACCATTGATGTCCGCAATGCCTCCAGTCTGGATCTCCCCTATCTGACAGATCCGGCAGTTCTGGCAGATTATGTACTTTCTGCAGACTGCGTTTACCAGAACAGTTCCCCGGAGCTGAAATCCTCCATGGTTCAGATCAATGCAGGGCGGAACAAGACCTACTATACGAATCTGTTCAGCAAGGCAGACTTCCCCTATGACGGCAGCTTCCCGGAATCCTTCAGCTATGAGTATGAAGGCGATATTTATGTTTCCATCCCCATTCCTCATGCGGCAGGAGACTATGTGATTGCCATTTTTACTCCGGAGAATAAATAACCGAAACCGGAAGAAAGATTTGCTATTTATCTCTTCATCTGGTAAAATGATAAGAAGGCGATGTTACCTACAAAACGAAAGGACATTTTATTTATGGAAAATGTAGTAATTTTTGATCATCCTTTAATTCAGCACAAAATTTCAATTCTTCGTGACAAGCGGACCGGTACCAACGAATTCCGCTCTCTTGTAGAAGAAATTGCCATGTTAATGGGCTATGAAGCCCTCCGCGATCTTCCCCTGGAGGATCAGGAAGTAGAAACCCCTCTGGAGACCTGCATGACTCCCATGATTGCCGGAAAGAAGCTGGCAATTGTTCCGATTCTCCGCGCCGGTCTTGGTATGGTAAACGGAATCCTTGCCCTTGTTCCCAGCGCCAAGGTTGGACACATTGGTCTTTACCGTGACGAGGTGACTCATGAGCCTCACGAGTACTACTGCAAGCTTCCTACCCCGATTGACCAGCGTACTATCGTTGTCACCGATCCCATGCTCGCTACCGGCGGCTCTGCTGTAGAGGCTGTTGATTTTATCAAGCAGCACGGCGGCAAGCATATCAAGTTTATGGCTATCATTGCTGCTCCGGAAGGACTGGAGCGTCTGAGAAAGGCTCATCCTGATATCCAGATTTATATTGGACATCTGGATCGCTGCCTCAATGATGATGCCTATATATGCCCCGGACTGGGCGATGCAGGCGACCGTATTTTCGGCACCAAATAATGAACTGCAAAGGGAGTGTCGCAAAATCATCCATAGCGGATGATTGAGCGGCACTTCCGCTCGTTATAAACAAAAATCCGGCCTCCTCTCTATTTTCATAGTAAAACGCCGGATTTTGCCGTACTTTATAAAACCTCTCGGTTTTCTGATTTTTCTATGCACTTTTTACTTCAAACAGATGGCTTCCTGTCCGCCCATTTTGGATTTTGGCATGCAGTTTATTCAGATTATATCCCAGGCACAACAAAAAAAACTATAAAAAAGGGAGTCATTGCTCCATAGATGATTTCTCATCTATTTTGCAACGGCCCCGCTCTATACATAAAAAAATTTCGGCTGCTCTTTGTGCAGAAATCGCCGCTTTCCTTCTTTTTTGCAAAATCCTGGCTGCTCTTTGTGCAGAAATCGCCGCTTTCCTTCTTCATTGCAAAACAGGTTTTTCGCACCAAATATGGCATACTCATAGCAAGTAAAAAACCATATCCCGTAGAATTACCGTGTTTTGCAACACCCTCCTTTTTTATGCTTTTACTGTTTTTTTGCAACCTCACCCTGCTTTTTGTAAATGGATCCGGCATCCACGCAGCCTCTCACACTAGACAGCGGGTAAATATTGCTGTTCTTTCCAATAACTGTTCCGGGGTTCAGCACAGAGCCGCAGCCCACCTCTACCTCGTCGCCAATCATGGCGCCGAATTTCTTTAATCCGGTTTCGATATCGCCGTCCTCAGCGTGTACCTTTACCAGCGCCTTGTCAGATTTTACATTGGAGGTGATGGAGCCGGCTCCCATGTGAGCCTTGTAGCCCAGGATAGAATCTCCCACATAATTGTAATGAGGAACCTGAACATTATCAAAAAGAATCACGTTCTTCAGTTCAGAAGAATTGCCTACTACTGCATTGGCTCCGATGATCACTTTTCCGCGAATAAATGCGCAGTGGCGAACCTCTGCCTCCGGTCCGATGATTACCGGTCCGATGATTCCTGCTGTAGGCGCAACCCTGGCGCTTTTATGAATCCAGATTCCCTTTGCCGGATTCATATACTCATCTTTCGGCAAAGCTGCTCCCAGCTTTTCCACATACTCCCCAATGTGGGCCAGAGCCTCCCATGGATACTCAAACTGCTCCAGCAAAGATTTGGCCATGGTATTCTCCAGGCTGTAAAGATCCTTGATTTTCATTTCTGATTTCTTCATGTTCTTTTACTCCTCCTGATATTTTATATTTATTTACTATCTGCGTCCCGGCTGTATCCCGGAACGCATTTAGGGATAGTTTTTCCCTGCTGCCTCAAAAAATTCCCGCAGCTGATACTGGTTGTTCAGCTTCAGCACACCATACGTCCGGCCTGCTACAAACCGCTCCAGCTTCTCCATATATTCCTCCGGCGTAATGGTTCCTTCCGCCACATAGGTCAGCCCCTTTTCCCAGCTTGCCGTAAGCTCCGGATTCAGAAGCTGGCGGATGGATGCGTTTACCACATCAAAAACCAGTTCCCCAAGAAGGGTGGGGGTAATGATCTGTGTTTTTCCATTCAGAGCCAGGTATTTGATATGAACCAGCTTTTTCAGAATCTCTGCCCTGGTCGCACTGGTTCCGATTCCGCTTCCCCTTATTTGAGCGCGCAGATCCTCGTCCTCAATCAGCTGTCCGGCATTTTCCATGGCAAGAATCATGGAGCCGGAAGAATAACGCTTCGGCGGAGAGGTTTCGCCCTCCTTAACCTGAAGACGGTTTATGGGAAACTCCATTCCCTTTTTCAGTCCTGCCAGACGGGCTATAAATTCAGGATTTTCCAGATCCTTCTGATTGATCTCGGAATCCTCCCTGTCATCCTTCTCTGTGCCTTCCTTCCCGTTTTCTCCTGCTCTGCTGCCGTTTTTTCCGTTTTCGTCCTGTTTCTTTCCGTTTTTTGAAACAGCGGCAACCTTCAGATATCCCGGTTCTGCCAGCACCTTAAAGTTTGCAAAAAAATGCTCCCGGTCCGCCTCCAGCTCCAGGGCATATTTCTGGTACACAGCTGCCGGATAGAAGATACTTAAAAACCTTCTGGCAATCACCTCATACACCTTCATCCCCAGAGAATGCAGGCTGCGCAGAGCCCCGAAGCCCTGTCCCGTAGGAACAATCGCGTAGTGATCCGTAATCTGTTTGTCATTGACATACCGTGTTTTTTCAATGCCCTGAAAGGCTTTCCGGGCCAGAACCTCACCGGCAAAGCCGCCTACCGGTTCAAACCGCTGAAGTCCCTCGATATTCCTGTGTATCTCCTTTGCCACAGCCGTAGAAAGCACCCTGGCATCTGTACGGGGATAAGTGACCAGCTTTTTCTCGTACAGTTCCTGAACCACCTTCAGCGTTTCATCCGGACTGATTTTAAACATCCTGGAGCAGTCATTCTGCAGCTCTGCCAGGTTGTACAGCAAATGAGGGTTCTTTGTCTCCTTCTTTTTTTCCACCTTAATCAGACTGGCAGAAAGGGGCTCTGTCTGCTGCAGAGCGCAAATCAGCGCCTCTGCAGCCTCCCTTTTTTGAAATCCGTTTTCCTTGTAAAGCAGGGGAGACTGAAAATATCGCGATCCCTCTGTACTCCGCCATTCTCCGTCAAAGCTCATGCCCTGCATATCAAAGTTGCCGATTACACGGTAAAAGGGTGTCTTTACAAAATCACGAATTTCCCTTTCCCGTCGGACCACCATGCCAAGAACACAGGTCATCACTCTGCCGACGGATAAAACGGTCCGGTCTGTCTTCATATAGGAAGAAATTACAGGGCCGTATTTCAATGTAAGAAGACGGGAAAAATTAATTCCCATCAGATAATCCTCTTTTGCCCGCAGGTACGCAGATGCCGCCAGATTATCGTATTCCTTCCAGTCTTTGGCCTCTCTGATTCCTCTGAGAATCTCCTCCTCTGTCTGGGAGTCAATCCAGACCCGTCTGCGCTCCTTTCCCCGGACGCCTGCCATCTGATCCACCAGACGGTAAATATACTCTCCCTCCCGCCCGGAGTCCGTGCAGATATAAATCGTATCAATATCGCTCCGGTTTAACAGGCGGCTGACAATCTGAAACTGCTTTGACACTCCGTCAATCACCTGATACTTAAATTCCTTAGGCAAAAACGGCAGGGTCTGCAGACTCCACCGCTTATATTTGGGGTCATAGGCTTCCGGATAGCTCATCGTAACGAGATGTCCTACACACCAGGTCACAACAGCCGTATCCGATTCCAGATAGCCGTCTGATCTCCGTGCCGAAATCTTCAGCGCATTTGCAAATTCCTGAGCCACGCTGGGCTTCTCGGCTATGTATAATGCTTTTCCCATAAATTCAGGATTCCTTTCTATTCTCTGTCCCGTTTTTCCTGCTTTGCCTGTTTCACTGCTTCTCCCATTTCTTTTTTCAGGGATTTCCAGGCATCCTCATGCTCTACATAATACTTGGGACAGTTTTTTCCCACCACATCATAATGGCGGATAATATCCTTCTCTGTCAGATTCAGCTCCGCACAGAGCCAGCCTGTCAGCTTTTTTAAGGATTCTATTGTCTCAGGGGAAAATTCTCCCGATGCATCCGGATGGCAGCACTCGATGGAAACCGTATCCTCATTTCTGGGATAATTGGCGTAAGCCACTTCGTCCAAGGGGATACACTGAAGAATCTCTCCGTCAATTCCGATAATATAATGACTGCTGGCCGAGGTTGCCTTCTCTCCGGTCTGATTGGCCAGATTGTTGAAATAAGAACGGTTCTGCGCTGCCGTGGTACCCGGATTGGCAACGTAATGAACCACAATGTGATTGATCTCCCTCCGCTTGGTTCCGGGTCTGGAATAGGGATTGATTTGGAGAAAGTCCTGGGTATACCAGTCCGGCGCAGTCAGTTCTGACAAACGGGGACGATTCTTTTCCCGGTACCAGCGGGCCATAAGCATGCCGCCGGTAATCAAAACGGCAATAAAAAGAATGGTGTCCAGTGTCAGAAGCGCCAGTGTCTTCTGTCTGAGCGTCATCCGGCGGTTTTTATTCTTTCGCTGTCTTCTGCTTCGTTTTCTGTTTTCCCGATCTTCTCCCATGGTATTTTCATTCCTTCCTTCTACAGGCATTTTCTGTTTCAGTATATCACATTTTCTGCGAAAAAAGAAGAAAAGAAAGGGCCGGTTCCATCAAAACAGCAATCGTGGTTCCAGCACCAGAATTATTATTTTCTCGGATGAGCGCCTGTATAGGCTTTTCTTAAGGGATCCTTCTGCAGATAAGTAATATAAGCCTGAGTCGTGGCCAGATCCGCATGTCCCAGCATGGTCTGCACAGACTGGAGATCTGCGCCTCCGCTGATCATATGAGCGGCAAAGGAATGACGCAGAGTATGAGGAGTAATATCTGTCTCAATCCCTGCTTTCTCTCCGTAAAACTTTACAATCTTCCAGAAGCCCTGGCGCGACATGGGTCTGCCGCTGCAGTTGGTAAACAGCCACGGGGATTCCTTTCCCTTCAGAAGATGTCCCCGGGCAGCATCCAGATAATGCTTCAAGGACTCTCCTGCCGCTTTTCCAAAGGGGATCATCCGCTCCCTCTGTCCGTCCCGGCAGATAATAAAGCCTACCCCCAGGTTCACATCCTCCATAGTCAGCCCGACCAGCTCGGAAACACGGATACCTGTGGCATACAAAAGCTCCAGCATGGCTTTGTCGCGGATCTCCTTGGGAGAATCTCCGCCGGGCTGCCGGAGAAAACGGTCTACCTCCTCTACGGTCAGAAATACCGGCGCCTTCTTCTCGATCTTCGGGGTTTTTATAAACTCCGCCGGATCCTTGCGGATCTTCCCCTGGGTCATCTCATAATGAAAAAAAGATTTCATTGAGGCAACAACGCGGGAAATGGTTGTGGAGGCTTTCCCCTGTCCCTCCAGATATAAAATATAGGAATTCAGACTGGTCTTTGTCACCCGGGAAGACTCGTCAATCCCCTGCTGCTCCAGATACTCCCATAACTGGGTCAGATCTCTCCGATAAGACATGGTCGTGTTGACCGATGATTTTTTCACCTGCTGCAGGTAGTCAATAAAAGCATCTATTTCTTCTGTCATTCCAATCTTCCTCAAACTCTCTTTCGTCCAAAATTACCGTATTTTTCTCATGTGAGTACCATTATATCCGCATTTTCTCATAAAATCAAACACATTTTTCCCACTTTCCCCCTGGTTTTTTGCTGCTTAACATAAAAAAATACAACATATGGAATGCCGTTGTTTCCGGCTTCAATATGTTGTAAAAAAACAGGAAAAGTTTTTATTTCGCAGAAAAGTACTGTTTGTTACAGCAGTCTTAAAAACAGAGGATTCAGGCGGATTTCCGCCAGCATTCCCCCGGCTGTCAGGCTGATTACCGCGCTCCAGAACCGCCCTCTGCGTGCGGAAAGCCCGTACCCGTAGCGGTAGACCAAAAGCCCCCAGGCCGCCAGATAAAACAGCTGATGGGGAAATCCGGATATCAGAAACCACCACAGTCCCTCCAGTCCTCTGCACCAGGTAAACACAACCAGCGCTGCGCTGCCGGAAAGACCTGCAAGCACAAGAAGAACGGGAATCCCCAGATTGTGCATTCTGCTTCTGCAGATTCCTGCAGCTGCCGCTGTCTGCGCCGTCCGGACTGCGGCAATCCGAAAGACAGCAGCCCTCTGCCCTTCCATAGCTCCCATCCATCCGTCTGTCACCATCCTGTAAAGAGCCTGACCGTTAATCAGTCCGGAAACAAACAGCCGGTTGACTCCCGCTGCTCCAAGGAGCCATCCGGCTGCCAGCCAGAAAATCAGAGCATATCTGCGTTTCGTCTCTCTCACCGCCGTTTTTTTCTATATGTACGCAGAAAAACGCCGGCCTATGACAACCGCAGACTTATTTTCCATATTTTCTGGCATAAGCAAGAATCGCTGCTGTCGTTTTTGCATCTGTCATTTTTCCTGTATAAATCAGATCCAGCAGATCCTCTAACTTCCAGCGCTCTACATGAATCACCTCGTCCTCATCCAGATTCTGCCTGGAGGGAATCAGATTTCTCGCAACAAAAATATCGATGTATTCGTCACAGAAGGCTACGGTTGTATTCATGCTCATCAGGTATTCCAGATGGTCACAGCGATACCCTGTCTCCTCCTCCAGTTCCCGGTAGGCACACTCGATTTTCGGTTCTCCGGGCGCATCTAGCTTTCCTGCCGGAATCTCCAGCGTCTCCCGATTCAGGGCATTGCGGTACTGACGAACCATCAGAAGGTATCCCTCATCATCTACGGCAACTACAGCAGCTGCCCCGTCATGGTGAATAAAATCCCAGTGCGCCTCGTGTCCGTTGGCGATTACTGTATCTTCATAAATTTTTAAAATTGTTCCTGTGTATTTTAACTGGCGATCCAGACGAATCACCGCCGGAATCTGATTCTGTTCCTCTCTGTTTTTTTCTTCCATCGTTTCATCCTCTTTTCTGAAGCATCCGCTCTGCTTTTTTCTATTTGATCTTTGTGCACTTCTCATAGCAGGCGTCTGTGGCATGGAATACTGCTCCGCGCAGACCCTTTTCCTCTAAAGCAGCCACTCCGGCAATGGTCGTTCCTCCCGGAGAGCAGACCTTATCCTTTAAAAGACCCGGATGTTCGCCGGTCTCCAGCACCATTTTGGCACTGCCAAGCACAGTCTGAGCCACCAGCTCGTAGGCTGCTGCCCTGGGAATTCCGTATTTTACCACGCTGTCTGCCAGCGCTTCCATAAACATATACACATAAGCAGGGGAGCTTCCGCTGGCGCAGACAACTGCATCCATCAGCTTCTCCTCCACCACAGTCATCCGGCCAAAGGACTGGAAAAACTGGTGAATCACCTGGATCTCCTCCCGGGAAAGCTCTCCGGAATTGTAGGAAACCCCGGTCATTCCCTCTCCTACCAGAGCAGGCGTATTGGGCATGGCCCGGACAATCCTGCAGGGCTTTCCAAATCTCTGACGGAGATTTTCCATGGTAATTCCGGGAGCAATGGAAATCACAATCTGGCTTTCTTCTACCACATCACGGATTTCCTCAATTACCGCATCCAGCTGCTGCGGCTTCACTGCCAGCACCAGATACTGACAGGAGGAAGCGCAGGCCCGGTTGTTTTCAGAAGGCTTTACATCTGTCCTTGCCGCAATATCCTGGATTTTTTCCTGATTTCTCGCGGAAAAGGTAATCTTCTCCGGGCTGTATACCCCCAGAAGTCCCTTTAAAATGGCATAGCCCATATTGCCCATACCGATGAAGCCAAATTGATACATTCTGTCTGCCATTCTCTTTTCCCCCTGCCTTACAGCATTGCCTTTCCGCGGCAGTATGTCTGAAGCACCTGATAATCATCCTCCAGAACCACAATATCCGCATCGTAACCGGCTACCAGCTTGCCCTTTCTGTCATCTACGCCCAGGCATCTGGCCGGGTTAATGGTGCAGGCATTGATTGCCGCATCCACGGGAATCAGCGCGTCCTCAATCATAATCCGCAGTCCCCGGTTCATATAAAGGGTGCTTCCGGCAATGGTTTCTGTTCCCTTCAGATAAGCCAGTCCGTTCTCACGAATCTCTATGGAATGGCCGCCCAGCTCGTAATCGCCTCCCGGAGGACAGTGTTTTGCCCGAAGAGAGTCTGTAACGAGAATTCCGTAATCGCGGCCCTTTGCCGTCATATAATTATTCAGGGCTGCCAGATGGCTGTGCTGTCCGTCTCCGATAATCTCACCGTAAATGTCACGCACCCGCATAGCTGTTCCCACCAGTCCCGGCTTTCTGTGATGGTAGGGTGTCATTCCATTGTATACATGAGTCATGGAAGTAGCGCCGTTGGCGATTCCCAGCAAAGCCTCCTCGTATGTTGCGGAAGAATGGCCCATGCTGACAACCACTCCGGTATCATGACAGTATTTGGTCAGAGCAAAGTCCGGATCATGCTCCGGAGCCAGGGTAATATACCGGATCATGCCCTTTGCCGCCTCCTGATACATGGAAAACTGTTCCACGGTAGGAACGGCGATTGCTTCCGGCGGCTGAGCTCCCTTGTAATCCATATCAAGATACGGTCCCTCAAAATGAATACCAAGAATCTCGGCTCCCTCATAGCCTTCTTCTGCAACCTTTGCTACATTGGCAACTGCCTTTGTCAGAACATCCGGCATCTGAGTTACGGTAGTAGGAAGAATCGAGGTAACTCCCTCCTCCGGAATCCGCGCCATCCAGTCACGAAGTCCCTCCGGCTCTGCATCATTCGTATCAAATCCATAAGCCCCATGTGTATGAACATCAATAAATCCAGGCAGAATCCGTCTGCTGCCGTAATCTGCATCTGCCGGATGTGACTGATACCCGTGAACTCCCGTAATTTTTTCCCCCTGTACCTCCAGCTGGGCAGGCATAAACTGCCCGCAGATCCAGACTCTGGTGCTTTGAATAATCATAGAAATACCTCCTGCGTTTTTTCTTTGCGTTCCTGTAATAAGAAGGAAAACCGCTTACTTCATAGAACTTGCTTCATAGAAAATAATTTCCCATGAAAAAAATGAACCTGCCGTTATTATAACGCAGGTTCATAAAAAAATCCACAACAGGTGTTTTTATTTCTCGTTTGCCAGCTCCATCCGCACATTTTTTCCACGGATTTTCACACGCTTCATACATTCCAGAACTTCTCCGGCGCAGTCCTCCGGAACCTCTACAAAGGTATATTTATCGTACATATCAATGCTTCCGATCATCCGTCCGGAAATACCGGATTCTCCGGCAATGGCTCCCAGCACATCTCCCGGCTTAATATTCTGATCCCGTCCTACATTGAGGAAAAGCCTTGCCATTCCATTGTCCTGGCTGCGGCCCCGGCCTCCCCGGCCGCCTCTCTGGCTCCGGTCGCCTCTTCCGTCACGGCCGCGGCCATAACGTCCGTCCCGTCGTCCTCTCTCCTTACCGCCCCAGGAATCCAGATCATCCAGGGAACGGGCCGGCCGGCTGTCAATAATAATATCCTCATTGCTTTCGCCCATGTGCATCCGTAAAAGCGCTGCCGCCAGCTCCAGAGAGGTGTAGTCCTCCTCCAGCAGCTTCTTTTCCAGAATGTGCACAACCGGGCTTAAATCCATCTCATTCATCACGCAGCCTGCCTGTTCCAGAATCTTCTCCGCCTTAATCTCTGTAATATCATCCAGAGACGGCACTGCCTGAGGAATAATCTTGGTTTTGCAGTAACGCTGAATATCCCGCAGCTTATATACCTCCCGCCCTACAACAAAGCTGAAGGCGATTCCGGTGCGTCCTGCCCGGCCGGTTCGTCCAATCCGGTGTACATAATACTCGTCATCCTGTGGAATATCGTAGTTAAACACTGCCTCAACATCATCTACGTCAATTCCACGGGCAGCCACATCCGTAGCCACCAGAATCTCTGTGCGTCCGTTGCGGAAGCTGTTCATAACCCGATCCCTCTGGATCTGCTTCAGATCTCCGTGGAGGCCTTCTGCAAAATAGCCCCGTCCCTGAAGCTCATCCACCAGCTCATCCACCTGCTTTTTCGTATTGCAGAAAGCAACAGACAGCTTGGGCGCATACAGATCCAGAAGACGGCACATAACCTCTACCTTGGTTCTGGGCTTTACTTCATAATAATACTGAGTCACCTTCGGCACAGTCAGCTCTTTTTTCACCACCCGGATCACCTGCGGATCCTTCTGGAAGCTTTCCGCTATCTTCTGGATCTCCGGCGGCATGGTTGCAGAAAACATGATGGTCTGGCGCTCCGTCGGAAGCTGGCTTAAAATAGTTTCCATGTCTTCCAGAAAGCCCATGTTCAGCATCTCATCTGCCTCATCCATAATCACCGTATGTACCTGGTCAAACTTTACCGTCTTCCGGCGCATATGATCCATCACACGTCCCGGAGTTCCGATAATAATCTGGGTACCGTCCTTCAGTCCCTTAATCTGCCGTACAATATCCTGTCCCCCGTAAATCGGAAGAACCTTGATTCCGTGCATATACTTTGCCAGACTGCGAATCTCCTCTGCAACCTGGATTGCCAGCTCTCTGGTAGGGCACAGAGCCACAGCCTGCAGCTTTTTATTTTTCGGATCAATCTTCTGCAAAAGAGGAATTCCAAAGGCCGCTGTTTTTCCTGTACCGGTCTGGGCCTGACCAATCATGTCCACGCCCTCCATCTGTACAGGAATGGACTTTGCCTGAATCGGGGATGCCTCTTCAAAGCCCATATCTGCAACTGCCCGCAAAATCCGGTCATCTAACTGTAACTCTTCAAATTTCACTGATTCCATTCTATATTTTTTCTCCTTTAACTATCTCTGCCCACGGGCAGAGGTTTCCCATCTCAAAACTAAATTGAGAGGGTTCAAGTGAATCCCCTGAATCCTCTCATAGTATACGAAAATAAATACTATCATAAATAAAAGGGAATGTCAAACAGAGTCCATGGATTTTTCTGTTTTTTTATTCTTTTTATGATATAATTCTATCAGGTTTTATTCTGACAGAGATGAACGGAGGAAACGCTTATGTGTACAGCAGTCACTTATCGAACAAAGGATCACTATTTTGGAAGAACACTGGATTTGGAATACGCTTATCAGGAGACAGTCACAGTCACCCCAAGGAACTTCCCCTTTCATTTCCGGAACGGGAAAACCCTTTCCAGCCACGGGGCTATCATCGGCATGGCTACGGTTATGGATGGCTATCCCCTGTATTACGAAGCAGCCAATGAATGGGGACTGGCTGTGGCCGGTTTGAATTTCCCGGACAATGCCCATTACTTCCCGGAGGATCCGGAGAAAATCAACATTGCCCCCTTTGAACTGATTCCCTGGCTCCTTGGTCAGTGCAAAAATCTGTCTGAGGTCCGCCTTTTCCTGTCGGAGATAAATCTATGGAAGGAAAACTTTGCAGATCAGCTTCCTCTTTCTCCTCTCCACTGGATGATTTCTGACAAAGATGCTTCTATCACTGTGGAATGTGTAAAAAGCGGTTTCAATATTTACGAAAACCCGATAGGCGTTCTTACCAATAACCCCTGCTTTGACTATCACATGACTCATTTAACAGAATTTATCAATCTGACCTGTTTTACACCGGAAAACCGCTTCGGTCAGGTAGAGCTTCGCCCCTACTGCAAGGGCATGGGCGCCATCGGACTCCCCGGCGATTTATCCTCTGCCTCCAGATTTGTCCGGGCCGCCTATGTAAAGCTGAATTCTGTATCCGGGGACAGCGAGGAAGAAAGCGTCAGCCAGTTTTTCCATATTCTCGGTTCTGTGGAACAGCAGAGAGGCTGTGTACGTCTGGATGACGGAACCTATGAAATTACAGGCTACACCTCCTGCATCAATACCGATCGGGGAATTTATTATTATACAACTTATGAAAATCAGTGCATCAGCGCCGTGGACATGCACCGCTGCGATCTGGACGGAAATACGCTGTATTCCTATCCTCTGGCAAAAAAACTGCTGATCAACCGGCAGAATTAAACCGCTCCTTTCTCAGATACCGGTTGATCTTTTCTCCGTAATGAGATATATTTATACCTGCGCTTTAAATACTGACAAAAAGGAGAGATACACATCATGGTAAGAAAATATAAGGGAAAGAAGACTTCTGTTAAGACAGCAGAGGCTCTGGCAAGAGAAAGCTTAAAGCAGGAAGAAAAGGCAGAAAACGTATCTGCAGCTTCCGCAGAGCAGACGGCTCTGTCTCTGTGCTTTCAGTGCAGCGGACTGCAGATAAGTCCGGAGGATGTGGAGAATGCCGTGAAAAAAGACATGGAACAGAAAGGCTATACTGCAAAGAACGTCCAGATTTATGTGAATATGGAAGAAGCAGCAGCCTACTATGTTCTGGACGGAACTGCCGGCGGGGATTACTGCGTAATCTTAAGATAAGCCTCCTGTTTTGAAAAAAGAAACATGATACCATGTATCAATCCTGCCATACCGGCAGAAAAGCCGCATCATCAGCAATCCTTCTGATCATGCGGCTTTCGTATTTTCCGGTATCCTGCATTTCCATGCAAAACCTGCGGTTTTACACCTTAAAGCGGTATCCCACTCCCCAGATTGTTTCAATATACTGGGGTTTTGCTGTATTAAATTCGATTTTTTCCCGGATTTTCTTAATATGCACCGTTACTGTTGCAATATCACCGATGGACTCCATATCCCAGATTTTGGAAAACAGCTCCTCCTTTGTAAAAACATGGTTGGGATTCTGGGCCAGGAAGGTTAAAAGGTCGAACTCCTTGGTGGTAAAATTCTTCTCTTCCCCATTGATCCATACTCTTCTGGCTGTCTTGTCAATCTTCAGGCCGCGGATTTCAATAATCTCATTTTCCGGGCTTCCGCTGCCAATCAGCCGCTCATACCGGGCCAGATGAGCCTTTACACGGGCTACCATCTCACTGGGACTGAATGGCTTTGTCATATAGTCATCTGCCCCCAGACCCAGGCCGCGGATTTTGTCAATGTCTTCTTTTTTGGCAGAAATCATAATAATAGGGGTATTCTTTACCTCCCGGAATCTCCGGCAGATTTCAAATCCATCCAGTCCCGGAAGCATCAGATCCAGGATCAGAAGATCAAAATCCTCTTCCAGAGCCCGCTTCAGCCCCTGGTTTCCTTCCTCCTCCAAAGCCACTTCAAAACCGCTCAGCTCCAGATAATCTTTTTCCAGCTCTGCAATGCTGCTCTCATCCTCAATGATCAAGATCCTGCTCACTTTGTAATACCTCCTGATATTTTCTCAGCACAATATGCATCTCTGTGCCCATGCCTTCCTTGCTGGTTGCCCAAATCCGGCCTCCGTGATCCTCCACAATTTTGCGGACAATGGAGAGTCCGATTCCGCTTCCTCCCTGCGACGAATTCCGGGAAGAATCCGTGCGGTAGAACCGGTCAAAAATACAAGGCAGATCCTTGGCTGCAATGCCCCGCCCGTTATCCTCAATCTCGATCTGGATAAAATCTCCCACATCCTTGATCCGGATATTGATAATCCCCTTGGGCTTGTCCATGTATTTTACGGAATTGCTGATAATGTTGTTGATCACCCGCTTCATCTGCTCCGCATCGGCAATCACCACCACATCATCGCTGACATAGTTAAAATACCCCAGCTCAATGTTCCTGGAATCCATATCCAGTCCCACTTCCTCCACACAGTCTCCGAAGTAGCTGTTGACGTTGATTTTATTGAATTCGTAGGGAATCTTGTTGGTATCAATCTTAGAGTAAAAGGTCAGCTCGTCAATCAGCCGATCCATGTCATTGGCCTTGTTGTAGATGGTCCGGATATACTTGTCCAGCTTTTCCGGAGAGGAGGCCACACCGTCCATGATTCCCTCCACATATCCCTTGATCGCTGTAATCGGTGTCTTTAAATCGTGGGAGATGTTGCTGATCAGCTCCTTGTTTTCTATATCGTACTGAATTTTCTCCTCCGCATTCTCTTTCAGACGGATGCGCATCTCCTCAAAATCCTGACAAAGCTCTCCTATCTCGTCATCCTCTTCTACCTCCAGGGTAAAGTCCAGATTGCCGTCCCGGATCTTTCTGGTGGCCTCCTGCAGCTTGCTTAAAGGCCTCAGAACCGAACGGTATACCCAGAGTGTCAGCGCTGCGCATACAAAAATCAGAATCATCACACCGGTAACCAGCATCTGAATCATCACGGCCCGGACCTCCGGACCAAACCGGTTAAACTGGTGAAGCACAAACAACTGTCCCATGGAAATCACCATGCCTACAAACACAATGGGAAGCAGGCTGAAGGTGAGAAATGCAATGGCGAGGCGTGTTTTTAATTTCATAAAAAATGCACCCCTTTCAGGCAGACCCCTCAGCGAGAAAACTGCCTCACTTAATAAGTATACCATAAGAAGTGCATAAAGAGTATAAAACTATTCTAAATTTTCACTAATTGCCGCATTCTACGCTGATTTCATTGAATTTATCCAGAATTTCCTCAATCCGCAGAACTTTTTTCTCCTCTCCGCCCTTATCCATAATTGCTTCTCCCTGATGCATCATAATCAGGCGGCTTCCGTATTCCACTGCATAGCGAAGGTTGTGCGTTACCATGATGGTGGTCAGATGCTTTTCCTTTACCACCTGATCCGTCAGCTCCATAATAATCTCTGCCGTCTTGGGATCCAGAGCTGCCGTGTGCTCATCCAGAATCAGAAACTCAATCGGCGTCATGGTAGACATCAGAAGCGCCATGGCCTGCCTCTGTCCGCCGGAAAGCACGCCCACCTTTACATGAAGCTTATCCTCCAGACCCAGGCCCAGGCTTTTAAGCTGTTCCCGGTAAAAATCAATTCTCTGCCGGTTGGTTCCCGGAAGCAGGTTAAAGGGCTTTCCCTTGTTGTCTGCCAGCGCCATATTTTCCAGAATGGTCATGGACGGGCAGGTTCCCATGGCCGGATTCTGATAAACCCGTCCAATCCGTCTCTGACGCCTGTATTCCGGCATATGAGTAATATCCTTACCTCCAATACGAATGGAACCGGCATCCAGGGGAATGCTTCCGCAGATCAGGTTCAGAAGTGAGGTTTTTCCGGAACCGTTGGAGCCTACTACAGACACAAATTCTCCGTCATTGATTGTCAGGGAAAAATCATCAAACAGACACATTTCATTGACAGTACCTGTATTGTAATATTTTTGAATATGATTTAACTCAAGCATGGATCTTTCTCCTCTCCTTCTGATTGCTGGCAACCAGAATAACCAGAAACAGAACTGCTGTAATCAGCTTTAAATCCGAAGCAGCCATGCCCAGGGCAATGGCCGCAGATACGCAGCCCTTGTAAACAATGGAGCCGAAAATCACAGCGGTGGTGGCCTTCACTGCACCAAACCGTTTCAGAAGCTTTGTTCCGATAATCACGCTGGCAAGACCAATCACCATGGTTCCCGTTCCTGTGCTGATTTCAAAAAATCCCTTCTGCTGGCAGTACACACTGCCGGACAGTGCCACAAAGCCGTTGGCCAGAGCCAGACCGATGATTTTGACGGTTCCCTTATTTTTTGCCAGGGAGGTAACCAAAACCTCATTGTCTCCTGCCGCCCGCAGAAGATATCCGGCTCTTGTCTTTAAAAACAGATCCAGAAGCACCTTGCAGATTCCCACAATCACCAGAAGAAGGATACTGACAGTCCAGGGCTTTAAAGCTTCTGGTACTGCCGTGTTCAAAAAACTGTTGTCAAAAATCGTCTCCTTACTGAAAATCGGCAGATTGGATTTGCCTGCAATCCTCAGATTGACTGAGTAGAGAGCCGTCATTACAATAATTCCGGACAGCAGATCCCGCACCTTCAGCTTCACATGAATCAGACCGGTAATGCACCCTGCCGCCATTCCCGCAAAAAAGCTTATAAACAGGGCTGCCGCCGGATGTACGCCCTTTATAATCACCATGGCTGTCACTGCCGCTCCCATGGGAAAGGTTCCGTCTACGGACAGATCCGGAAAATCAAGAATTTTGTAAGTAATATACAGGCCCAGAGCCATAATGGCATAAATCAGACCTTCCTCAATAACGCCGATTACAATAGACATGAAGCATTTCTCCCTAACATTTTATTTTCCGCCGCCTGCTGTTTTCCTAAAAAGCAAACCGTCTGCAGTTATTCTGCTGCAATCTGATCAAACATCTCTGCTGCAGAGCCGGATAACTCTTCCGGAATGGTGATTCCCAGGTTTTCTGCAACAGCGCTGTTTCCGTAGAAAGCCGCCTGTTCGATTACCTCAAACTTCATTTCCTCTGCCTTCTTCTCTCCCCGCAGCACCTGAGCCGCCATCCGTCCGGTCTGCTCACCCAGGCTGATGTAATCCAGTCCCATAGCTGCCAGACATCCGATTTTTACCTGCTCAACCTCACTTCCAAATACGGGAATTCCCTTCTTTCCCGCCTTATCAAGAATCAGAGGCAGAGAGCTTACCACTGTATTGTCTGTCAGGTTGGTCATGCAGTCTACCTTTTCCAGGAGAGAATCTGCTGCCAGCGGAATATCTGCCGGAGAGGAAACGCCGCTTTCCACAATCTCAAATCCATACTCCGGAGCCGCTGCCTTGTATTCCTCAATCGCGGAAATGGAATTTACCTCGCTGGTACTGTACATGATTCCGATGGTTTTTGCATCAGGAAGCATGGTGCGAATCATTTCCAGCTGATTCTCCACCGGAAGCTTATCGCTGGTACCGGTAATATTTCCCACCGGAGTTTTATCTTCTGCTGCCAGCTCTGCAAGAACCGGATCCGTAACTGCTGTATAAATAACCGGCACTCCCGTATCCTTTGCTGCGCTGTATGCACTCTGCGCAATGGGAGTTGCTATGGCACAAATCAAATCCACCTTCTTAGCCAGGAAATTATCCATAATCTGGCTGGAGGTTCCGCCATCTGTCTGGGCATTTTCATAAAGCACCGTCAGGTTTTCCCCTTCCTTAAAACCTTCTTGTTCCAGTCCCTGTAAAAAGCCGATGCGGCAGTTGTCTAAAGAGCCATGCTCTGCAAACTGTCCGATGCCAATGGTATAGGAATCTGCCTTCGCGTCTGTACCCGCCTCTTCTGTACCGGCTGCCTCTGTTTTTGCTGTCTCAGCGCCCTTTGAGGCTTCTGAAGTCTTTCCGGAACATCCTGCCATTACCATTGCCGCTGCTGCTGCCATCATTACTGCCATAACATGTTTTCTCATCTTTTTTTCCTCCTGAACTCTTCTTGTTTTGTCTCCGCTGCAGCTTTGCCGTCAGCGAAGGGAAATGAAACAGATTCATGCAGGTATAGGGATGGAACAAAGAATCGATCCCCGCGGAGCGTTTTTATTTCATAGGACGCAATTTCCTATGAAATAAAAAAAGTCCCAGATACAGTTTCCTGTATCTGAGACGAATTAACAAATCCGCGGTACCACTCAAATTGGCCTTTGCCCACTTACTCCGTATACAAACATATACGCCACCAGATAACGGTTGTGGTCTCCGTCAGCTCCTACTGTCCCTCCCCGCAACTCCTTCCTGACTGAAATATCCATCTGGAAATCCTGCTCCGGTTCCGGCTTCAAAGCTGCCCTCGAAAGTCCATTCAGCAAATCCGTCCATACTGCAATCCCACCGCCTGCAGCTCTCTGTGATTTTCGGTATTAAGCCTACTCCTCTTTCTCATCGGTTTTTTGTATTGGTCTTATCATACGCCGCTGTCTGCTGTTTGTCAACTGTTTTTTTGAAAAAATTTTATCTGACATTTCCGCTTCTGTCATCCCGCTTCCGGTCAATTCTTCCCGGCTACAGATTCAGTCTCTCATAGTTCTGGGAAAGACTGGCTTCCATCCGCTCCTTCAAGGCAGCATACTCCTCTCCCTCCAGGGCGGGATTCTCGTCCAGAAGCCGGTTTACTTCCTCAGAAACCGTTTTTAAGAGTCCGGCATCTGTATAAATATCTGCCAGCTTGAATTCCATATCTCCGCTCTGCCGGATGCCGAAAAAGTCTCCCGGTCCCCGCAGCTTCAGATCCTCAGACGCAATATAAAATCCGTCGTTGGATCGGTTTAATATATCCAGCCGTTCCTGGGTTCCCTCCTGATCCGAGCAGTTGACCATAATGCAGTAGGACTGGTGGCTTCCCCGTCCGACCCGGCCCCTCAGCTGATGAAGCTGGGCCAGACCGAAGCGCTCGGCATTTTCAATCATCATTACGGTAGCGTTGGGAACATTGACGCCGACCTCCACTACCGTTGTGGACACCAGCACCTGGATTTCCCCGGCAGCAAACCGCTCCATAATCTGATTTTTTTCTTTTCCCTTCATCTTGCCGTGAAGATATTCCACGGTAATGGTTTCCGGCAGCTTCTGGCGCAGAAGCCTGGTGTAGTCCAGCACATTCTCCGCCTCAATCATTTCGCTTTCCTCCACCATGGGACAGATCACATAGGCCTGCCGTCCTGCCGCCACCTCTTTTGCAATAAACTGATAGGCCCTCTCCCGGTATCCGGTATCCACCACACAGTTTTTAATGGGCAGACGGTTGGCCGGCATCTGATCAATCACGGAAATATCCAGATCTCCATAGAGAATAATAGCCAGAGTCCGCGGAATCGGCGTCGCGCTCATAACCAGCACATGGGGAAGAGAACCATTCTCCTGCCCCTTGCTTCCCAGCGCCTCCCTCTGTCCGACTCCGAACCGGTGCTGCTCATCTGTAATCACCAGGCCCAGCTTGTGATAATGAACCTTTTCCTGGATCAGCGCATGGGTTCCCACGATAATATCCGCCTCATGGGAGGCAATTTTTTCATAGGCCAGCCGCTTTTCCTTTGCAGTCATGGAGCCGGTCACAAGGACCGCTGTTTTTTCAATGCCATATGTCTTAAAAAGCCCGGTAATGGATTCAAAATGCTGTTTTGCCAAAACCTCCGTAGGCGCCATCAAAGCGCCCTGAAAGCCGTTGCAGGCCGTCTGGAGCAGAGCCAGCACTGCAATAATGGTTTTTCCGGAGCCTACATCCCCCTGAATCAGGCGGTTCATCACAAGGCCGCTTTCCAGATCCCGGCTGACCTCCTTTAAAACCTGATTCTGGGCTTCTGTCAGGCTGTAGGGCAGAGCTTCTCTCAGCCGGTCCACCTGGGGAGCATGGCTCATGACAAAAGAGCTTCTGCAGTCCTGACGCTTTTCCTTCAGTCTCCGCACTGCCAGAAGAAAGAAGAAAAATTCATCAAATACAAGACGTTTCCTTGCAAAAAGAAGCTCCTGACGACTGGAAGGAAAATGAATATGCTCAATTGCATAATTGTATTCTGCCAGCTCATATTTTTCCCGGAGAGAAGAAGGCAGGTATTCTCTTTCCATCTGCCTTTGCTCCAGGGCCTGGGCCACAGCCCGGACAATGGCCTTGTTTCCCAGTCCCTTTGTCTGTCCGTAAATGGGCTGCATGGAATCCCTGACTGCCTCATAGGCCTCCGGCGTAAATATCTCCGGCTGCTCCATAGTCAGACGGCCGCCCTTTTTTACAACTCTTCCCCGGAATACCAGAAACTGCCCCATCTGCAGAGTATTCCGCAGATAGGGCATGTTATACCAGGTCAGCTGCAGGCTGCCCGTCATATCTTTTATTGTAACAACAATTACCTGTACGTTTTTGAACCGGCGCACAGAGGCTGTCTTTAACAGCTGCCCCGCAACCGCCGCCGTGGTATTTTCCTGAAGCCTTCCCACAGGCACCGGCTCCTCGTAGGCATCATAGGCCCTGGGATAATCGTGGAGCAGATCCTCCACAGTATGAACTCCCAGGCGCGCAAAGAGTCCCGCCGTCTTTTCTCCGATTCCCTTTAAGCTTGTAACTGGTTCCTGGTTCATAGGCGCTTACTCTGCAGACAGCAGATAGTAGTAAATCGGCTGTCCGCCGCTTTGCAGCTCAAACTCCAGCTGGGGCCATGTTTCCTGAGCCTTTTCCAGAACAGCCTCGGCGTCCGCTTCTTCCACATCGCTTCCGTAATAGATGCTTACCAGCTCACAGTCCTCGTCAATCATGGCTGCAAGAGTCTCGATTACTGTTTTCTCAATACTCTGGCTCACTGCAAGAATACCGTGATCGCCGATACCCATAATATCACCCTCGTGAATCTCCTTATCGTCAATCACTGTATTGCGGACTGCATAAGTCACCTGTCCTGTTTTAATCCGGCTCATCTCCTCAGTCATGGACTCCAGATTTTCCTCTTTGGAGTGATCCGGGATAAAATTAATCATGGCTGCAATTCCCTGGGGAACGGTTTTGGACGGAACAACCACAATCTCCTTGTCCTCCACCAGATATTTGGCCTGCTCTGCTGCAAGAATAATGTTCTTGTTGTTCGGCAGAATGTAAACCGTATCTGCATTCACATGATCAATGGCATTCAGCATATCCTCTGTGCTGGGGTTCATGGTCTGACCGCCTTCAATCAGATAGTCTGCACCGATTCCGCGGAAAATCTCGCCAAGACCCTCACCTACAGACACAGCAATAAAGCCGTTGGCCTTGCGCGGCTCCTGCTTTTCCTGCTCCTCCTGCTCTTTTTCCTTCTGACGGAGAGCCTCCTGCTCTGCATTCTGAATCAGACGTTCCTGATGCTCCTCCCGCATATTGTCAATCTTCATCCGGGAAAGAGAACCATAGGTCAGAGCCTTCTGAATGGCAAGACCGGGATCATTGGTGTGAACGTGAACCTTCACCACATCATCATCAGACACTACTACAATAGAATCGCCGATGGACTCCAGATAGGCCTTGAAATGCTGTTCCTCCGCCTCATCGTATTTCTTTTCCACATTGATAATAAACTCGGTGCAGTATCCGAACTTAATGTCAGCTGTGTCAATCTCGGAAGCGCCGGCTGCTGCTCCGGCGGAAACTGCAGTTCCTGCCTCCGGAACCGTCATATCCACTTCTTTGCCCTTTAAGCCGTCTAAAACGCCCTTTAAGACCTGCATCAGACCCTGGCCGCCGGAATCAACCACGCCTGCCTGCTTCAGCACAGGAAGCATCTCCGGGGTCTGGCTGAGCACATAATCTCCGTGCTCGATCACCTTTTCTGCAAATACCAGAATATCCTCCGTCTGATCTGCCACCTCAAGGGCCTTGTCTGCCATGCCCCGGGCAACGGTCAGAATCGTACCCTCCTTGGGCTTCATAACTGCCTTGTAGGCAGTTTCTGCCGCCCGGTTAAAGGAAGCGGCTAAAACATCCACATCAATCGTCTCATGCCCCTTGATTTCCTTGGAAAATCCGCGGAAAAGCTGGGAAAGGATTACGCCGGAGTTTCCTCTTGCTCCCCGCAGAGAACCGGAAGAAATCGCCTTTGCCAGACCGTCAATGGTCGGCTCCTCCATGGAAGCAACTTCCTTGGCTGCAGCCATAATCGTCATGGTCATATTGGTTCCTGTATCTCCGTCCGGAACAGGAAATACATTCAGTTCATTAATCCACTCTTTTTTTGCCTCTAATCCTTTGGCTCCTGCCAGAAATGCTTTCTGCATCAATCCGGCATCAATCACCTGTAAACTCACCGGTAGGTCCTCCTTAATCAATCACTCGTACACCTTCTACAAAAACATTGATCTTCTCAACGCTCATGCCGGTGAATTCTTCTACTTTGTATTTTACAGTAGCCATCAGGTTGTCTGAAACAGCACAGATGCTGACACCATAGGCCACAATGACATGAAAATCTATAGTAAGCCGATTGTCCTCTACCTCCACATTGATTCCGTGGGCAAGACTCTCTCGTTTCAGCAGTTTTACCAGCCCGTCCTTCATGCTGACTGCCGCCATACCTACAATGCCAAAGCACTCTACTGCCGTCATTCCTGCATACATGGCAATCACATCGGAACTGATCTGGATTTCACCAAGCTTGTTGTTGATGCGTCCTTTCATATGAACCCCTCCATCTCTATTTATAAAAGCCAAAACACATGAAAATAATAGAGAATATGTCTCGGCACATTTCCGGCTCGCTTCTACGAACCTATTTTAGTATATCACATGACAGCACTGGTGTCTATTCTGACTTTACCTCAGCTGATCTGCCCCTATTTTATGGTGATTCGTCCCTGTCCGGCCGGATTGGAATACTCCTCCCCTACGCTTCCGCTCAGGTTATCCTGAATATACGCAGACAGAAGATCCACATCAGAAATCACCTCATCCCGCAGAAGCTCGCAGCCCTGGAACATAGTCATTCCGGATCCCGCTGATTTCAGCATGTAATTGTGAGATGCCAGGGTGTAGGATTCCTCCGGCTTCAAAGGAGCTCCTCCCACCATTACCTCGCTGACACGACGCGGACCGCTGACGCGGAGAAAATTGCCCTTGTCGTCCGTTTCAACAGATGAAGGAACCGACGCATCAATCGTATAGGTCAATCCGGAAACCTGCATAAAGCTGCCGCTTTCCTGGGGATAATCACAGACGGACATTTCCAGAGCATCCAGAATCTGCTGTCCTGTTGCCCGGACAACACAGCCCATATTTCCAAAGGGGAATACAGACAATGTGTCGTTGTAGGTAATATCTCCGGGAACAATATCCGCGCGGATTCCTCCGCCGTTAGAAAATCCGATATCTGCTCCCAGAACAAACCGGTAGGCATCTGCTGTCAGATCTCCCATATTGGTTTCTCCATTCCGCACTGCCCGAATGCCTGCAGCCGGATCCATTACAGTCAGATGCACCTCTGAACGGCCAATAACTGTCTTTAAGGACTCTTCAAACTGCGACTGAATTCCTCTGAGGAACCGATCCATCTCCCGATCCGACGGACGGCCGTTTCTTCCCGTAACCATTCCTCCCGGAAGTGACAAAGTCATGCCCGGATACAGCCGGTTCGGATTGGAAATTCTGTCTCTGTTTGCTTCGTAAATCTCTCTCCAGGCAGAATAATCTCCCAGCTCCCGTTTGGCAATCCTGCTGAGGGAATCGCCTTTTTGAACCGTATACAGCGTTTCCGTCTGCTCTGCAGGCACTTCCGTAATCAATTCCGCTGTAATGGTTCCATCTGGAGCAATTACCATTTTTCCAAAGCTTTCCAGCTTTGTTCCTGCCTGTGAAACAAGCACATCCTGTCCGTTTTTATTTTTTACATATTTTACATAGGCTTCATGGGAATGGCCGTCGATGCAGGCGTCAATTCCTTCTGTGGCAGCAAGCACCTGCTGGCTGTTCCACCGCTCCGTCACATAATTCCCTCCTAAATGCGCTGCCAGAATGACATACTCTGCGCCCTCTGCCCGTGCTGAGTCTACTGCGCTCTGAATCTGGCGGTACAGTGCCTCTCCTGTTTCATCCTCACAGAAGCCATAAAGATAATTTCCGGCGTTATCCTGGAAATAAACCGGCGTTGATTTGGTAAAACTTTCCGGTGTGGCAGCTCCCACAAAGGCTACCTTTGTATCGCCGAATTCCATAATTTTATAAGGAGCCAAAACGGTCTGTCCTGTTCTGAGATCCATAAAATTGCAGGCATAGTACTCACAGTCCAGACTGTCTGCCAGCTCCAGAAAACGGGGCATTCCATAATCAAATTCGTGATTGCCCGGTATTGCAAAATCATAACCTGCCTGATTCATAACGGAAATCACATCAGCCCCTTCTGAAAGAGTTCCCAGAGTTCCTCCCTGAACAGCATCTCCGGCATCCACCAGGACTACTTAAGGCGTCTCCCGGAGCATCTGCTTTTTATATAAAGCAAGACCTCCGTATCCAATATTCTCATCTACGCTGCAGTGAACATCATTTGTATGGAGAATCACAATCTCCGAATCAGCTGCCGCAGACGGAAAAGAAAATCCGGATGCCAGACATATTGTCAAAGCAAACATCAATATCAAAGACATCCATCTGTTTCTTTCTGTTTTTTTCAAATTCATATTTTTCGTATTCCTACTTTTCCTCCTTTTCTATATGGTTTTCTCTGTCTCTGATTCTCCGGTTTCATTTTACCAGTTTTTTTCCAGATCCGTCAACAATGTCCGGAAATCTTCCCCCGTTTCCTTTTCCAAATACATTCAGACAGGTTATTTTTAAGAAATTCACAAATTCTGCTTGCAAAATCCATAAGTATCTGGTATCATACATTTGTTGTGGTTTCCCGCTGGGAAATCAAGTACCGGTTAAGGAGGTGCAATCATGGCTAAATGTGCAATCTGTGAAAAGGCTGCTCACTTCGGTAACAATGTGAGCCACTCTCATAGAAGATCCAATGCGATCTGGAAAGCAAACGTTAAATCTGTTAAGGTTAAGGTTAACGGCGGCGCTAAAAAGATGTATGTATGTACTTCTTGCTTACGTTCCGGCTTAGTTGAGAGAGCATAATAATGAACATTGCAGAAAACGCGTCTATTCGACGCGTTTCTTTGCGTTTATGGGCTTTTTTCTGTTAACAGCAAAACAGGTGATACCCCAGAGCCAGGCACCCGATAATAAATATCAGAGTAGTCAGGGTCTCCGGAATAAACAAAAGAAGCGTCATCCCCATTCCGAAACAAAACAGCATAAGTCCGAATACTCGTTTCACAGGCTCACTCCTCAAAACCAGGTATATTTCATTCTATGCCGCTGTCCCAGATAGATGCGCTTCTTCTCTGTATGTGCTCTTTTCTCCCCTTTTCAGGGATTCTTCCATCAGGAATTTACTTTTCTCCGTCACCGGCAGCCATTTCCTCTGCCGCCTCCATTACCTCCGGAGAAATCTCTTCTTTTTTCTTTCCCGTAAACTTATTCACAAGATCAGGAACCATATCCAGTACCTTTGTCACTGCGTCCTGCTGCTTAATGTTGACCAGTCTGGTAACGCCGTTCTGAATAACCAGCACAGCACTTGGACTCATTTTTGCGCTCATACCGCCGCCGCCGTTCTGCTTGGCATTGTCTGCAAAAGATCCTGCCGCCATACCGCAGGTTACATCTACCAGCGGAAGAATAATTGCATCATCAATCTTTACTGCCTCTCCCACTACGGTTTTCGTTGTAACAAACTGATCCATTCCCCGAAACAGGGATTCTACCGTTGCCGCAAAATGATTGTCTGCCATACTACTGCCTCCTTATTATGCTGCCTTCCACCGCTTCAGCAGTGTTCTGAAATTTTTATCCCGCCACACCTGAAATCCAATAAAAAGCAGGGTGGCAATCCGGATTCGGCCCTTCAGGGAAATCTCTCCTTCCAGAACCTGTTCGTCAAATACAGGAATCACCTGAATCTTTCTCCCGTACCATCCGTAAAACGGGCTGATGTAAGTGAGAATTCTTCCTGTGGTATAGGGATCCTCAAATCCAAACCGCACTTTTCCGGAAACCTTTCCCGGAAGAATATGCCTGAAAAGGCGGATCACCTGTTTTTTCAGAAGACGGAAGGTGTTTTTATTTTCTTCCTTTTCCAGAAAATCCCTGAGCTTCTGCCACTTCTCTTCTGCTGTCTTCAGTTTACCACATATTCTCTGAAATGTAACTTTTATTTTTTGAAACGGATTCTGGCGGATGCGCTTTTTCTTCTGCCTCTTCTTTCCGGTTTCCGTCTCTGCCCCGGGCTGTTCCGGCGCTGCCTTTGCCGCATCTGACTCAAGCTTCTCCGCCGAAGTTCTCTCACAGGTCTCCGGCATTTCCGGTGCCGGGCATTCTTCCCCCGGCTGACTGCCGCTTACCGGCGCTTCTTCCCCAGGCTTATTGCTGCCTGCCGGCTCTTCTTCCGCCGGCTTATTGCTGCCTGCCGGCTCTTCTTCCGCCGGCTTATTGCCGCCTGCCGGCTCTTCTTTCTCCGGGTGCTTCTCCCTTGCTGTCACCACCGGCTCCGGAATCTCTGCTTCCTCCGCCCCGTCTGCTGCCTCTTTTTTTCTGCCTGTCTTCACTCCGAAAATCCGCAGAGACACCTCTGCCTCTCCGTCATAAACCACCTGACAGGAAAAAAGACGCCACAGCCAGCTGACCCTTCCCTTTGCCGCCGGCTCTCCTTTGAAGCTTCCCTCTGCCTCATAGCGGATGGGAACGAAGAGAACAGCCAGAAGGACAGCCAGAACCAGTCCCAGGATCACAAGAAGCAAAATTCCCAGCCATTTTAAGATTCCTAAAAAAAACCCCAACATGCAATCATTCCCAACTGTTTCTATTTTCGTCTCCGTCCGCACTGCGCTCCAGGAATTCCTGCAGATTCAGCCTTTCCCCGCAGCAGCGGTACATGTCCTCAACCATCTGCCGCACAACCTCCAGGGCTTCCCAGTAGGTAACTGCGATTCCCAGAATCTCCATATCCTCCTCCCGGTAAGGCGGAAGAAGAAGCATGGGCGCAGGATAAATATCAAGAATATTATTCCCGTTCTGCGGCGGTGTAATCACATAAACCTCCGGCTGCAGTTTTCCCTCCCGGATTCCCCGGATAATGGAAAACCGCCTTTTTCCAGCTTTCTCACCAACATACAGATGGCTATACCAGCGCATAGATTAACTCTCCATAATTTGCTGCAGCAGTTCCATACAGGTTTCCTTTTCAAAAGAATCTGTACAGCTGCCAAGGCTGTTTTCAATATAGCTGTGAATCTCCTCGATGGAATTGAAGAATACCGGAAGAATCGAGAGGCTGGTTGCCATAATAGCCCGTGCTGCCGGCTTCTGTACCGAAGTCAGAACCGGATCCATATCAGCTATGTACGCCTTTATAACCTCCTCAATATCCTCTTCCTTCACAATTCTCTGTTCCGCCTGCTTCTCCGGCATTACAAAAGCGCTTCCTGCCAGAAGCATATCCACCCATCTGCTCCGTTTTGCCTCATCACTCTCGTCTGTTTCAGCAAAAGGCGGCTGCTCCAGCCGGAGATAACGGTCATAATACTCTTCCTGAAGTCCTTCCACCTGCTCCAGCATTTCTTCCAGATCGTTCAGCTGTTCCTCCCAGTCCTCCGGAGTCTGCTGCTCTCGTCCTTCACAGATTCTGACGAATTCTGCCAGAATCCCGAATGCCTGTTTCTCCTCTGCCACATCCCGCATGGCGTCCTCTCTTGTCAGGCAAATCACATACAGGCTGTTTAAAATCTCCGCTATGCTCTGACAGTAATCTGCCAGGGCGCGAAGCATGGCACCTGCCTCCTGGGTTTTTGCACATGCCCCATGATAGGTGTCAGCATCCATGGTTTTAAAAGAAAGCTCCTGCAAATCCTTCAGCATTCTGTTCAGCATCTGCAGACCCTCATCCTCAGAATCCTCTTCCTGAATCCTGCCGATGGAAAGCATATACATCATCTGATCCAGAGTATCCCTGTACGCACCTACATAAGCCTGAAGGGCATCCTTTACCATGCTGTAATATTTCTGCCTTGTAAAGCGCACGGGAAGCTGGGAAATCACCTCCTGAATCCGCAGATTGACAGCATTGCTGTCCTCTCCTCCGCAGATATAGGCAGTCAGCCGGGAAATAAACTCCGGCTCTTTCACAGTGACAGCCGGCATATCCGGGCAGAAACGGCGCTCCAATCGGTTTAATGCGTATTCGTACACCAGAAAAGCATCTGTATAGGAAACTACCGTATTCATTTTCTTCTCCGCCTGACAGCGCAGATGTTTTACCTCCTCCAGAATGTCCTGCCCCTCCAGAAACCCTTTCACAAGCAGAATCAGCTTTCTGTCCGTCTCCCTCTGATAATCCATCCAGCCCTCATACTGTTCTGGAAGCTCCTCTGCAAACATAACTGTATTCAGCACCAGCTGTGTCAGAGAAAGACCGTAGGCTGAAGATGCCTGTTTTTTCCATGTATATGCCATAATATCCTGTTCCTCCCGTTTTATCGGTAATTCTCCAGAATCGAGCGGCGAAGAAGATCCAGCGCCTTCATCACTGCCTGCTCTCTGATTTTTGCCCGGTTTCCTTTAAACCGGTACTCTTCTACTTTCACTTTATCCTTCATGTAAGCCGCAATGTAGACAAGACCTACCGGCTTGTCCTCTGTGCCTCCATCCGGTCCTGCAATTCCCGTCACTGCCACACAGGCATCGCTGTCTGTGGCAAACACGCCGCCGGTTGCCATTTCTCTGGCTGTCTGCGGACTTACAGCTCCGTACTTTTTCAAAGTATTTTTGCTGACCTCAAGGTATTTTCTCTTTGCCTTGTTTGAATAGGTGATAAAGCCCTCCCTAAATACCTCTGAGGCGCCCGGCACATTCACCAGACGTCCCGCAAGAAGTCCGCCGGTGCAGGACTCTGCTGTTGTAACCGTCAGTTCATATTTGCGGAGAAGCTTTACTACCGCCTCCTCCAGAGTTTCCCGTTCCTTTACAGAATAGACGTAGTCGCCCAGCCGGCTTTTAATTTCCTTCACCACAGGCTTAACCAGCGCCTTTGCCTCATCCTCAGTCTTTGCCCGTGCAGTCACCCGCACAGCAACCTCTCCCGTTTTTGCATAGGTGGCAATGGTAGGATTGGTCTGGCTGCTGATAAGATCCAGAAGCTTATCCTCCACCTGGCTCTCACCCATACCGCAGATCTTAACCAGCGCAGAACGGATCATCGCCGGCTGCTGCTTCTGCAGATAAGGATAGACCTGCTCCTTAAACATGGGATACAGCTCTGCCGGCGGTCCCGGAAGAAGAATGGCTGTCTTGCCGTCCTTTTCCATAATCAGTCCCGGCGCCATACCGTTGTGATTGTCCAGAACAAGAGCTCCCTCCGGCACCATCGCCTGCTTCCAGTTGTTATCCGGAATCTCTTTGTATATGTTGTTCTTGAAAAACTGCTCCAGATGCTCTCTTGTATGAGGATCCTCCACCAGTTTATATCCCATAACCTCAGCGCAGACTTCCTTTGTCAGGTCATCCTCCGTCGGTCCCAGTCCCCCGGTCAAAATCACCACATCAGACCGTCCCAGGGCTGTCTTTACAACCTCAGCCATCCGGTCATGGTTATCTCCCACTACAGACTGATGGTACAGAGAAAGTCCCAGAAGGGCGCACTGTTCCGCCAGATATTGTGTATTGGTATTGACAATGTTTCCCAAAAGCAGCTCTGTGCCTACGGATACCAGCTCTACGATCATGTTACATCTTCCCTTCTGTAAGAACTTTGTGATTTTTTGCAATATAATCCACCAGTGAAATAATGGTGAGAATCAGGGCTGCCCAGGTACAAATCAGAGTGACCACAGACAGGGCCTCAAAATTCAGAATCATCAAAACTACCGCAATCATCTGAAATGTGGTTTTAAATTTGCCCCAGTAGCTGGCTGCAATCACAATTCCCTGCTCTGCTGCCACCAGGCGGAAGCCGCTGATAATAAACTCACGGCTTACAATGATAATAACCATCCAGGCCGGAAGCTGTCCCAGCTGAATCAGGCAGATCAGCGCGGAGCATACTAAAAGCTTGTCTGCCAGGGGATCCATAAATTTTCCAAAGTTTGTTACCAGATTGTATTTGCGGGCGATCTTGCCGTCCAGCATGTCTGTCAGACTGGCAATAATAAAAATCGCTGCAGCCACATAACGGAAGGTCTGGTTTGCACCATTTTCTATCATCAGGCTTACTACAAAAAACGGAATCAAAATCACACGGAGAACCGTCAGCTTATTTGGTAAATTCATCGTACACCTCCCCAATCAGGTCATATTCAGAAGCACCGGTTACTTTAACCCGGACAAAATCACCGGACATAAAAAGCTCACCGCTGTTCACAAAAATGTATCCGTCCACATTGGGCGCATCCATATAGGTACGTCCCACATAGGCCGCTTCATCAGCTACCTTGCCCTCAATCATCACATCCAGAATACGCCCCACCATGGACTCTGATTTCTCAAAGGCAATCTCCTGCTGCAGCTCCATAATCTCGTCCCGGCGTTCTTCTTTTGTCTCCTCCGGAATCTGATCCGCAAATCCGGCTGCAGGCGTGTCCTCCTCTGCCGAGTAGGCAAATACTCCCAGACGCTCAAATTCCATCTCATCCACAAACGCCAGCACCTCCTGGTGATCCTCCTCGGTCTCACCCGGGAATCCGGCAATCATAGTGGTACGCAGTGCAATATCAGGAATCTCCCTGCGCAGCCGTCCAATCATCTCCCGAAGCTGTGCCTGGGTGGTTCTGCGTCCCATCCGTTTTAAAATCCGATCGCTGGCATGCTGAATCGGAATATCCAGGTAATGGCAGACCTTTTCCTCTGTCCGGATGGCTTCAATCAGCTCGTCCGTAATCTCCTCCGGATAGCAGTATTGGATCCGGATCCAGTAGATACCGGAAATCTGGGCCAGACGGTGCAGCAGCTCCGGAAGCATCTTTTTCCCGTAAAGATCCACTCCGTAAAGAGTTGTTTCCTGGGCAACAAGAATCAGCTCCCGTACCCCCTGCTCTGCCAGCTGCTCCGCTTCCTTTACCAGGCGTTCCATGGGTACGCTCCGGTAGCTGCCTCTCAGACTGGGAATAATGCAGTAGGTGCAGTGCTTGTCACAGCCCTCCGCAATCTTTAAGAATGCAAAATGACCGCCTGTGGTAATCATCCGCCCTGCCTCTGTCTGAGGCAGACAGTTCAAATCATGGAAGCAGGAAACTCTCTCCTCTCCTCCCAGAACACGCTTTAAAACATTGGAGATCTCATCATAAGTGGAGGTTCCTAAAATTCCGTCTACCTCAGGAATCTCCTCCAGAATCTCCTGCTGATACCTCTGGGCCATGCAGCCGGTTACAATCAGGGCCTTGCAGGTCCCCGCTTTTTTCAGCTCCGCCATCTCCAGAATGGTATTGACGCTTTCCTCCTTTGCATCATTGATGAAGCAGCAGGTATTGATCACAATAATATCTGCCTCCTGCTCATCGTCTGTAAAGGTATATCCGTCCCGGTTCAAAAGCCCCAGCATCATCTCTGTATCTACCAGATTCTTGTCACATCCCAGTGACACACACAATATTTTCATAGAAATCTCCCGCTGTTATGGAAAAGAGCCGTTCAGTGCCGGCTCTGTCCTTCTCTTGCTGTAATATATGCTCCTATGCGTTTTCCTCTGCGTCTGCAGCTTCTGCGGCTTCAGAAGAAAGCTCTGCCTCCCCGGCAGCATTTTCCTTCTCCTCATCCTCTTCGCCGTCATCGCCTACAATTTTAACCTTGCCCATGTAAAGCTCCTGAACTGCAACGGAAAGCGGCTTTTTGCCCGGGCCTGCCGGAACCATCGGCTCCTCGCCTGCAATAATCTGTCTTGCTCTCTTTGCAGTTGCCAGAACGATAGAATACCGGCTCTGTACTACCGGCTGCTCTCCCGGCTCTACCTCGCTGTTTACTACATTAATTAAATCCGTATAGGATGGACGTAACATATGAATCTCCTTTCAGGGTTAAATTTATTCTCAAAGCTGTTTCAGCTCTGTTTTCATCTCTTCAATAAAATCCAGGTTTTCGCTGACCTTCTCATGCTGAGACTGAATCAGCTGATGCATCTGCTCCACGCAGGTTTCCAGGTTATCATTGACCAGAATGTAATCATACTGGTCCATATACATGGCCTCCTGGGAAGCCCGTTTCAGACGTTCCCGGATCACCTCCTCGGTCTCCGTTCCCCGGCCCCGCAGACGCTCCTCCAGCACTTCCGCTGAAGGCGGTGTTACAAACAACAGCAGCGTATCCGGAAATTTCTTTTTCACCTCCAGGGCTCCCTGGATCTCGATTTCCAGAATCACATCGCGGCCTGCAGCCATCTGCTCCTCCACATAGGATCTGGGAGTACCGTAATAATTTCCCACATAGCAGGCATGCTCAATCAGAGCATCCTCTGCAATCATGTTCTGAAATTCCTCCACAGTCAGGAAAAAGTATTCTCTGCCGTGTTCCTCCCCTTCCCGGGGTTTTCTTGTCGTGGCTGAAATAGAGAGAGCATACTGATCCTGATGCTGATTTAAAAGCTCCTTCATCAGCGTACCCTTTCCTGCTCCGGAAAAGCCGGAAACCACTGCCAAAATTCCTTTTTTATTCATGATGTCTCTGCTCCTGTCCGGCAGTCCGACTGCCTTACTCAATATTCTGAATCTGTTCTCTCACTTTTTCAATCTCCGTCTTCAGCGCAATGGCCCGATCAGAAATCTCCAGATTCGTGGACTTGGAAAGAGTGGTATTCGCCTCCCGGTTCATCTCCTGGGCAATGAAATCCAGCTTTCTTCCCACGCTGCCTCCCTGCTCCAGTTCTTTCCTGGTGGCATCAATATGACTGCGCAGGCGAACCATCTCCTCATCTACGCAAATCTTGTCTGCAAATACCGTTACCTCTGCAGCAATTCTGTTCTCATCAATGGAGGAATTCTTTAAAAATTCCTGAACCCGATCCTCCAGACGCTGGCGGTATTCCGCCACAATCGAGGGCGCACGTTCAACGATAAAATCTACCAGCTCAGCCATATAATCCAGCTTGCCCAGCAGATCCTCCTTCAGTCTTTCACCCTCCTGCTTTCTTGATTCCACAAACTGCTTTGCCGCTTCTTCCATGGCCTGGGAAAGAATCTTCCACATCTGATCCTCATCCTCAGGCTCCTCCTCCATAGACAGAACCTCAGGCATCCTGGCCAGTCTGGAGGCGGTCAAATCGTCCGGAATTCCGAACTGCTCGCTCATCTGCCGGCAGTACCTGACATATTCCGCCGCAAGGACTCCGTTATATTTCAGGCAAAGCTTCTCTTCTGTATAATCCTCATAATTGATAAAGACATCTACCTTGCCCCGCTGAATATAGGTTTTCAGAAGGTTCCTGATGGCCGCCTCAAAATAGTTGAATTTTTTAGGCATCCTGATGCTTAAATCAAGATACCGGTGGTTTACGGCTTTCATCTCCACGGTTATTTTATATTCGGCGGTAACGATCTCGCACCGGCCAAACCCTGTCATACTCTTTATCATCTGACATTTTGCTCCTTTGCCATAGTTGGTATTATTATAAGTCAAATAGAAAAACAAGTCAACTTGAAAATCCTCTTCCAATCCTGTATAATCGTAACAGTTCAGCCATACCTAGTCCTGCCGACTGCGGAAAACAGGAGCATCTGAAGCTTCCCATGGCTGAAGTGTTATGTATTATCAGGAGAGACTTGGAAAGAAGGAGTTATCATATGGCATTCGATGGAATTGTAATCGCAAACCTGGCTCATGATATCAAATCACGGCTGGAAGGCGGAAAAATCAACAAAATCGCCCAGCCGGAAAAGGATGAGCTGTTATTTACCATAAAAAACAACCGGGAGACTTACCGCCTGTCTGTCTCAGCCAGCGCCAGCCTTCCTCTCATTTACTTTACAGATACCAACAAACCCAGCCCCCTGACTGCCCCCAACTTCTGTATGCTGCTGCGCAAGCACATCGGCACAGGAAGAATTGTCAAGGTCAGCCAGCCGGGTCTGGAACGGATTCTGGAATTTGAAATTGAACACCTGGACGAACTGGGTGATCTCCGGAAAAAACGGCTGATTGTCGAGCTTATGGGCAAGCACAGCAATATTATTTTCTGCAAAGAGGACGGCACGATTTTAGACAGTATCAAGCACATTTCTGCCCAGGTCAGCTCGGTCCGCGAGGTTCTTCCGGGACGGATGTATTTTATCCCCCATACGGTTGACAAGGCAGATCCCCTGACCGTTACAGAGGAAGAATTTCAGGCTCTTCTGCGCTCCGCTCCCATGCCGGTCCAGAAAGCCCTTTATCAGAAGCTGACAGGCATCAGCCCCCTGATTGGAACAGAGCTCTGCCACCTGGCATCCATAGAAGGCGAACGGCCGGCCAGTGAGCTGTCAGAGAACGAGCTGACTCACTTATACCGCATGTTCTCCCTGATGATGGAGGATGTGAAGGAAGGGCGGTTTTTCCCGAATATTATTTATGAAAACGGAACCCCGGCAGAATTTGCATCGGTACCCTTGACCTGCTTTGAAGGCCCCGGATATGAATCAAAACCCGCATCCTCTGTCAGCAGTCTTCTGGAAACCTATTATGCAGAAAAAAGCGTGATTACCAGAATCCGTCAAAAGTCTGCAGACCTGCGCCGGATTGTCCAGACTGCCCTGGAGCGAAATTACAAAAAATACGATCTTCAGTTAAAGCAGCTGAAGGATACGGAAAAACGGGATCGGTACCGGATATATGGCGAGCTGTTAAATACCTACGGCTATGAGCTTTCCGGCGGAGAAAAGGAGCTTTCCTGTCTGGACTACTACAGCGGGAAAGAGGTAAAGATTCCTCTGGATCCCCAGCTCTCCGCTCAGGAAAATTCCCAGAAATATTACGCCCGCTACAACAAACTGAAGCGCACCTGTGAGGCTCTGGAATCCTTGACTGCAGAAACGAAGCAGGAAATTGATCATCTGGAATCCATCAGCGCAGCCCTTGATATTGCTGTCCGGGAGGAAGATCTGGTTCAGATCAAAGAAGAGCTGATGGAGTTCGGCTTTATTAAAAAGCGGCCCTTCGGTTCCAAAAAGCCGAAAATCACCAGCCGTCCCTACCACTACCGCTCTACTGACGGCTTTGATATCTATGTCGGAAAAAACAACTACCAGAATGAGGAGGTCACCTTTAAAATTGCCAATGGCAATGACTGGTGGTTCCATGCCAAGGGAATTCCCGGCTCCCACGTTGTTGTCCGCACAGAAGGAAAAGAGCTTCCGGACCGGGTATTTGAGGAGGCCGGTGCTCTTGCTGCCTGGTACTCAAAGGGGCGCTCCAATGAAAAAGTAGAAATTGATTATATCCAGCGCAAGCATGTGAAAAAAGCAGCCGGAGGAGCTCCCGGATTTGTCATTTACCACACCAACTACTCTCTGATGGCTATTCCAAAGCTGGAACTTCCGGAAGCAGATTCCTGACTGGACTGTTACGAATTTGAAAAGGAGTACCGCTCAATCCATGAACGATTGAGCAGTACTCCTTTTTAGAAGCTTTTTTAATTTTGCGAGCTTGAGAAGAATTTTTCTGCCGGTTCTCCCGCCGGCCTGAATCGTTACATTTTATTTGTGCTTCGGCACCATAACCTCCATGCCGCCCATATAAGGCTGCAGAACCTTCGGAATCTTTACAGAGCCGTCGGCCTGAAGATTGTTCTCCAGGAAGGCAATCAGCATACGAGGCGGAGCCACAACCGTATTGTTCAGAGTATGGGCAAAATATTTGTTCTTGTCCTTATCCTCCACACGGATCTTTAAGCGGCGTGCCTGTGCATCTCCCAGATTGGAGCAGGAACCAACCTCAAAATACTTCTTCTGACGGGGAGACCATGCCTCAACGTCACAGGATTTTACCTTCAGATCTGCCAGATCTCCGGAGCAGCATTCCAGAGTACGAACCGGAATATCCAGAGAACGGAATAAATCTACGGTATTCTGCCACAGCTTATCGTACCACATGGGAGATTCCTCCGGACGGCATACCACGATCATCTCCTGCTTCTCAAACTGATGGATCCGGTAAACACCTCGCTCCTCAATACCGTGAGCGCCCTTTTCCTTACGGAAGCAGGGAGAATAGCTGGTCAGAGTTTTGGGAAGCTGTTCCTCCGGAGTAATGGTATCAATAAACTTACCGATCATGGAGTGCTCACTGGTTCCGATCAGATACAGATCCTCGCCTTCGATTTTGTACATCATCGCATCCATCTCTGCAAAGGACATAACACCGGTTACTACATTGCTGCGGATCATAAAGGGCGGAACACAGTAGGTGAAGCCCCGGTCAATCATAAAGTCACGGGCATAGGAGATTACGGAGGAATGCAGTCTTGCAATATCGCCCATGAGATAATAGAAGCCGTTTCCGGCTACCTTTCCTGCAGCATCCAGATCAATGCCGTCAAAGGTCTTCATAATATCGGTGTGATAAGGAATCTCAAAATCAGGAACTGCCGGCTCGCCGAACTTTTCAATCTCTACGTTCTCGCTGTCATCTTTTCCAATGGGAACACTGGGATCGATGATATTGGGAATTGTCATCATGATCTTTAAAATCCGCTCGTTATACTGGTTTTCCAGAGCTTCCAGCTCAGCCAGACGGCTTGCATTGGCAGCAACCTGTGCCTTTACAGCCTCTGCCTCTTCCTTTTTGCCCTGTCCCATCAGCTGGCCAATCTGCTTGGACAGCTTGTTTCTCTGAGCGCGGATCTCATCGCCCTCTGCCTTTGCCGTGCGGTTCTTGGCATCCAGCTCAATCACTTCGTCTACCAGGGGCAGCTTATCGAACTGAAATTTATTCTCAATATTCTTCTTCACAACGTCCGGATTTTCACGGACAAACTTTAAATCTAACATGGTTTCCTCCTGTATTCACTCATGAAAACCGGCCTTTTCCTGCCGTTTCCATATATTCCTCCTTATCATACTACACTTTTCCAAGAAAAAAAAGCCCCCTTGCCGAATTTCAGACAACAGTTCGGCCAGAGGACTTTTTAAGGAAACGTTCTATTCTATTTTCAGAAACAGACCGGCCTTCTTTAAAACCGGGCGGACTGCCATATAGACAACCACTACCACAATGGTTCCTGCCACTGCGTTAATCAAAGTAACTCCCGCAGCCCAGGTCGCCATAATTTTTGCCGCGTCAGACGGAATTCCCAGAATATAATTCTTGTAAAAATAACCTACAATGGGATCCATAACCACATTAAAGCCCAGAGACGCAATCGAGGCAATCAGGGACCATTTAAAAATGTAGCGTCCGTCATGCTCCTCTGTGATATGGGCAATTCTGTGCGCAATCCAGCCGGCAATCAGGCCGATGCAGAACTTCAGAAGAAAGGTCTTCGGTGCGCTGGTAATATAAACCGGATCCAGCAGATCGGCAATGGTCATGCCCAGAGAACCGGCCAGACCTCCGTACACGCCGCCCAGAAGCAGGGCTGCCAGAACGCAGAAAGCATTACCGATATGCAGAGCCACATAATCGCCTCCAAAGGTCGGGATCGGAATTTTCAGAAACGTAAATGCCACATAGCAAAGCGCTGCCATCAGCGCTGTCAGCACGATCCTGTATACCTTGTTGTCTGTCATATTCTTCATACTCCGTCACTCCTTTTGTTTTCCTGTTGATGGGCCTATGATAGCACGCATGTGGAATGACGCAAATATCCAGTTTTACACTTTTTAACCAGTCCAGTTTGTTTTTCGCCCTGAAATCTCAGTCGGATGACTCCACGCAGATCAAAATTCCCTCCCGAAATTCCAGAACAGCCCGATCCTCTGCCAGCTCATTGCTGATGCAAAGACCTACCTCCTGGCCTCTCCGGATGGTTTTATCCTGAAGGGGATAACGAAAACCTGTCAGAGTGATCCCTGTTACCTCCTCCGTATACGGCAGAAAGGAAACGTATTTTCCCCACAGATTTTTCCGGTAAAAGCTCTTTCCCTGATCCAGAAGATAAATCCTGTTCTGGGCATCCACCAGACTGGCGTCAATCCCCTTTTCCAGGCAGGCATAAAGAGCGTGGAGATTCCCCAGCATATGATCAAGACGTCCTCCTGTGGCGCCTAAAAACACCAGTCTGTCACAGCCCAGAGTCAGAGCGCGGCTTCTGGCCAGCTCCGTATCCGTCTCGTTTTTTTCCGGCTTATGCTGTTCCCACACAATAAACGGAAGACTTCTGAACCGGTCTGTCACCTCTTTCGAAACCGTATCAAAATCCCCCACAATATAATCTGGCGTAATTCCGAGAGCCTCTGCCGACTCAAGCCCGCCGTCTACGGCAATGACTTTGTCAAAATGCTCTTTTTCCAAAAAAGAGCGGGCGAAAGCCAGGTTCAGCTTCCCGCCCGTCAGAATCAGACATGATTTCACTTTTTCATCTCCTTAAAAATCTCGCAAAAAGCCGCTGTATTGGCTGCCGCATCCCCCTGATAAACTGCAGATCCGGCAACAATAATATTGGCTCCTGCCTCCAGCACCTGACGTACATTGCCAAGTCCGATGCCTCCGTCCACCTGAATGTCCGTTTTCAGTCCTCTCTCATCCAGCATGGCGCGAAGACGTTTTACCTTTTCCAAAGCATAGGGAATAAATTTCTGTCCTCCAAAGCCCGGATTTACAGACATAATAAGCACCATATCCACTTCATCCAGAATCCATTCCAGAGTTTCCACGGGGGTCGCCGGATTCAGGGCAACACCTGCCTTCATGCCCAGATCATGAATCTGGTGAATGGTTCTGTCCAGATGTCTGCATGCCTCCTGATGAACACACAGCAGATCTGCGCCGGCCTTTTTCATATCCTCTGCATAACGTCCCGGCTCCTCCACCATCATATGAACGTCAAACACCTTGTCCGTACAGGAACGGATGCTTTTTATAACCGGCATTCCAAAGGAAATGCTGGGGACAAACATCCCGTCCATTACATCAATGTGGATGTACTGAGCGCCTGCCTCTGCCACGGTCTTCACATCCTGTCTCAGATTTCCAAAATCAGCCGCCAGAATGGACGGCGCTAAAATATATTCCATTTTCCTGCTCCTTTTCCTTCTCTTAGTATTTTTTCCGGTTCTTCAGCTCCTGATAAAGCAAAACGTAATTATCATACCGGCTGCGGGCAATCTCTCCCCGTTCCAGGGCGGCCTTTACTCCGCAGACCGGTTCTCCTACATGAACACAGTCTGCCAGAAACCGGCATTCCGATTCAAATGCTTCAAATTCCGGAAAATAGTATTTCAGCTTTTCCGGTTCAATTTCTTCCAGATACATGGAGCTGAAACCGGGAGTGTCCATCAGGTAAGTATCCCCCTCCACGCAAAACAGCTCCGCATGGCGGGTCGTGTGTTTTCCTCTCTGGATTTTCTGGCTGATGCTTCCTGTCTCCATTTCCGCCTCCGGCTGGAGAAGATTGGTCAGAGAAGACTTTCCCACCCCGGACGGGCCTGCCAGAATCGTCGTTTTCCCCTGAAGAAAGCTGTGAATCTCATCAAGCCCCGACTGACTGCGGGTACTGGCTAACAGCACCTGATATCCGGCGCTTTCGTAAATATTCCGGAATTCCTCCTGTTTTCCCTCTCCATCCAGATCCGTTTTGTTGAAGCAGATGGTAACAGGGATCTCCTGGGCCTCCATCATAATCAGGAACCGATCCAGAAGATTGAAATTCGGTTCCGGCTGTGTCACTGCAAACACCACCAGCGCCTGATCTACATTGGCCGATGCAGGACGAATGAGAACATTCTTTCTGGGCAGTATTTCATCAATACTGCCCTCTTTGCTCTCTTCATCCAGCACCGTAAACTTCACATCATCGCCCACAACCGGCTTGATTCCCCGATTCCGGAAAATCCCTTTTGCCTTACATTCATAAACACGGCTCTGCCTGTCATGGACATAATAAAATCCTGCAATTCCTTTGATTATCTTTCCTGTCATCTTTTATATCCTGTTTAATCCATCGGGAAAAACGTCAGCTTATATGTTTTGATCACCTGTCCGGAATTCACATCCACAATCTCCAGCTGTCCCTGATCGGTTCCGTCCATACTCTCAATACTGGTATAGTTAATGGGCAGGAGAACATCTCCTTTGACACTCATGGACTGGGTGAGAATCTTGTAAAGGGGATCCTCGTCTGTACCCTGGCGAAGGCGAATCATAACTGTAACACTGGAGCTTCCTGCTCCCGGTCCAATCAGACTGCTCAGATCATATACCTCGCTGATAGAGGCCACATAGCGCTGCTTGCGAATTTCCGGCCCGCTGCTGACCACATACCCCACCTTACTGCCCGGCTCCACCTGGGTTCCCGCCTCTACATCCTGACTGATAACAGAACCCTTAGGCACAGTGTCGCTGCTTTCCTGGCTGGTTTCTCCCGGCTGAAGTCCTGCTTCTGCAATCAGAGCAATCACCTCTGTCTCCTGTTTTCCTACCAGATAAGGCACCGGAACCATCGCCACATGAGGGCCGCTGCTGACATATAACGTCACCATTTCTCCCTCTTCAGCCAGTTCTGGCTCATAGCGGAGAATATCGCCTGCCGGAACAGTTTCGTTTTCCTCTTCCACAATTTTCACTTTTATATTCTTACTGAGGAGAAATTTCTCTGCTGTGGTGCTGTCTAACTTTCCGATTCCCAGATCAGTCAGATTCAGCTTGGAAGAACCGCTGCTGACTACTACCTGCACCGCTCCTCCCTTTAAAACCATTTCCCCGGGCAGGGGATTCTGTCTGGCTATCTTTCCCTTAGCCACATCATCAAAATTCTCGTAAGTCCGCTTCATATTGATGAAGCTCTGCTCCAGAGTAGCCTCTGCCGCATCTTCATCCATTCCAATCAGATTCGGCATGGGAATCTGAGTCCCGTTTGCCTCTGCATTTTCCTGTGTTCCCGCAGCAACAGAGGTTTCTGTCCGGTTTCCTCCGGAAAAAATACCGGATCCTGACTGGAATACACCTCCAAGCTTGGTAAACACCACAAGCAGGACAGCCACAATAATAATGGCAACGAGAATTCCCGCTCCTGTTAAAAGCCGCTCAATTCCAGGATTCAGGTCATCGTCATCCTGATGTCTGTCCTTTTTTCTCGGACGGCGCTGTTCCCGCACCGCATCCTCCTCATTCGGCCTGTATCCTTCCTTCCTGCGGTTTCCCTCAGGCTTTCTGGAATCAGAAGAAATCCGCCTCATGGCCGCTTCATCCTTCAGATCCGCTGAAAGATTTCTTGTCAGCTCCAGTTCCAGCTTGGAGCGATTCCATTCTTTTATCCGGTTCAGATCCTCTCCACGGATTTCTACCGTATTTCCCTCTACTGCCGGATCCATCCCGTGGACAGCTGCCGTCCGCCTGCTTTCCCGTTCTTCGGAGCGGGAAGTATCACTTTGAACCAGAACCCGGCGCAAATCCGCAATCACTTCATTGGCGCCTGCATATCTGCGTTCCGGCTTTTTTTCCGTACACTTCAGAATAATCCGCTCCAGTCCCTGGGGAATCTGGGGATTATAAACACTTGGCGGAACCATTGCATCCTCTAAATGGGCAAGGGCAATGGCTACGGTATTTTCACCTTCATAGGGAAGACGTCCTGTCACCATTTCATACATGGTGATTCCCAGAGAATAGATGTCGCTTCGCTCATCGCTGAAGCCTCCTCTGGCCTGTTCCGGAGAAATATAATGGACAGAGCCCATGGCTGCGGAATTCAGTGTCTGGGCAGATACCGCTCTTGCAATGCCGAAATCCGCAACCTTCACCTTTCCGTCTCTGGAAATAATCATATTCTGCGGTTTGATATCCCGGTGAATAATATGCTGCTCATGAGCCGCAGCCATACCCTGGGCCACCTGAATGGCAATCCCGATGCTCTCCTTGATTTCCAGGCGTCCCTTCTTGGCAATATAGCTTTTCAGGGTAATTCCCTCAATCAGCTCCATTACAATATAGTGAAGCTTTCCCTCATCAATAACATCATATACACTGACAATATTGGGATGGGAAAGTCCCGCTGCCGCCTGAGCCTCCATTTTGAATTTGCTGACAAAATTCATGTCATTGCAGAATTCTTCTTTTAAAACCTTAATCGCTACCAACCGGTTCAGCTTGTGGCATTTTGCCCTGTAAACAACCGACATTCCTCCAGAACCAATCTGTTCCTGTATCTCATAGCGATCCTGTAAAAATGTTCCGGGTCTCAGTATCATAAGCTCACCTCACTTATCTGCGGCTCTATCAGGACAACGGAAATATTGTCCCTGCCGCCGTTTCGGTTCGCTGCTGCCACCAGGCTTTCTACCTTCTGCCGAATCCCCTCCTCAGAGCGGATAATATATTCAATTTCAAATTCATCCACCATGTTGCTCAGACCGTCTGAGCACATCAGCACATAGTCCCGGCTTTTTAATTTCAGTGCAAACAGGTCGATATCCACCTCCCGCCCTGTTCCCACTGCACGGGTGATGATATTTTTCTTTTCTATGTAATCATGACTGCCCCTTTTCATCTTTCCAAGAGCAACCAGCTCCTCTACATAGGAGTGATCCCTGGTCACCTGCTCCAGCTGCTCCCGCAGAAGATACAGACGGCTGTCACCGATATTTGCCACATAAAGCACATTTCCCTTAATGGTAGCCGCCACCAGCGTGCTTCCGGTTCCAATCAGATCCGGATTTTCACTGGCCGCTTCAAACAGTGCCCGGTTGACTGTGCGAATTCCCTCTTTCAGAATTCCATGAACATCCCGATCCGGGTATTCATGGCTGAAAAACTGAACCAGATTCTCTATCACAAAGCGGGAAGCAAAGTCTCCTGCCTTATGTCCTCCCATGCCGTCTGCCACAAGAAACAGATTCTGCAGAGAGCCAATGGGTTCGGTTGAGGAAAATATCGAATCCTGGTTCATGCTGCGTACCTGTCCCACATCTGTAAGCGCGTAAGCATCCATCCGTCCTCAGCCTCCTTTTTCTTCATCCATAAAGCTTTTTCGCAGCTGACCGCAGGCGCCGTTAATATCTCTTCCCATTTCCCGGCGTACCGTAACTGCGATTTTCTGGCTTTCCAGATAATGCTGAAAAGCCTCAATGGCACGGCGGTCAGACTGAACGTAATCCCTCTCCTGAATGGGATTCACAGGGATCAGATTCACATGACCGTGCATGCCCTTTAAAAGAGAAGCCAGGGCTCTGGCCTCCTCCAGATTGTCGTTGACACCGCTTACCAGACTGTACTCAAAGGTAAGCCTTCTCCCGGTTTCCTCAAAATACTCCTGACAGGCGTCCAGAATCTCCTGAATCCTGTATCTGTTTGCAATGGGCATCAGTGTTTTTCTCACTTCATCATTGGGCGCATGCAAAGACAGGGCCAGCGTAACAGAAAGCCCCTCCTTCGCCAGTCTGCGGATTCCGGGTACAATGCCGCAGGTAGATACGGTGATGTTGCGCTGGCTGATATTCAGCCCCTGCTCATGAGATATCAGACGGATAAAACGTACGACGTTGTCATAGTTATCCATCGGTTCACCGGATCCCATAATCACAATATTGGAAACCCGCTCTCCGGTGTCGGCCTGAATGCGGTAAATCTGATCCAGCATTTCTCCTGCTGTCAGGTTCCGTTCCAGTCCATCCAGCGTTGATGCACAGAAACGGCAGCCCATTCTGCATCCCACCTGAGATGAAATGCATACGGAGTTGCCGTGATGATACTGCATCCAGACACTTTCAATGACGTTTCCGTCAGCCAGACGGAACAGATACTTTCTTGTTCCGTCAATTTTGGAAATCTTTACCTCCACCGGCTTTAAAGCCGTCAGAGTATACTGCTGACGCAGTTTTTCCCGAAGCGCCTTTGATACGTTGCTCATATCTTCAAAATCCGCTGCCAGCTTCTGATGAACCCACTGGTAAATCTGCCTGGCCCGGAAGGATTTTTCGCCCAGCTGTTCAAGCTCCTCTTCCAGTTCCTCTAAATACAGCGATTTGATGTCTTTTTTTTCCATAAATCTATTCTCTTTCCCCAACTCTCTTTTCAAGCCCCTGTCACTCTGCTTTTTTGCGGAAGGCTGCAATGAAAAAGCCGTCACAGGGATGTTTTCCCGGCAGCAGCTGAAGATATCCCTCCTTAAGCGAGGACTCCTGTACAGAACCGCCCAGCTCTTTTTCCAGGCTCAAAGGCTCGAATTCCGGAAATTCCTGCAAAATCCAGTCTCTCTGCTCCTGATTTTCCTTTCTGCTGATAGTACAGGTGCTGTAAATCAGCTTTCCGCCCGGTTTTACATACCGTCTGACTGCAGAGAGAATCTCTCTTTGCAGAACAGCCAGACTGTCTATCTGCTCCGGTGAAGCCTGATATTTAATATCCGGTTTTTTTCCAATGATTCCAAGACCGGAACAGGGCAGATCCGCAATAACAATATCCGCCTGATTTTCCCAGCGGGAATCAAATTCCCGGGCATCCCATACCTGGGCGCAGATATTGGAAAAACCGCTCCGTTCAATATTATCCTCAATCAGAGCCACCTTCTGCTCCGTCAGATCGCGGACTGTCACCAGACCTGTTCCCTTCAGACGATCTGCCAGATCCAGGCTTTTTCCGCCCGGAGCTCCGCACACATCAAGGATCTGATCTCCGGCACAGGGAGAAGCCGCCTGCCCTACCAGAGCCGAGCTTGCATCCTGAACCTGAATCCAGCCCTTCTGAAAAGCTGACAGCGCCTCCAGATAATCATATCCGGAAATCAGAAGGCCATGGGCCGCCAGAGGACTTTTCTCTGCCGATACTCCCTCTTCCTTCAAAGAACTGCAGATCTCCTCCATGGAAGCCCGATCCAGATTGCACCGGACAGAGGTAGGACGATCCTCCAGAAACGACCGGAGCATGGACTCTGTCGTCTCTGCATCATACTCTCTCTCCCACATGGAAATCAGCCAGGATGGCATGGAATAACGCAGGGACAAATCTGAAAAATCAAAGCTGTCCTTTTCCCGGATAATGGTTCTTAACACACCGTTTACAAAGCCCTTCAATCCTGAAAACCGGCGGCGCACAGCAAGATTTACGGCTTCGCTGCATACCGCCCGGTCCGGAATCCGATCCATCCAGAAAATCTGATATACAGACATTCTCAGGATCGTCCGGATCACCGGCTTCATTTTCTCTACAGGAACCTTGGAGCATCGATTCAGAATCTGGTCAATGGTCATCCGGTATTCAATGGTTCCTTCTGTAATTCTCGTAATCAGAGCCCGATCCTGTTTTTCCAGATACTGGTATTTCTCCAGAGCCTGCCGCAGCACCACATGGCTGTAGCCGCCCTTTTCCAGAATCTCCATAAGAATATCGAGAATCAGCTCTCTGCTCTGCGTAGGCTTAGTCATCGTCTCTGCGTCCTCCAAACAGCAAAACAAGCCGCAGCAGCTGAAGCAGAGATACTGCCACTGCCGCAACATAAGTCAGGGCTGCCGCGCCAAGTACCTTTCTGGTGCCGTCAACCTCCTGACCGGAAAGTATTCCCAGCTGATCAAGAAGGGTTACCGCCCGTGAAGAAGCATTAAACTCCACCGGAAGGGTAATCACCTGAAACAGAAGAGCCAGGGTAAACATCCAGATACCCAGACGGATAAAAGGTGTCATTCCAATCAGCAGACCAAGGATAATCAACGGCCAGGATAAGGTGCTTCCCAGATTGGCCACCGGTACAAAGGCGGACCGCAGACGAAGGGGAGTATAGCCCACATTGTCCTGAATCGCATGACCGCACTCGTGGGCTGCTACACCCAGAGCTGCTACTGAGGTCTGGGAATACACTGCCTGAGACAGATTTACCGTCTTCGTCCGCGGATCGTAGTGATCCGTCAGATGTCCCCGTACCTGACGCACGGTAACATCATAAATCCCCTGAGAGTGAAGCAGACGCATAGCAGCCTCTGCACCTGTCATTCCTGTCATGCTCCGCACCTGGGAATACCGGCGGAAAGTGCTGTTCACTCTGGCCGATGCCCACATGGACAAAAGAGCCCCGATGATAATTAAAATATATGTCGGATCCCACATCATTCGGTATCCGTATCCATAGCCGTAAAATGGCATGCTTTACTCGCTCCTTTCCATTCTTGCGCCGGACTCTACCGGAAATCCTCTCAAAAAGGCTCCTGTATCCATCCGCTTTTTCCCTTCCAGCTGCAGCTCCTCGATCTTCAGAATTCCGTTGCCGGTCTGTACCGTCAGGGTGCTGCCGTCAGCCTCAAGAATCTGTCCGGGAACAGCTCCTTCCCGGCTGCCCTCAAGCACCTCTGCCTGCCAGATCTTCAGCATCCGTCCGTTTAAACGGGTATAGGCGCTGGGCCAGGGATTCAGCCCGCGAATGAGACGCTCAATTGCCGCCGCGTCCATGGTCCAGTCAATATCGCCCATGGATTTGGATATCTTCTTTACATAGGTTGCCTTTTCGTGATCCTGCTTTTCCGGAACCAGGGTTCCTGCCTCCATCTTGTCTAACGTTGAGAGAATCAGATCTCCGCCCAGAAGACTCAGACGGTCAAACAGACTTCCGCCCGTTTCCTTCTCGTCCAGGGCAATCACCTTTTTCTCCAGCATATCGCCTGTGTCCATCTCGGTATCCATCATCATGGTAGTAATACCCGTTTCCCTGTCGCCGTTGATCACTGCCCACTGAATCGGCGCTGCCCCCCGGTATTTGGGAAGCAGGGAGGCATGGATATTCACACAGCCATATCGGGGAACGTCCAGAAGCTCCCGGGAAAGAATCTGTCCAAAAGCAATCACCACCATCACATCCGGCTCCAGAGCCCGCATCTCCTCCACAAAGGAGGCCTCTCTTGCCCGTACCGGCTGATAAACCGGAATCCCGTGACGCAGAGCCGTTTCCTTTACAGGTGTCATGTGAATCTCCTTGCCTCTTCCTCTGGGCTTATCCGGCTGTGTCACGACAGCTGCAACCTCATGACGGGATGCAATCAGACTCTCCAGAGTCGGCACAGAAAAATCCGGGGTTCCCATAAATACAATTTTCATATTATTCTTCATCCTCCGCAGGTACATCCATCAGTTCTCCCTCTACCAGCTCCACATACAGCTGTCCTTTCAGATGAGCGCACTCATGGCAGATGCATCTGGCAAGAAGCTCCTCTCCCTCAATCTCAATCGGCTGCATATTGATGTCAAGAGCGCGAACCACTACATGATCCGGACGTGTCACCATTCCGCTCTTTCCCGGAACGCTTAAGCATCCCTCGGGACCGGTCTGGCTTCCGCTTGTTTCTATAATCTCTGGATTGATAAGAACATACTGATTCTCATCATCTACATCCATGACTACAATCTGCTTTAACACCCCAACCTGAGGCGCTGCCAGACCTACGCCGTTTGACTCGTACATTGTTTCAAACATGTCATCAATCAGCTGCTGAATCCGCGGAGTCATCTCCTTTACCGGCTTGCACTGTTTTGTTAAAATTTCATCTCCAATAGTTCTGATCTGTCTGATTCCCATCTGCTTCTTCCAATTCCTTTCTTTCCTGTCCCGGCTCAAAGCGGAAGCTTCCCGTCGTTCCCCCTTACGAAAAATCGTACTGGATCGTCAGTCTGCGGCAGCTCTCCGTCTCATCCCACCGATTCTGGACATACTTCTGAATTCTTATTAGTATATCATAATTTTCCTGTTTGATATATAAAATTTTTCTGTAAATATCATTAACTTTATATACAGGCGCAAAAACAGGCCCGATTAGTTCTGCCTGCTGCCCGAATCTTCTTCCGACTGCCTCTGCCACAGCATCTGTCATATGGGCTGTCAGTTCCTCTTCTTTCCCGCCAATCTGAATACTCAGCATGTGCGCGGCAGGCGGATATTTCATCAGTTTCCGGTATCCCATTTCCTGACGGTAAAACTCCTGATAATCCTGAACTGCAGATGCCTTTACCACATAATGCTCCGGCGTATAGGTCTGAATCACCGCTGTTCCGGGCCTTTTCCCGCGTCCTGCCCTTCCGGCCGCCTGAACCAGAAGCTGAAATGTTCTCTCCCCGCTTCTGTAATCCGGCGCATAAAGAGAGGCGTCTGCCGCCAGAATCCCCACCAGTGTCACCCCCGGAAAGTCGTGTCCCTTTACAATCATCTGGGTTCCAATCAGAATATCTGCCTCCCCTTTTGCAAAAGAGGACAGAATTTCCTGATGGCCGCCCTTTTTCGATGTGGTATCCAGATCCATCCGCAAAACTCCTGCCTGAGGAAACATGGCCTTTGTCAGCTCCTCAATTTTCTGGGTTCCTGTTCCAAAGCCTGCCAGATAAGGGGAACCGCAGGAGGGACACTTCCCGGGCAGAGGAACCGTATATCCGCAGTAATGGCACACAAGCCGCGTTTTATTGTGCAGGGTCAAAGTCACATCACAGTGAGGACATTTGACAGCCTCCCCGCAGGAGCGGCAGGAGACAAAAGAGGAATATCCTCTCCTGTTCATAAACAGCATCACCTGTTCTTTCTTTTCCAGGCGATCTCTTATCAGCTCCTGAAGGCGGCGGCTGAAAATAGATTTGTTTCCCTCCTCCATTTCCTTTCTCAAATCCACCACCTCTGCAGATGCCAGAGCACTTCCCTCTCCTGCCCGGCTCTTTAAGGTATACAGCCGGTAAATCCCCGCCTCAGCCCTGGTATAGGCCTCCAGCGAAGGCGTGGCAGACCCCATGACAAAAGCTGCATTCCTCATCTGGGCCAGCTTCTCTGCGACCTCTCTTGCATGATACCGCGGAGTAGACTCACTTTTATAGGCACCCTCGTGCTCCTCATCCATAATAATCAGTCCCAGATCCGGAAAATCAGTAAACAGGGCTGAACGGGCTCCTATCATCACCTGAGTCTCCCCCTGTCTGGCCCGCTCATACTGATCCCACCGCTCTCCGGCTGAGAGACGGGAATGCATCACACTGATGCAGGATCCAAAGCGCCGGTAAAACCGCATAACCGTCTGATAGGTCAGAGAAATTTCCGGAATCAGAACAATGACCTGTCTGCCCTGTTTCAGAACATGGGCAATCATTTCCATATATACCTCTGTCTTTCCGCTTCCGGTGATACCGTAAATCAGAGAAGGGGTTCTCTCCCCCCTGTCATAACGGCTGCAAAAATCCTCTGCAATCCGCCGCTGCTCCTCATTAAGAATGATTTCTGCCTCTCCGGTTTGCGTATCAACCATGGAGCGGACCACCTGCCGGTTTCTGGCTTTTACCTTGCGTTTTACAGGAAGCACGGTTTTTAAAGCCTGGTTCATCGTGGAGCCGTACCTTTCCTTCATCCACCAGGCCAGACTGATAATTCTGGAATCTGCCGTCACACTTCCCGTTACAAGCCCGGCTATGGACTTGATTTTTGTCACATCATATTCTGCTTTTTCCGAAATATCCACCACATAGCCTTTTCGAGTTCTGTTCCCAGAACCAAAAGGAACGCAGACCTGCATTCCCACCTGAATCTCCCCCGAAAGCTGCGGAGGAATCCGGTATTGGAACACGCGGTCTACGTTTTCATGAGAAATATCTATAATGATACTGGCATACTGTTCTGCCATACACTCACCTGCACCTGTCTGTTACTTTTCCTGTTTTTCCAAAAGCCTTGCAGCAACCTGCCCCAGCTTCATGCTGTTAGAGCCCTTCAGCAAAACGCAGTCTCCCGGCTTCAGATGACTGAAAAGAGCCTGATACAGACCCTCTCTGTCTTCTCCGGAAAAATGATAGAACTCCCTGCTGCCTCTTCCTCCGTTTTCCTGTGCACCTTCTGCAATCTTTTCCGCCAGTTCTCCCAGCGTAAATAAAAGATCCACCGGATGCTCTGCCAGCCACCAGCCAATCTGACGATGGAATCCAGGCGCCTCCGGCCCCAGCTCCTTCATATCTGCCAGAACGGCAATGCGGCGTCCTGCTTTTTCCATGGAATGAAGAACCTCAAGCCCTGCAATCATGGAAACAGGACTGGCATTGTAAGTATCATCAATCACTGTAATCCCGTCTTTTTCCATGATTTGCTGACGGTTCTGAAATCCGGTAAACTGCTCCAGCGCCTGCACGGCCGCATCAAGCGGAACTCCGTTTTCATCAGCCACAGCCAGAGCCACCATAGCATTCAGCACATTATGGCGTCCCATCACCTTCAGAGCCACCGGCACCTGTCTGTCTCTGCACACAGCAGTAAACACCGGATAGCCATTGACAATCCGGATATTTTCTGCCCGGTAGCTGCTGTTTTCTCCGGTTCCGTAATACACGGTTCTGCAGCCATCCTTCGCCCTTGTTTCTTTCAAAAGAGGATCATCCCCGTTCAGGAACAGCACACCGCCCTCTTTCAGGCCGTCCTGAATCGTCAGCTTTTCCCGGTAAATGTTTTCCTGGCTTCCCAGCTGCTCAATATGCGTAATTCCCACATTGGTAATTACCGCCATATCTACCTGGGCAATCCGGGCAATGACTGTCAGTTCTCCCGGCATGCTCATTCCCAGCTCCACCACACCGATTTCATCGGCGGAAGAAATTTCTGACAGAGTAATGGGCAGACCAATCTGGCTGTTGGAATTTCCCGGTGTTTTATATACCCGGTATTTTCCGGAAAGAGCTGCCGCCACCATTTCTCTTGTTGTGGTTTTTCCCACGCTTCCGGTAATTCCCACAAGGGGAAGGCTCAGCCTGTTTCTGTAATACTTTCCCACTGCCTGAAGTGCCTTTTTTGTATCCTCCACGCGGATCCACGGATGCGTATCTTCCATCTCGTCGTGCTCACTGGTCAGGACTGCTGCAGCTCCTGCCTCAAAGGCCTGAGAAATAAACCTGTGGGCATCTACCTTTTCTCCGATAATCGGAACAAACAGATCCTGTCCCTTCATGGTACGGGAATCAATGCTGATATGCTTTAATTCCATATCCCCGTCCCCGCACAGCAGGCGCCCGCCGGCTGCCTTTACAATATCATTTACCGTCATACATTCCATATCTGGTATCTCTTTTCTTTTTTATTCATTCGCCTGACCGGCATCCTGTTTCTCCAGTCCGGCAATAACCTCTTCGACAACAGCCCGATCCAGAAACGGATAGCGGACTCCTTCGATCTCCTGATAATCCTCATGTCCCTTGCCAATCACAGCAATCATATCTCCCGGCTCCGCGTGGGTGATGCTGTAGGCAATGGCCTCTCTCCGATCCGGAATTTCCACGAATTTTCCCCCGGTTTTTTCAATGCTTCCCCGGATATCTGCAATAATATCCTCTACCTTCTCAAACCGGGAATTGTCTGCTGTAATAATAGAAAGATCCGCCATTCTTCCGCCAATCTCTCCCATGGAATACCGGCGATCCTTAGAGCGGTTTCCTCCGCAGCCAAAAACAACCACCAGACGTTTGGGATGATAGTCACGGAGGGTTGACAGCAGGCTTTCCATGCTGACTGCATTATGTGCATAATCTACAATCACGCAGCAGCGCCGGGAAGTATGTACAATCTCCATGCGTCCATTGATTTTCAAATGCTCCATAGCATGCTGCAGACGCTCTTGCGGTACTCCGCACCAGAGAGTAACTGCCGCGGCCGCCAGAGCATTATAGACATTAAATTTTCCGGGAATGCTTACCCGGACCGGGATCTCCCGCTCTCCCCGGATATCAAATCCTGTTCCTACAAAATCCGGCTCTGACACATACTCAATATGCTCGGCCAGATAATCGCTGCCTGTATGGTTCTTCTCCAGGGTATCCCCTGTACGCGGACATTTCTCCTGGTTTTCCATAAGTCCGAAACCGGTCCAGGGGCAGGGGATCTCCTGCACAATCTCCTGGAAGTGCTCGTCATCCAGATTGATAAATGCCTTCCGGCTCTGGAAAAAGAGCTGCTTTTTATAGAAAAGATACTCTGCAAAATCTGCATGCTCATCCGGTCCGATGTGATCCGGAGAAATGTTGGTGAATACTGCGCAGTCAAACACAATCCCCGTCACCCGGTGCATTTTCATCGCCTGGGAGGAAACCTCCATAACACAGCACTCACAGCCAGCCTCTGCCATCTGGGCAAAATACCGGTGAAGATCATAGGACTCCGGCGTTGTATTCACCGTAGGATAATGATCCGTTCCAATCATGACGCCGTTGGTTCCAATCATTCCCGTTTTCTTTCCGGCTGCCTCCAGAATGGTTTTCACCATATGGGTGGTTGTAGTCTTTCCCTTGGTTCCCGTCACTCCGATCATCAAAAGCTTCCGGGAGGGATTTCCAAACCGGGCTGCAGAAAGTCTCGCCAGAGCCTCTCTTCCGTTTTTCACTACAATCACCGTCACCTGGGCAGGCACCTCTACCGGGTGCTCTGTCACAAGCACCCGGACTCCGGCCTCTGTCACCTGGGGAATAAAGTCATGGGAATCTCTTCTGGTTCCCTTCATGCAGATAAACACTGCTCCCGGTCCGGCCTTTCTTGAATCATATACTACCTCAGTCACCTCTGCATCCAGACTTCCCTGCTGCAGTGTATAGGAAATCTCTCCGAGCCATTCCCGAATTTTCATCTGATTTTCCGGCAGCCTGATAAAAGCCGCCTGCTCCTTTCTGCCCCATGGCATTGCTTCTGCTTTTTAGAATAATCCTGTAATCTTGCCTTCCTCATTTACATCGATTCCGTCTGCTGCCGGCTTTTTGGGAAGTCCCGGCATAGTCATAATTGCGCCGGTCAGCACAACCACGAAGCCTGCTCCTGCAGAAACGTAGACATCACGGACATTGATTGTAAAGCCGGAAGGACGTCCCAGCTTGTTCTGGTCATCAGACAGGGAATACTGGGTTTTTGCCATACATACCGGCATGGAGCCAAAGCCCATCTGCTCGATTCTGGCCAGGGCCCTCTCTGCTGCCGGGGTATAGGAAACACCGTCTGCCCCGTAAATCTCTGATGCAATGGTAAATACCTTATCCTTCAGGCTCATCTCATCCGGATACAGGGGATGATAATGGCTTTCCTTCTGATTCAGAGTCTCCAGAACCTTTTCTGCCAGGGCCTCTCCTCCTTCTCCGCCCTTTGCCCATACCTCGGACAGGGCAAACTCACAGCCTCTGGACTCGCAGAAATCGCGGATCAGCGCATACTCTGCCTCTGTATCTGTGATAAAGGAATTCAGAGTAACCACTACCGGAACTCCGTATTTCTGGATATTCTCAATATGCTTCTCCAGGTTTACAATACCCTTCTTTAATGCCTCCAGATTTTCCTGAGACAGCTCTGTCTTCGGAACACCGCCGTTATATTTCAGAGCACGCACGGTTGCCACCAGAACCACAGCATCCGGCTTTAAGCCTGCCATCCGGCACTTGATGTCAAGAAACTTTTCAGCTCCCAGATCTGCTCCAAAACCGGCCTCTGTCACTACCACATCAGCCAGCTTTAAGGCTGTCTTTGTAGCGCGCACACTGTTGCAGCCATGGGCAATATTGGCAAAGGGTCCGCCGTGAACCAGCGCTCCGTTGTGTTCCAGAGTCTGAATCAGGTTCGGCTTAATCGCATCCTTTAACAGAGCAGCCATCGCTCCTACTGCATGAAGCTGCTCGGCAGTAACCGGCTCACCTGCATAATTATATGCAACAATGATTCTTCCCAGACGGGCCTTTAAATCTTCCATATCAGATGCCAGACAGAGAATGGCCATAATCTCAGATGCTACGGTAATAACAAAGTGATCCTCACGAACCACTCCGTCTGCCTTTGCGCCAAGACCTACTACAACATTTCTCAGCACACGGTCGTTCATATCCATACAGCGCTTCCACAGAATCTGCCGGGTATCAATCTGAAGTGCATTGCCCTGCTGAATATGGTTGTCAAGCAGAGCCGCCAGCAGGTTGTTTGCAGAAGTAATTGCATGAAAATCTCCCGTAAAATGCAGATTTAAATCCTCCATGGGCACTACCTGGGCATAACCGCCGCCTGCAGCGCCTCCCTTAATACCAAAGCACGGTCCCAGAGACGGCTCCCGCAGGGCAAGCATGGTTTTTGTTCCCTTGCGGTTTAAAGCATCTGCCAGACCAATGCTGGTGGTTGTCTTTCCCTCTCCCGCCGGAGTCGGGTTAATTGCAGTTACCAAAACCAGCTTTCCATCCTTCCGGTCCTTAACCTGCTCCCACAGCTCGTCGGTCAGCTTTGCCTTATACTTTCCGTACAGCTCCAGAGCCTCTTCTGCAATTCCATACCGCTCTGCAACCTCGCGAATGTGGAGCATCTCTGCCTCCTGGGCAATTTCAATGTCTGTTTTCATTTCTCCATCCTCCTGTGCTTTCGTATTTATGGGTGTTTCTGTTGCTTACCTGATTATCTGTCTGCAAGACTACTGGTTCTGTCCCATCATCTGACAGAACTCCTCCATCGTCATCAGAACCTTTCTCGGCTTGGTTCCTTCCTCTTCGCCTACCACGCCTGCCTCTGCAAGCTGATCCATTATTCTTGCAGCCCTGTTAAAGCCTATCTTAAACATACGCTGCAGCATACCGATTGACGCTTTTTCTTTTTCAATAATAAAGGCTCCCGCCTGTTCAAAATACTCGTCCCGGCCGTTTGAGCCGCCTGCTGCCGCTGCCGCAGGCGCCGCATTCATCTGCTGCTCCACCTCAGGATTGTAATCTGCCGTCATTCCCTGTTCTGTCAGGAAATCAACAACCTTCTGAACCTCCTGATCCGAAACAAAGGCTCCCTGCACTCGCTGCGGCTTGGGGAAGCCTGCCGGATAAAACAGCATATCGCCCTTGCCTAACAGCTTCTCCGCTCCGTTCATATCAATGATTGTGCGGGAATCCACACCGGAGGACACGGAAAAGGCAATACGGGAAGGCACATTGGCCTTAATCAGACCTGTGATAACATTCACAGACGGACGCTGGGTTGCAATCACCAGATGGATTCCTGCTGCACGGGCAAGCTGCGCCAGACGGCAGATCGCCTCCTCTACCTCGCCGGGAGCCACCATCATCAAGTCTGCCAGCTCGTCCACGATAATCACAATCTGAGGCAGCTTTTTAGGCTTTTTCTCATCCTCAATATCCTGGATTCCCTCTACCTTTGCATTGTAGCCCTTCAAATCCCTGACATTATATTCCGCAAATTTTTTATATCGATCCGTCATCTCTGCCACTGCCCAGTTTAACGCGCCGGACGCCTTTTTCGGATCGGTTACCACAGGAATCAGCAGATGGGGAATTCCATTGTATACACTCAGCTCCACCACCTTGGGATCCACCATAATCAGCTTCACATCCTCCGGGCTGGATTTGTATATAATACTCATAATCAGCGTATTGATGCATACGGATTTACCGGATCCGGTTGCACCTGCAATCAACAGATGGGGCATTTTCGCAATATCTGTAACCACCACCTGGCCGCCGATATCCTTTCCCACAGCAAAAGCCAGACGGGAACCGTGATTTTTAAAATTGTCCGATTCCAGAAGCTCTCTTAAATAAACCGTATTATTTTCCTTGTTGGGCACCTCAATTCCCACTGCCGATTTTCCGGGAATCGGCGCCTCAATCCGGATATCCGCCGCTGCAAGACTCAGCTTGATATCATCTGCCAGGCCTACAATCTTGCTGACCTTAACTCCCTGCTCCGGATGAAGCTCGTACCGGGTCACAGAGGGACCGCAGCTGATATTGGTCACAGTCACACCTACTCCGAAATCCCGCAGAGTCTGCTGAAGCTTTACCGCCGTCTCCCTGTATTCCTGCTCGGAATGACCTCCGGCCGGACGGGCTCCCCGCTTGAGCAGGCTTACCGGAGGAAATACATATTCTTTTTTCGGTTTTTCCTCCTTCGCCTGGATCTGCTGCTGAACCGAAGCCTCCCCGGCCTCGACAGCCGCCTTTGTCTCCTGACGCCTGGACTCCAGCTTTTTCTGCAGAGCCTCTGTCTCTGTTTCAATCACCTTGCCTCCGGCGGTCACAACACGCTTTTCCTCCTCGGGAATAACAAAATCACTGCCGGACAAGGTTTTAACCACCTGTCCCGGATCCTGCTCCTCCAAAGGCGCTGTCGCATCGTATGTAGCTGCCTCCACAGGCGTTTCTCTTGTCTCCGGCATGTAAATCTCCTCCGGCTGGAACAGATCCAGAGTCTTTGCCGGACTCTCTCCCGTCTCCCTGTCGGAAAATACATTTCCCGCCTCCTCAAACCGTCGGATTCCGTCTGCCGCAAGGCTCTGCGGAGAAGACTCTGTCATTTCCCCGTCCACATCAAAGGGAACCGTATCATCCTCATCCCGATATTCCGGCGGAAGGGAAATACTACCTGTAAACACATCTGCTCCCGATGGAACAGACCGGGTTTTCTCTGCGTGAAGCGGACCAAAATCAGGCTGTTCTTCAGGACTTTCTGCCAGGGCGGGATCTCTGCGGCTAATGCCATCCGCATCTGCTGCAGAAGAATCCTCCCGGAAATCCTTCTCCGCCTGCGGAAGGCTCAGAGGTTCCTCCTCAAAGTCCTCATCTCCGCTTGCGTAGGCAGACAGGTCTGTGGAGCTTAAATTTACACCGGAAATCTGCTCTTCCCTGCGTCTTCTTCTCTCCTCCTGGCGCTCCGCATGAAGCTCCCGTCTCCGATCCATATCCTCCTTCGCGTACTGATAAGCTGCGTCACTGTGCTTTTTGACCGCCTTTACAAAAGAACGCTCTGTAATAATAACAGCGCAGATAATCATCAGAACAGCCATAACAAGAAACGCGCCGATTGTTCCTAAAATTCCCTTCAGCAGCGCGCAAAGCAGACCTCCTGCCAAACCGCCGCCGAAACCGCTGCGGGCAGACATGGTGTAATAGGCAAGGATGGATTTGCCCTCTTCCGGATCCTGTCCGAAAAAAAGCTGGGCAAAGCCGCAGAGAAGAAAAAATGCAGTTAACGCAGCCGCCAGCTTTCTGGCAGCTGCACGGCTTCCTCTGTTGGACATGGCAAAACAGGTTCCCACAAACAAAATAAGCGGAGCAATATATCCCGCCATTCCAAATAATCCAAGCTGTACCCCGCGCAAAAAGTCACCTGCCACACCGCACAAATGAAAATTGCTTAAAAAAAGTAGCACTGCGGCCGCAAAAGACAGAAGAATCATAACTTCCGCCCGAAGAAAGCCTGCCGGCTCTTCCTTGACAGGAACCAGATTTTTCCTCGGTCTTCCGGGCTTTCTTCCCGCTGTCTTTCCTGCTGCTGTCTTTCCTTTTACCGAATTGGTTGTTTTATTCTTCGATGATGCCACAAATGTATGCCTCCTCTTTCCCATTGAGGATAGTATACAAAAAAAATCAGGGAATTGCAAGCCCGTCATCTTCTCATACAGCCCGGCAGTCAATCATCTCATAGAGCCTGGCAAGGGCATCCCGGATTCCCCCTACCTGGTCAATCAGCCCCTGTTTCACCGCATCCTCTCCCACCAGCACCGTTCCCAGATCCCTGGTCAGCATCTCTGTATTCAGCATCAGCCGTTTCACCTGATCGTAGGCGATCCGGGAATGGGAGCTGATAAAGCTTAAAATCCTGTCCTGGATCATATCGAAATACTCATAGGTCTGGGAGGCGCCGATAACGGTTCCGTTCATGCGCACCGGATGCACCATCATCGTACCTGTGGGAACAATAAACGAATAGTCTGTAGAAACCGCCAGAGGAACACCGATGGAATGACTGCCGCCCAGCACCAGGGATACTGTAGGCATACTCATAGAGGCAATCATTTCTGCAATGGCAAGACCTGCGTCCACGTCTCCGCCGGAGGTATTTAACAGCACCAGAAGGCCTTCTACGGAATCATCATCCTCCAGCTGGGCCAGTTGGGGAAGCACATGATCGTACTTGGTCGCCTTGGAATTTCCGGAAAGATTTTCATGTCCCTCCACCTCCCCGATAATGGAAAGAAGATGGATTTTCCGCTTTCTCCGGTTTCCCTCCAGTGTCATCTGCCCGTAGTCCTCCAGCTTCTGATTCTCTTTTTCTTCTATTTCCTGTTCTTCCTTTCTGGCGCTGCCGTCCAGAATTTTCTTTTCTTTTTCCTTCCACTCACATCTGCTGCTCATAGTCTCATCTCCTGATTTTCTGATTGATATGTCCGTTTCCTTTTTCAGTCTTCCCACGGTTTCTGTTTTTATGTACAAATTTTGCGAATGTGTTTTCCGTACTGACACTTCCTCTCCATAAGTCCGATCACATACAGTCCATAGGCAGGGAGGTATTCGCCTTTTTCCTTTTTTTGATGTATAATACCAATACACGTTACTATTCAGGACGGCGGGAGTTCTCCGCTGCTTCCTGTTCGGCTTTGCCGGACAAGAAGATGCCCTGTCCTGAACAGTTACCATTTATCACAGAGGAGGAAATCCCGATGTCCGAATATATTCTCAGTCAAATCAAGCCCTCTGATCGCCGTGCATCCAGACAGATGGATGCTCTTTTGCAGCAGGAGGGAATCGAACGTGACAAAAATCTTGATTACAGTGTTGGCCTTTTTGATGAAGACTACAACCTGGCCGCTGTCGGTTCGTGCTTTTCCAACACCCTGCGCTGCCTGGCCGTCTCGTCAGAACACCAGGGAGAAGGGCTTTTAAATCAGGTTTTATCCCACCTTATGGAATACCAGTACAACCGCGGCAACACCAGTCTCTTTCTTTATACCAAATGCAATACTGCCCGGTTTTTTGGGGATCTGGGCTTTTACGAAATTGCCCGGGTGGATGGAAAGGTCGTATTTATGGAAAACAGAAAAACCGGCTTTGCCGATTATCTGAAAAAACTTCAGGCGGAAACCGGCCAGTCACAGGCTGCACAGGCAGCTGCCCTGCTTCCGGATCCGCGGACAGGCGCTGTTGTTATGAATGCAAACCCCTTTACCCTGGGCCACCGCCGGCTTGTGGAATACGCAGCCTCCCAAATGGATCTGCTCCATGTTTTTGTTGTATCTGAGGACGTCTCCCTGGTTCCCCTTTCTGTCCGGGAACAGCTGATACGGGAGGGAACTGCAGATCTGGGCAATCTGGTTTATCATCAGACCGGTCCCTATATGATTTCCAACGCAACCTTTCCTTCCTATTTCTTAAAGGACAATGATACTGTAATCCGCTCTCATGCCCGCCTGGATATTCAGGTTTTCCGGAAAATCGCCGGAGCTCTGAATATTTCCCGGCGCTTTGTCGGAGAAGAGCCCTTCAGCCAGGTGACAGGAATTTACAATCAGGTTATGAAGGAGGAACTGGAGGCTGCAGGAATTGCCTGCACTGTCATCCCCCGCAGAGAAGATTCCGACGGTCCTATCAGCGCATCCGGAGTCCGGGAGCTTCTCCGTGACGGAAACTGGGAAGCCTTGCAAAAAAAAGTACCGGAATCCACATTCCGATACTTTACTTCTGAAAAAGCGGCTCCTGTTCTGCAAAGGCTTCGGGAAGCCGGCGAGGTCCGCCACTATTAATCTGTCTCCTGACCTTTCTCTGCAAATGCTCCTGCAGCGCTTTTCAGGAGTCCGAGAGAAATCACAATCGTCAGATAATCTGCCGCAGTCTGTGTATAATTAATACCGGGAAGTCCAAACCATGATTTCAGCAGATAAAGAAGAGGAATAAAGAAAAGCCCCTGACGGCATACTGACAAAAGTGCAGCCGGAAGGGGCCTGTTTATTGCCTGCATACTGTTAATAGACAAAAACAAAAGTCCCAGAACCGGCCCGGCCATCGAAACCGCTCTCAGCATCTGTGTTCCATACGCAATTACCTCTTCGTCGAGAATAAATGCCCCCATAACCTGGCGGCTGAATAAAATATAAAACAGACTGAGTACAGTTCCGCAGCCTACAGTCAGCAGTCCGCTGAATTTCATAATAGATAAAAACCTCTTTTTTTCTCCTGCTCCAAAGCAGTATCCCAAAAGCGGCTGAATCCCGTTTGTAATTCCCATATGGATAAATACGATCAGCATATATGCCTTTGTCACAATTCCCATTGCTGCCAGCGGCTTGTCTCCATAAGAAACCAGCGCATTATTCAGCAAAACTGTGGCCACACTCATCAGGGCAGAATTGATTCCTGCCGGAACTCCAATGGAAATCATGCGCTTCCACACAGCCCCTGCTCTGCGGAGATATCTTGGATGAATAGAAAGCAGAGGACTTTTTTTCAAAAAATAATACAGGTAATACAGACAGGAACCAATATTTCCCAGAACCGTGGCAATGGCTGCACCTGCCGTTCCCATGTCAAAGGTCAGAATAAAGAGCGGATCAAGAAGAATATTAATTACCGTTCCAATCATTCCTCCAATCATGGATGCCTTTGCCGCGCCTTCTCCTCTCACAGCATGACCGAAGGAGTTTCCAAACAAAATCACCGGAGCACCCAGTGCAATGTAAAACAGGTAATCCCTGGAAAACTGCCAGGTATAAGAGCTGCTTCCCAGAATACGAAGCAGGGGATCCAGAAACAAAAGAATCATGCCTCCCATCACAGCGCCAAAAGCCAGGGAGCCGTATGCGCAGAAGGAAGAAGCCTGCTTTGCTTTTTCCTGCTGCTGTTGTCCCAGAAGGATAGAAATCAAAGCGCTTCCCCCGATTCCCAGCAAATTTGCCACAGCCATAAACATGACAAATACCGGGTTTGTCAAAGATACCGCAGCCACCTGATACGCATCATGAGTCTGTCCGACGAAATAAGTATCCGCCATGTTGTAGACAACCAGAACCAGAGAAGAAATCACGGACGGCACCGCCATCTGGGCCACTGCCGTTTTCACCGGCGCATAGCGAAATAATTCCTCTTTTTCATCCATATAAAAAACCTCCTGTTTTCATTTGTATGCCAGCAAACTATTTGGTGAAGAAACAGGTCTCTGAAGCAGGAAGCTTTCTACCCCTCCATTGAAGAGAGCATCTTCCTGCACAGCTCCTTAAACAGAGCGGTCTCCTCCAGTGACAATCCTGCTGTCAGCTTTTCTTCCATTTCCTCGCGAAGCCGGCAGCAAAGCCCATGAAGCCAGAGCCCCCGGGGAAGCAGTTCCAGCTTTTTTAATCTTCCATCCTCCTCAGAAGGTTTCCGGCATATCAGCTGCTTTTCTTCCATCAGAAGAAGCATTTTTGAGGCCGTTGCCCGGTTAATCGAAAACTCCGCCTCCACATCCTTCTGATAAATTGCTCCGTTCCTGTTATCATACAGGAAATCACATACCCACAGATTCATCAGAGAATACTCCTGGATGTCCATCTTCTTATACAAAACAGGAAGGTACTTTTGAATGTGATTATCCAGTTTTTTCAGTAAAAAGTACACATCCATGTTTCCTGCAAATTTTCCGCTCATATCCTTTTCTCCTTTTGTTTGCCTGCAAACTATTATAGCAGAGAATCAGAAGGTGTCAAGAAGCTTTTCCCGTAATCCAGGCTGTGTTTTTTATCGTTTCACAGGACGTAATTTCCCATGGAACAAAAAAGGAACCTCCTGCTGTTTAAAGCAAAAGATTCCTGTATCATTTTAAGCTCTGTCTTTACATCAGCGGAGCAATCAGCCGCAGCATTTTTCCAGCCATTCTCCGTCCCAGCGGATAATTCCGGCAATCCTCCACCGTAATCTCCTGACTCTTTTTCAGAGTGTCCTGGAAATCCGCCTCAGCCTGTGCCACAGCCTGATTTCGGAACAGATAAGCCGCACACTCGAAATGAAGGTGGAGACTTCGGTAATCCAGATTGATTGAACCGACCACGGCCTTCGTATCATCACTGGTAAATACCTTTGCGTGAATAAATCCGGGGGTATACTCAAAAATCCGGACACCAGCCAGCAAAAGCTCCTCATAATAGGATCTTGCCAGTACATAGGCGTAAATTTTATCGGGAATATGAGGCATAATAATAATTACCTCAATTCCTCTCTTAGCCGCAAAGGTCAGCGCCGTAATCATATCGCTGTCAAGAATCAGATAAGGCGTCATAATATGTACATAGTATCGTGATTCATTCAGGATATCCATATACACATGCTGTCCCACGGTCTCCTCGTCCAGAGGGCTGTCTCCGTAAGGCATGATATAGCCCTTCCGATCCAGCTCCGGCGGAAACTGATATCCGGGATCCAGCTGATACTTTCCGTAATCCTCCGGCTTCTGCTCGGTGATATTCCACATCTGGAGAAACATCATCAGGAAGCTGTTGACAGCATCTCCCTTCAGCATAATCGCCGTATCCTTCCAGTGACCGAATCTCTCCTTCTGATTGATATACTCATCTGCCAGATTGATTCCGCCCGTAAAGGCTGTATGTCCGTCAATCACAGTAATCTTTCTGTGATCCCGGTTATTCTGATAGGAGGAGAGCATGGGGCGGACCGGAGAAAACATCCGGCACCGGATTCCATATTTTTCCAGCTGTTTGGGATATCCGTAAGGAAGCAGCGTCAGGCTGCAGGTTCCGTCATACATAAAGCGAACCTCCACGCCCTGTGATGCTTTTTCTTTCAGAATCTCCAGGACACTGTCCCACATCTCGCCTTCTTCAACAATAAAGTACTCCATAAAAATGTACCGCTCTGCCTTCTTCAGCTCCTCTAAAAGCTTCGGGTACATATCATCACCCAGGGGGAAATATTCCGCATAGGTCTTGTCATAAATCGGAAAGCCCCCGTGATTTTTCATGTAAACCGCCAGCTGGGCATTGCCTCTGCTGGCCAGACGCAGGCGGTTCATCACATCCTCATCCTGCTTTAAATACGGTTCTGTCTCCTTCATCAGACTGCGAAGCCGCCGGTCAATGATCCGCACGCCTACCTGTGATTCTACAAACAGATAGAACAGCGCTCCGAATACCGGAAATACCAGAACCGGAATAATCCAGGCCATCTGATAAGACGGATTCTGTCTTTTATTGATGATATAAATAACAATAACTGTACTCAGCAGGGTAAATCCTCCATATACATAGAAGAAATGATCGCTGAGCCATTGAAACGCCCCCAACAGCACAATTATTTGAAGCAGCAGCGACAAAACGACAAAGGATGTCCGTCCGAATATAATCCGAAGCGGTTTTCCCAGAGTTTTCTTGTTCAGCTTTCCTCTGGTCTTATCTCCAGTACTCATGCTCTGTACCTCCTGAATTTTTTGTTTGGCCGCCTTTTCTCTCCGCTCTCCCCATTTACCTTCTCCGAAAGTGTATTATTATGCCAGAGCCTGCTCCAGATCTGCAATAATATCCTCTGCCGCCTCAATTCCCACACTGAAACGGATCAGAGACGGATCCACCCCTGCCTCTACCAGCTGCTCATCATTTAACTGTCTGTGAGTATGGCTGGCAGGATGAAGCACAGAGGTTCTGGCATCTGCCACATGAGTGACAATGGCTGCCAGCTTCAGCTTATCCATAAATTCTGCTGCTGCAGCTCTTCCTCCCTTTAATCCAAAGGAAATCACACCGCAGGTTCCGTTTGGCATATACTTCTGAGCCAGCTCGTAATAGCGATCCCCTTTCAGTCCCGGATATTTCACCCAGGCCACATCCTCTCTGCTCTGAAGATACTGAGCCACCTTCAGGGCATTTTCACAGTGACGGGGCATTCTTAAATGAAGGGTTTCCAGACCGATATTCAGCAGAAATGCATTCTGCGGAGACTGAATGGAACCCATATCACGCATCAGCTGCGCCGTTGCCTTGGTAATATATGCCCCCTTACCGAATTTCTTTGTATAAACCACGCCGTGATAAGATTCATCCGGAGTAGTCAGCCCCGGAAACTTATCTGCATGGGCTTCCCAGTCAAAGTTGCCGCTGTCTACAATACATCCGCCTACGCACATGGCATGACCGTCCATGTACTTGGTCGTAGAATGGGTGACAATATCTGCCCCCCACTCAAAGGGACGGCAGTTAATCGGAGTTGCAAAGGTATTGTCCACAATAAAGGGAACCCCGTGTCTGTGAGCCAGACCGGCAAATTTCTCCAGATCCAGCACAACCAGAGCCGGATTGGCAATTGATTCTCCAAACACTGCCTTTGTGTTGGGACGGAAGGCCTTTTCCAGTTCCTCCTCCGGTGCATCCGGATCAACCAGAGTACATTCAATCCCAAACCGCTTTAAAGTAACGGTAAACAGATTGGAGGTACCTCCGTATATGGTTGCCGCACTGACAATGTGATCTCCTGCGGAACAGATATTCAGAACAGCATACATATTGGCTGCCTGTCCGGAAGAGGTCAGCATCGCTGCCACACCGCCCTCTAAGGCGCAGATTTTCTCCGCCACTGCATCATTGGTGGGGTTTGCCAGACGGGTATAAAAATATCCGTTCTCCTCCAGATCAAACAGACGTCCCATCTGTTCACTGGTTTCATATTTGAACGTAGTACTCTGATAAATAGGAAGCACCCGCGGCTCTCCGTTTTTCGGCTGCCATCCGCCCTGAATGCAGATAGTGTCCCTAGACTGTTTTTTATCCATTGTCCTCTCCTCCTGTATCCTTCAAATATCTTTAAAAAAAGATTAAGCATAGTCTACCACATCCCGGTCAAATTCACAAGTTTTCCTTTTTACAAACAAAGGTGCAGTACCCACAGCCCTGCAAGAAAAACCAGATTCCATCCGGTAAATACGGCCAGATAACGGTTTTTCTTTTCCGGACAGAAGGAAACAGCCTGCTTGTAGGAAATCAGACTTGCCATAGATGCAATCAGAGTTCCCAGACCTCCCAGGTTGGTTCCTACAATCAGGCTCTCCCACTCTCCTGTAAAATTAGACAGAAGCAAAGCCGCCGGAACATTGCTGATTACCTGGCTCATTAAAATTGACGCCTGGGTTTCATGACCGGAGATCATAGAAACTGCAAAATCACGAAACGGAGCGTACCGGTTCATATTTCCAATAAAAAGAAAGAAAAACAGAAAGGTCAGCAAAAGCGAATAGTCCACCCTGCGAAACAGGCTCTTATCCCGGACGATCACCGCTCCTGTAATAATCAGAAAAAGAGCTGATGCCGGAATTCCCCCGCTCACTGTCTGCAGACAGATCAGAAACAGAAGGCTGTAGTATATGACAGAAGGAATTTCCGGCCTGTCTTCCTTCTTTCCGGTTTCTACAGTAATTTTTGTTCCACGGAAACCAAAAAAGCTGCAGAGAAACAGCCCCAGCGCCGCTGCCGCCGTGTAAGGAAGCATCAGTGTCACAAATTCTGAAAGGCTCATTCCTGACACACTGTAAAGATACAGATTCTGAGGATTTCCCATAGGAGTCATCATGCTCCCCAGGTTGGCGCCGATTGTCATCAGGGTAATCACAAAGCAGACCCGGTTTGTCATACCTGCCATTTCCAGAACAAGAAGCCCGAAGGGTACAAAGGTAATCAGCGCCACATCATTGGTGATTGCCATACTGCCAAAGAAGCATAAAAATACAAGAAGCAGCACAATTCCCCGCTCTGAGCGGATTTTTTTCAAAAGGCTCTGTCCCACATAACGAAATACTCCCAGACTTCCCAGTCCAGCCACCACAGTCATCAGACAAAACAGAATCAGAATCGTGTCTGTATTTCCGGAAAAATAAGACAGATATTCCTCATCCGGCTTTACCAGAAAGCAGGAGCCTGCCGCCAGAAGTGCAGAAACCACAAGAACGGTCTCCTTCCTGAGCCATGTCATAATGCGTATTTTCATTTTTCAATATCCTCTCTTTTTATTTTTTCGCCTTCTCCCCCACAGGCTCGGCCGCCTTTCTTGCCACTCCCAGGCCGATTTTATCCCTGCCGATCTGCTGAACCGTAATCACCTCCCCTTCCCTGGGAGGAACGTCCATGGAAATCAGCCGGTTATCATGAAAATAGGTATCCACCGGTTTCCCGTCTACACAAATTCTCGACCACTCATTAAAGCCCTCTCCGGATACAATGATCTGATTTCCCGATCGCACCGCGGATTTCTGGATAATCGGCCTGGTTCCGTATTCCATTTTCGTCTCCTCATAAGGAGATTTTCCTCCATACACATTTTGCTTTCCATAGAGAATATCATACTCCAGGATTTTCATATTCTCCAGACATGCCTGGGTTTTGGAATCTCCCCGTTCCAGGTGGCGCTGATGAAAACGAATCATTGTTCCCTCGTGAATGTTGATCAGATTCAGCACATGGGAGGTAAGCTGGTAGGATTCAATATCCCGCTTTTCCCTTGGAAGATCCAGATTGTTCCAGATAACATAGGGAGTCTGGAACAGGGAACGGTTTTTCATTTCCTTTTCCGACCATTCAAAGCCGGGAAGATGATCTCCGTACAGCACCAGAACAGACGGCTCTTTCCGCTGATTCAGCATGGTAATCAGCTGGCTGATAAACAGATCCATCTCTCCAATCTGTTCGCAGTAATAGGAAAAGGACGGGTATTTGCCATGTCCCTGAACAGAAATCGTATAGATAAAGTCCTGTCCTACAGAGGAGTCGAGAGCCTTCTCAATCTCCTCCGTCAGAATCTGATCCCTGCACCACCCTGTAGGATTTTTTTCAACATGATACATATATTCAATCGGTGTAAAGGTATCAAAGCCCAGACGGGGAAATACTTTATACCGATCGTAGAAGGTTGCCTCATTGTTGTGAATGGCATGGGTCCGGTACCCCAGATCCTTCAGATTGAATGCAATGCTTTCGCAGGTCTTTTTCTGCAGAACCGTTTTATAGGGATATTCACCAGGTCCGAAAAAGTCCAGATTCATCCCTGTAATACACTCAAACTCTGTATTGGCCGTTCCCGCTCCCACCGAGGGAACGTTCAGATATCCGGAAGGAAAATGCTTTGTCAGAAAACGAAACAGAGGAATGGGATCCTGCTTTACCGGATTGTTTTCCCAAAGAGTCGGATCAAAAAAGGATTCCAGCTGTACCATAATAATGTTGGGCGTCGTGTATTCTTCAATTGAATATGTATTTTCCGGAACCAGCTCCTTCTCCTTCAAACGTTCCAGCTCCTTCTGTCCGTATTCATCCGGCCTGGAAATTCCTGTATTAAAGGCAGAGTTTCCAAAACAGTAGGCAAATCCGTAATCCTGGAAGGCCTGACCGATATTGCCGAAATGCATGGCAACGACCTGGGTAAAAACTGCAAGATTTAATCCCGCCCAGATTACCGTAGAGGCAACTGCCGCCACACAGACAGATTCTGTCAGATTGATGGGAGCGGAATCCACCGGCGCCTTTTTCCAGAGCAGAACACAGGCAAGAACCGCAGCCCCCAGGGCGCATGCCCCCAGAACAATCTGAGGCCAGGACAAATAAGTTGTAAGAAGCGTCGCCCCGTATTTGAGCAGCCGCAGATCCGCAGCAGTAAAGGGGGTAGTCCGAAACATCAGAAGAACGCCGTTAACAATCCCCATGCCCAGTTCCACCAGAACCACCAGCACAATGTAAAAGATTTTTCTTTTTATAAAAAACACAAGAAGAAAGGGAATCAGTGTCAGAAGTACGTTTAACAGAAATACCAGCGGGCTGCCGAAAATATATCCGCCCAGACCAGACAGGGATTTTCTGGAAAACAATTCTACAGCCGCATTGACCGCCATAGAAAGAAAAAACAGCTTTCCCAACAATATCCACAGTCGCTTCATTCCTTCTTACCTCACTTTTTATCCGACATTTTAAATCAGGCTTTAGTCTAACATATTTTCCTGCAAAACAACATAGTCTTTTTACACAAAACAAAGAGAGGCCATCTGCGGTTTTTCCGATAATAATTGAAATTTTTCAGAGAATCGCATATAATGGGGTTTGACTGCCTGCTGAAGCCGGCAGCAAAAGTATTTGTAAAGGAGATTATTATGACAGATTCACTGGTACAGGGACTTACCGCGGCTTTAGGCGGCAAAGTGTCCGGAGAGTTCATTATTTTTATTATTTCCATGATTCCCATTCTGGAACTGCGCGGCGGTTTACTTGCTGCCTCACCTGCTCTTCTGAATGTGCCGATTTTAAGAGCAATTCCCATCTGCATCATCGGAAACCTGCTCCCCATTCCCTTTATCCTGCTTTTGATTGAAAAGGTACTGGATTTAATGGAAAACATCCCCGGCCTCTGTAAAATCGCCCGCTGGGTTCGCCAGAAGGCTGACAAAAATAAAGGACAGATTGAAAAATTCGGTTTCTGGGGTCTGGCATTGTTTGTAGGAATTCCGCTTCCCGGAACAGGTGCATGGACCGGTTCCCTGGTTGCCGCTCTGCTCCATATGAAATTTGGCAAGGCTATCGCTGCTATTCTTGTTGGAATCGCAATGGCAACTATTATTATGTCCCTGCTTTCCTATGGGCTTTTAGGAGTCCTTTTCGGATAACCGCGTTTCACAGCATCGTATGATCTTTCCGTCATACGGTGCTTTTTTTGCCCCGGCACAGAAAAATCCCCTGCCTTCCATTCAATGAAGACAGGGGATTTTATTATCTATTCATGCTCGAAACAATCAGATTATTCGTTTCCGTACAGGGTAACCAGCTTGGTCAGATACTCGTATCTTTCCTTAGCCTCAGCCTCATTCTTAGCAAACAGTTTTGCTGCTCTCTCCGGATTCTTCATAGCCAGAGATGCGTAACGAACCTCGCCCTGCAGGAAGTCCTGATATCCTTCCATGTTCGGAGCCTTGCTGTCCAGAGTGAACTTCTTCTCTGCAGCCGGGTTGAAGCGGAAGTTGTTCCAGTAACCGGTCTCAACAGCCAGCTTCTCCTCAGTCTGAGCCTTGCTCATGCCCTTCTTGATACCATGGTTGATACACGGAGCGTAAGCCAGAATCAGGGACGGACCCGGATAAGCCTCAGCCTCTGCGATTGCCTTAACGGTCTGAGCATAGTCAGCACCCATGGAAATCTGAGCTACATATACATAGCCGTAGGACATTGCAATGCTTGCAAGGTCTTTCTTCTTGGTCTCTTTACCGCCAGCTGCGAACTGAGCAACTGCACCGGTCTTTGTGGACTTGGAAGACTGACCGCCGGTGTTGGAGTAAACCTCGGTATCGAATACCATGATGTTGATATCCTTGCCGGATGCCAGAACGTGGTCTACGCCGCCGAAGCCGATATCGTAAGCCCATCCGTCACCACCGAAGATCCACTGGGACTTCTTAGCCAGGAATGCCTTGTTAGCAACAATGTACTTGCAGGTCGGGCAGTCAATGCCTTCCAGAGCTGCAACCAGCTTGTCAGTAGCAACGCCGTTTAATGCGCCGCTTCCGAAGGTATCCAGCCACTCTGCACATGCAGCCTTAACTTCCTCAGAAGCCTCTTCGCTTGCAGCAACGTTTTCTACCTTCTCCTTTAACTCATCGCGGATTGCGTTCTGAGCCAGCAGCATACCATAACCGAACTCAGCGTTATCCTCGAACAGGGAGTTATCCCATGCAGGACCCTGACCCTTAGCGTTTACAGTGTAAGGAGTGGACGGTGAGGAGTTACCCCAGATAGAGGAACATCCGGTTGCGTTTGCAATGTACATTCTGTCACCAAACAGCTGGGTGATCAGCTTAGCGTACGGAGTCTCGCCACAGCCTGCGCATGCGCCGGAGAACTCAAGCAGCGGTTTCTTGAACTGGCTGCCCTTAACGGTGTTGGCTTTGAATTTAGCAACAACGTCTTCCTTCTCGGAAACAGTGGTACCGAAATCGAATACCGGCTGCTCGTCCATATGGTCAGCCAGCTTGTCCATGGTCAGAGCCTTCTCGCCCTTCTTACCAGGACATACGTTTGCACAGGAACCACATCCGGTACAGTCAAGTGCGGAGATGGTGATAGCAAACTTGTAGCCAGGCATACCGGTCATATCCAGCATCTTCATGCCAGCCGGTGCATTTGCAGCTTCCTCAGCGGTCATAGCAACCGGACGGATTACTGCGTGCGGGCAGACATAAGAACAGAAGTTACACTGGATACAGTTATCGGAATTCCATACCGGAACGTTAACTGCAATACCGCGCTTCTCGTATGCTGCAGAACCGGACGGAGTGCTGCCGTCTACGTAGTCCTTGAATGCAGATACAGGCAGGGAGTTACCTTCCTGAGCGCTTACCTTGGTCTGGATGTTGTTTACGAAGTCAACAACGTCTTTTCTGCCATCGGTTACTACCTTGTAGTCAAGACCTTCGTCTTCGCAGTTCTTCCAGCTCTCCGGAACATCTACCTTAACAACGCCGGTAGCACCAGCATCGATAGCTGCCCAGTTCTTCTTAACAACGTCCTCACCCTTACGACCGTAGGTCTTCTGAGCTGCGTCCTTCATCAGCTGAATTGCCTTCTCCTCCGGGATAATGCCGGTAAGCTTGAAGAATGCGGACTGAAGAATGGTATTGATACGGGTCGGGCCCATGCCGGTCTCGATACCGATCTTAACACCGTCAATGGTGTAGAGGTTGATGTTGTGATCAGCGATGAACTTCTTCATCTGACCCGGCAGATGCTGCTCTAACTCTTCAGCGCTCCACGGGCAGTTTAACAGGAAGGTACCGCCGTCAACCAGCTCCTGAACCATGTTGTACTTACGTACGTATGCCGGGTTGTGGCATGCTACGAAGTTTGCCTGACGAATCAGGTATGTAGATTTGATCTTCTTATGACCGAAGCGCAGGTGAGACATGGTAACACCGCCGGACTTCTTGGAGTCATAATCAAAGTATGCCTGTGCATACATATCGGTATTGTCACCGATGATCTTGATGGAGTTCTTGTTTGCACCTACGGTACCGTCAGCGCCCAGACCCCAGAACTTACAGTTGGTAGTTCCTTCCGGAGTGGTAACGATGGGAGCACCGGTTTCCAGAGACAGATTGGTTACATCATCAACGATACCGATGGTGAATTTCTTCTTCTCGGTGTTGTTGTATACAGCAACGATCTGTGCCGGAGTGGTATCCTTGGAACCAAGACCATAACGGCCTGCGTAAATCTCAACAGCGTCAAACTTGCTTCCCTTTAATGCAGCAACTACATCCAGGTACAGCGGATCGCCCAGAGCGCCCGGCTCTTTGGTTCTGTCAAGAACGGTGATCTTCTTAACGGTATCCGGAATAGCATCGATCAGAGCCTGTGCGCAGAATGGTCTGTACAGACGAACCTTAACAACACCAACCTTTGCGCCGGTGGTCTTTGCCATGTAATCGATGGTCTCTTCGATGGTATCATTTACAGAACCCATAGCTACGATAACCTGCTCGGCATCCTCTGCGCCGTAGTAGTTAAACAGCTTGTAGTCGGTTCCCAGTTTTGCATTTACTTTGTCCATGTAATCCTGAACTACTGCCGGAAGAGCATCGTAGTAGGGGTTGCATGCCTCTCTTGCCTGGAAGAAGATATCCGGGTTCTGAGCAGAACCTCTCTGGCACGGATGATTCGGGTTCAGAGCGTGGTTACGGAACTCGGCAATTGCATCCCAGTCAGCCATCTCAGCCAGATCATCGTAATCCCAGGTCTCAATCTTCTGAATCTCGTGGGAGGTACGGAAACCGTCGAAGAAGTTGATGAACGGAACTTTGCCCTTGATTGCAGCCAGATGTGCAACCGGAGTCAGATCCATAACTTCCTGAACGCTGGATTCACACAGCATAGCGCATCCGGTCTGACGGCATGCGTATACGTCGGAGTGATCGCCAAAAATGGAAAGTGCATGGCTTGCCAGAGCACGAGCGGATACGTTGATAACGCCCGGAAGCTGCTCACCTGCAATTTTGTACAGATTCGGGATCATCAGTAACAGACCCTGGGAAGCGGTATAGGTTGTGGTCAGAGCGCCTGCTGCCAGAGCACCGTGAACTGCACCTGCTGCACCAGCCTCGGACTGCATCTCTGTAATCTGAACGGTACGGCCAAAAATATTCTTTCTGCCTTCTGTTGCCCACTCATCTGTATGCTCAGGCATTACAGAAGAAGGGGTGATGGGGTACATAGCTGCTACTTCAGTAAACGCATATGATGCATGAGCGGCAGCCTGATTACCATCCATGGTTTTCATTTTTCTTGCCATTTGATTTTCCTCCTACAAATGTGAATGTGCCTGTCCCCGAAAAGAATTTCCGGAAACAGCGTCTGTCCGGAAAAATGAGCCGGACTTTAAGTCCCTCAAAAAGTGAGAGACCGACCTGTTAACATTATAGCAACTTTTTATCATTTTGCAAACCGGAAAACAACAAAATAACGTATTATTTTGCATACAATCTCCATCTTTATGAAAAAGCTTACAAAAGCAGGGAGCAGACAGCAATTTCCCGTAACATGAAAAAGGGGCCGGGAAAAACATCTGCCTGTTTTTCCCGGCCCTGCTGCCATTATCTGTCGTGCAATATTTTACGCTCCCGGATTTGGGGCAATCAGCTGCGCGCCCTCTCCGCCCGGTGCGCCTGGTCCATCCCCGCTGCCCGGTGCACTTCCCGGACCGTTTGAACCGCCCGGTACTGCCCCCGGTGTCGGAGAAACCTGCGGGCTGCTTCCTCCCGGTACAGAGGAACCGCCGTTTCCTCCCGGAGCTTCTCCGGAAGAAGCGCTTGTTTCCGTACCCGGCGCGCTTCCCGGGCCGCCGTTTCCATCCGGAGATACAACGCCGGAGGAGCTTCCCTCCTGCGGGCCGCCTGCTGACGGATTGGAAGGATCGGTAATACTCTCAATCAGCTGGCCGTCACTGGAGGACTCTGTCGGAGCCATGGTTCCGGAGGTATTCCGCAGAATCACTGGAGCATGTCCCTTATAGGTAACGGTGTGATCCACCTCCTGGCTGACCACTTCTCCGTTCTTTGTAATCACAAGTCTGGTTTCCCACTGACTTCCCTTGCTGCCGGAGCTCTTCACCTTCTCAGCCCCCGGCTCTACCGTTCCATCCTCCTCATAAACAGGAGCCGGCGGATCAATATCCTTCAGCTTTGTAGATTTTAAGGAATACTTTACGCCCTCTTCCAGTACGGGAATTCCGTATATGGAAATAGTCACCTCCTGGTTTGCATAGCTGGCACGAATGCCCACTGCAGAAGAGGAATTGTTGACAAAGGCGTAATCCGGGCCGCCCCAGCTGACGGTAGCGTCTGTTCCCGGCGTTACATAAGACGGCTCAAAAGTATGGGAACGGCGGCTTGTGGTTTTCAGACCTGCCTTGACAACCGCATTATATAAGGTAGAAGAGGTCTGGCATACGCCGCCTCCAATCTCCTGTACCACCTCGCCATTGTTGTATGCGGCTGCACCCTGATATCCCTTGGCCTCTGTTCTCTGGCCAACCCGGTCATTGAAGGAGAATTCCTCTCCGGGCTGAAGAACGATGCCGTTGATCGCCTGACAGGAAAGCTTAATGTTATTGTTTCGCTTACTGTTGGACGTTGTCTTTGTTGTAAAGCTTCCAATGGTCTTATATTTTTCCCGGGCTGCCGCCTCGGAAATCTCCGGTTCTACGGGATTCACCACAGCGGTCAGAGCTGCGCCGAAATCTTTCCGGTTCAGGGCATCCAGAATATCTGCTGCCAGCTTTTCCTGATCTACCGCATGGCCTGCCTCCTCTCCGGAAAATACAAACTTTCCGGAGGAAGCGTCATAACTGGAAATAGCGCCGTTTTTCGCTTTTTTATCCCACTGGGCAGCTGCCTTTGCCGCCTCGGCCTTTGCCGCTTCTTCCAGGCCGCTGGTATCCAGTGTATAAGACTCCTTCGGAGTTCCGGAATAAATTTCCGCCAGAAGAACTGATACCTTATCCTCCATCAAATCCGCAACCTCATAGGTCTGATCCTGCCAGGTCACCTTCATCGACCAGCCAAACTTGTCCAGAATCGCACTCCGCGCCTCATCCATGGTCATGCCGGTAATGTCAATGCCTTCCACGTATACCGTCTTCTCCGGCTCTGTCGTCAGCTCTACCACGCTTTCTGTCTCTGTCTCCTTCGGCTGCTTTGCTCCGTCCATTCCCTTCATCAGAAAAACGATGCATCCGATTGCCAGAATCAGAACCACGCCTCCTACGGCTATCTTCATATATCCGGAATCAGAACCTCTGTTTCTCCGGTTATTCCTGTTTCCCTGACTGCCTCTCGCCGAAGAGGGTCTGGAAGAAGCGCTTCTGCCCGAGCTGCTTCTCGTACTGCGGGAAGCTCCGTAGCTTCCTCTTTCCTCTCTGTACTGTCCCGTCTTTCTGCCGCCTGCAGAGGAGCTGCGGCTGCGGGAATTTCCTCTCGCCCTGGAACGTCCTGCTCCACGGCTGTTTTCATGTTCATTCAGATTCATATTCTCACCTGTAAATTTAGTCTGTTAAACAGATTTTTCGTAATTATACACTTACTCAGTATAGCATAGATTTCAGAAAAAGAACTAGCAAAAATCTTTAAAATTATCTATCTTTTTCTGTCAATTTTGGATAGATTTTCTGTCAGTCCTTTTTTTCTGCCTGTCTGGCCCTCAGTCTATTGTGAACGGTCTCCCGCAAAAGAGCATACAAAACAGAGGTCAGCGGTATAAAAATCAGCATTCCCAGAACCCCCATCATACTGCCGCCCAGAGTCACAGCTACCAGAACCCAGATGGACGGAAGGCCTACTGATCCGCCTACCACATGAGGATAAATCAGATTTCCCTCAATCTGCTGGAGAACCTGGAATACCACAATAAAAACAAGCGCCTGTACCGGACTGACCAGAAGGATCAGGAAGGCCCCCACCGCACAGCCTACAAAAGCGCCGAAAATAGGAATCAGCGCCGTAAAGGCAATCAGAACTCCGATCAGCAGCGCATAAGGCATCTGAAGCAGTGTCAGCGTCACAAAAAACATGGAGCCCAGAATCATAGCCTCCAGACACTGTCCTGTAAGAAAGCTGGAAAATGTCTTTTCTACCAGCTTTGCCACGCGGATCGTCTCCGCAGCCCCTTTTTCCGGAAGAAATGCCTGTAAAAACCGTCCTGCCTGACGGGCCAGATTTTCCTTCTGGAGAAGAATATACAGGGCAAACACAAATCCGATACAGAAGGTCGCCACTCCATTGACAATCCCTACTGCTGCCGAAACGGTGGTAGACAGCACCGTTCCTGCTCCATGTCCCAGGAAAAACACGATCTGCTCCAGCGTGCTTTTCCAGTCAATCTCAATGCTGCTGATATAAGTCTCTATCTCCGGATAATCTGCAAAAATTCCCTCCAGAGCCTGCTGCACATTGGCAAAAAACTGGGGAATGCTCCTCTCCAGCGTCATAATAGTGCGAAACAGCTCCGGAACCACAAGTACCATCACAACAGTCAAAGCGCCGACCACTCCGGCAATGGCAAGGATCAGGCAGACCGGCCGCCTGTACCGGCTTTCTTTTCTGCTCAGACGGCTCCACAGGCGGTTTTCCAGAAAACGCATGGGCACGTTCAGTGCAAACGCAATGGCTCCTCCCAGAAGAAAAGGTGCCAGCATTTTAAGCAATGCCCCTGCTGCAGCAAGCAGCTTCTGGTAATTGACGCCAACCACAACAACTGCCACGGTAAATACAATCAGCCCCCGGAGACGGCGGACTGTTTCTTCATTAAAATTCATACGATTCCCCACAACCCTTCCCTTTTTCACATTTACCTCCTATTATACACAACAAACTCCTGTCTGCAACGTAAAACTTTCTAAATTATTTCTAAACAAGGAAACAGTGACAGGCCGCCTGACATATAATTTCAGTGTAAATAAGTTTTGGAGGCTTTGATATGAGTGATTTAGCGGCAACAAACTGTGGATGTGATTGTAACTGCAGCTGCAATACAGGAGGAAACGGATGCAATCTTATCTGGCTGATTCTGATTCTCTGCTGCTGCGGAGGCGGTAATTTCGGAAACGGCGGAGGATGCGGATGCGGAGGATGTGAACATAGCGGATGTGACTGGATCTGGATTATTCTTCTTCTGTGCTGCTGCGGAGGCAATTCCTTCTGCTGATAAAATACAGCTGAAACGGTTTATTCCGGAAACCGGCTTCGCCCCCTGGATTCAGGGGGCGTTTTTCTGCCGGCAGCCGTTTTATGTTGTCTTCTTTTCTCTGTCGTCCTCCTGTCTGCGGGAAATCGTTCTTTCTTCTTTCCCTTCCGTTCTCTGGCATGACTCACAGTCTTCATCAATTTCGTAAACGGCATTTCCATCTATAACAAGTCTTATTGACATAACATCAGCCTCCTGTACCATTACTATATGCAGCCGGAATGAATTCCTTGAAAAATGCATATATTGTTTCAAAACAAAGAAGGATCTTTTCATGAACGATGACGCGGAAAAAGACATACACCTGACTGAATTTGATTATCTGACAGCAGATCCGAAGCTGCAGATGATTAAGGCCGCCCTTCCCTATATGCCGGTTCCTCAGCAGAAAATCATTTGTCTTCTTGTTAAAATGCAGGAGCTGAACCATGCCAGAGCCATATTTTCGGAGGAAGGAGTCTCCGCCATGGGACTTTCCCGCACTCCCTCTGCCAGATACTCCCCTATGGAAATGCTGCAGGCCATGAAGCCCTATGCCGGCCCCAGGGAAAAGGACATGATTGAAATGATTGAAAACCTGCAGGTTATGCTTCAGGCCATGCAGATGCAGTAAAAAGGAGGTTATTATGATTGATATGGAACACTGGCAGGAGGATCCGCGGCTGAAGCAGATGGATCCGAAAAAGCTGCAGTACATAACCGATTTTGCAGGACGGCTTACATCCATGTCCAAAAATCAGCTGATTCCTGCGCTTCTCCAGCTTCAGGCCGATGCGGCCAGAAACCACATCCGCTTTTCCGACCCGGAAACAGAGCTTCTGGTTTCTATCCTGAGCGCAGACATGGATCCTGCGGAAAAAAAGAAGCTGGAAACCCTGCGATTTTTTGCAAAAAAACTGGCTGCCAGGTCCTCCTGACAGCCGGTTTGATTTTCTGTTTTCTATTTTATCATTCTGCTTTGCCGGAAAGAAGCCCACTTGCAGGTTCTATCTCCCGGAAGCTGCTCCGCCTGGAGCGGGCCGCTTCTGTGGCAAACCTCTATTCCATCTGCGCATCCGGAATCTGAGGCAGAATCACAATTCTGGCATTTTCTCCCAGCTGCTGTACCAGAAGCTTTACATATTCTTCCGGAATGGCAATGCACCCTTCTGTCCAGGTTTTCCAGGTATGAAGCCCGTGAAGAAAAATAGCAGAGCCCTTTCCCGGAATTCTCTCCTCCGTATTATAATTCAGAGCCAGACTGTACCGGTACTGAGGCATCACTCCGATCAGATGCTCTGCAGAGTTCCAGTCCTTCTGCACCTGACTGGTATTTACCATCTGATTATAGTATCTGCTGTTTCCGTCATCTACCCAGTAATCCCCCTCATCCAGCTGCTTATAGGGAAGCCGGCTTCCCGGATTTTCCAGACTGCCGAAGGCCCGGGTAAAGGAATAGGTTCCCAAAGGCGTCCTCCGATCGCCCTCCTTCTTATCCGCGGACATTCCGTCATGGCCGCAGTAGCCCTCTGTGCAAAATTCTTCTTTCCAGAAGGTTTCTGATGAAACCGTCTCCGGTCCCTCCCCCTTCTTCTCCCGCACATAATAGCCCACCTTTACCTGAGAGCTGTCCATTCCGGTTCCTGTCACAACCACAAGCTGATCCACTGCGGGATCTCTGGCAGCATCCAGCTGCTCCACCACAATGCCCAGTCCGTTTTCCACCATCTGCGGCTCCTCCTTCTGCCCGGGACTTAAAAGCAGGCCTTCACCTCCGCTTCCTTCTGTCTGTCCGGCCTGCCCCGCCGCCACGACAGGAGAAGCAGCCCAGGACTGCAGCCGAAGGCCGGTCTGCGAGATGCATCCCAGTCCGACAGCACCCATGACAAACAATGCTGCTCCGAAAACCTTCTGTCTCCAAGATTTCTTTTTCATCCTGTAATCCGCCTTTCTAAAAATGACGCAGATATGAATTTCCTATCTGCGCCATTTTCTGTTTCCAGGGTTTACTTGCAAACAATAGAGTTTCAATTTTTCCTCATTGTTTTCAATGCAACCCTTGATTTTATTGTTTGATTTACGCATTATTTTTTATATTTTTTTGTTTGAATTTATTTTCAGTATCATTTTAGTATCAAATTAGAAAGTTTACTTTGCTTAAAATTAATAGATTATATTTAATATATCACATATTTTGATATATTTCCATGGTATATTAAAAAGAGGCGGTCAGGCCGCCTCTATGTATGCTATGCAACTTTATTTTGAAACAAATTCAATATAAATTCTCTGCCAATCTGTGTGATTCGTCTATGATAGATTACCTTTCCGCTATCAAGAACTTCCTGCTTAATTTCTTCATATCCCAAATTGCTGTACTGTGAATACATGACCCAAGTGTTATTCACTTGATACTGTATTTTATTTTCTGCCAAAAGTTTGTTTAACTGAATTGCAGACTTCATATTCAGCTCTTTTGCAATTTCCGTCATGGTATAAGTTTTATTCACATGAGTAAGGATTGCATTTCTGCGCTCAGCTGCCACTCTGGCAGTTCGTTCTTCTTTCAGTTTTGTTAGAAGTTCAATTCCAAAGTCTGGATTGTTGAGAATGTCGTCGATAACTTTATCAGTAGCGTAGATTCCATGCTTGCGGATAGAAGGTATAATTTCATCAGCTACTTTTGCTTGAAATCTTTCAGCAACTTCATTTTTTGCTTTCATAGCAAGGCGATAAAAGATGTTTTCGGGAATAAAAATATCTTTCGCAACTTCCTGCGAAAATCCAATATCACTTAAATATTGCCTTACTGTATTCCATCTAACATACTCAGTTCCTTTACTATTATCGACAAAACCCAACCCCCTTGCTATTGTTTCCAATTTCAAATACGCTGTTCCATTCTTCTCGTAGCATTCAATACCTTCAATATTCATCACTTTTAATTCATTCATGCTGCCACCCTCTTATAATTCAAACCAAATACAGTAACTAGTTCTTTCAGTGCTTCACGGTATGTCTGCGGAACTTTTGGCTTTAACTGTTCTTCCATTTCATGAAAACGCTTCACATACTTTGCCGTAAATAAAATCCCCTTTTCTCCGGTAAATTTGTTAGCAAGAAAGTCACAGCCAAGCTTTGTAATATTATAGCATTTGTTTTCTTTCCCACTGGAATCTTTGTAGGAAGAAAGAATGAAATAATCACTCACCACGAAATTGTTGTCAGTTAAGATCTTTATAATTCCAACTGATTTCTGGTCTCCCTCTAACTTCCTTAACAACTTCCAATGTTCTGTTTCCATCATTTCCGCCACTTCCAACGAAGAAATGGTTTTCTCTTTCGTAAAAATGTTTGTAATACTGTGCATAACACACACTCCTTTCATTTTTACTTTAAGCGGTCAACATTTCGCCAACCGCCCAGTAATTTTGGAGTGCTGCTGGAGCATACCCAGCAATGAGTTCCACTCTTATATGGAAATCCCGGAGGATTATTCCCTAAAAAACGCAAAAAAGAGCTAGACAAGCTCCGGCATCAGCCATTTTACAGGAATTTTCCAAACTGATAGGTCTTTGGGGCTTTTCTAGCTCAAAAAAATAATAAATAATATGCGCTATAACCATCATTTAATTGTGGATAAATGATAGCACGAACTTATGTTCTTGTCAACAACTTTAGTCAACACCTGCCCATCCAGTCTTGAATGTACGTCTTTGGAACCTGTTTTGTCCTCTTCTCGTTGCATTAAAAACATCATCATCACCAATATGCAAATCTTTTTGTTCAACAACATCTATCAGCTTTTCAAGTAACTGGTTTTGTCTTCTGATTTCAAATTGCTGTTCTGCCATTTGAACATCTCTTTCCATTCTCATATCATGTCTGAACCTATCCAGGTTATAGGATTCAAACTGTCGTGCTGGTTTGGGGACATAAGTATTTAACTTGTACTTTCCGAATTCCTCAGACATTGTAGCCACCACTCTGGAGATCCACTTGGTATTTTTCTCCAGAGGAACTACTGCCTCCGACCCGCTGCCCTCTAAAAGCCCAACCTGTCCCTTCTCCAATACTCCACCTCTTGCAAGCTGAGGAATTCGCGGAAGACTTATTTCATTTAAATCAAAGCCGAACGTCTCGCCGCCGATGCCTGGAACCCAGTCCGGAACATCAAACTGGAGATTGTTCATTCCTCTCACAACGAAGTTAATTCCATTTTCGATTGCTCCAATCATTGAATTGACGAATCCGATAATCAGCTTAATTGGCCCCTTAATAAAGTCCGGCATCGCATCCCAGACTCCCTTGAACACAGTCTTCACACCTTCCCAGGCTTTTGACCAGTCTCCGGAGAACACTCCGTTGACGAATCCTATCACGCCTGTAGCGACAGTAATAAAACCATTCAGAGTGTCAGCGATTCCGGCAAACACAGTCAGCACAAGCATTCCTATTCCTTTCAGCACCGGAGAAATCACAGGGAAAATCTTATCCGCAACCCAGTTAAGAAGAGGCTGAAAAACGCTTTTCCAGACGTTCTCTATGAAAGTCGCTACTTCGCCAAATAAATCAATAAAGCTACTGAGCAGCGGCTGAATATGGTCCCCCCAGACTTCCGAGAACTTTCCCGCCAGAGAATCCAGCACAGGAGCGAAATATGTATTGTATCCGCTTAGCAGAGTCTCTACCACTTCGGACAAGCCATCACGAATCGAGGAAAACATAGGAGCTATATGCTTCTTATACATCTGATTGATTTCGCTCCACGTTTGGCTGAAAGAATTCGCCAGAGCTGTCAGAACCTCTGATATCGGTCCCAAAGTGTTAGATAAAGCCTCTTTAAATCCCGAAGAATTTTCCGTGATTGGTGTAAGAATCATATCCAGGATGCTTGTTCCCAGCCTTCCAGCCAGTTCTGTGGCACCCATGAATCCATCAGCGAACACCTGAACAATGTCTGCTGTAATCTGCTTTGCCGGTTCGGAACGAAACACAGTGAAGATATCTGCCAAAGCTACCTGGAGATTCGTCAAGATTGTATCAGACTGTGCCGTGATATCAAACATGGAAATGAGCCAGCTCTGGATATTTTCTTTCGATTTTCCCAGATATAAGGAAATTCCCCCTGTGATATTGTCGACAATAGTAGAACCTACCGATACAAAGCTACCAACTTTTGCTCCGGCATTATAAGCCAAAGCATCCAGCATATGGTTGAACGCAGTTGCTACTCTTCCATCGCTAAAGATTTCCTCAAAGCTTGCCCTGATACTTTGAATATTCTGGCGGATTGAATCAAACACGGACATATTACCCAGTCCCACCCGGAAACCTTTCGAGAAAAGAGACGAAAGCTCTAACAGACGCTTGCGGATGTCTTCTATTACAGGGGAGGTCTCGTCTTCTGCCGTGATGTCCAGCTCGTACTTCTCCGGCAAAGCCATATCAGGAAGCGAACCAGCCCCTCCGCCTCCGCCGGCTCCGCCCGCGCCTTCATTCGATGTCATATTATTGACTTCATGCCAGCCAGCAATGAAACCGTTCAGACTTTTCTGGGATTTCTTCGCCGCATCTCCTATTTCTCCGATTCCTCCAGCTGCAGCATCCATGTTATTCCCTAGGCTTCCAGCAGATTCCGCCATTTCAGACAGTCCGGCTCCTGCACTGGCAGCCTGTGGCTTAACCCCGAACAGCTTCCCAATGAAAGAAGAAATCAGGTTGGCCAGGCTAATGATTTTCGCCATTAAAGCGTTAATCACTGTGATAACTGGAAGGAATGCCGCCTTAAGCCCTCCGCCAATAATTCCAGCCAGATTCTGAAATTGACCCGCAAGAATCCTTGTCTGCCCAGCCCATCCGGCTGAAGTGCGGCTGAAATCTCCATGCGCGGCCGCAGTTGCCTCCATAATATAGGCATATCGAAGCTGTGCCTGTTCTGCCTGAGTCATAGCGGACACACTCTTATTAATTCCCTTTGAGTAGGCAAATTGTTGTAGGTTCGCCTGAGTCAGCACAACCGCGAACTTTTTCAGGCTCTCGGTTTCGCCGGTAAATACAGATTCAAGGGTAGTCTGTGCCACATCATGACTCACGTTCCAAAAAGAAGCTAGATCGCCAGCCAATCTGGTCAAACTTAATGCCATCTCAGTTGCTCGCTCTGGAACCACTCCCAAAGAACGAGCCATTGCCGCAAACTGACCAGACATCTTTTTAGCTGACAGCGATGATATTCCAAACAACCGAACCGAATTAGAGGCAAAATCATCTGCCATATAAGAAAGAGCACCAAATCCCTGTACAACTACATTCTGGGCTTCTGCCAAATCTGAAGAATAATTGATGGCATTCTTAATTCCAGAAATGATTCCATAAATTCCTCCGACAATTCCCATTGCTGAAAAAAGCTGACTGCTAAAGCCTTTTACCCCAGTTAGTCCTCGTTCAGAATTTTTCTCCAGTCCTTGCATACTTCCAGATAAGGACTGAATATTTTTTTGAAGATTTCGGGCTGCAGTTCCGGCTTTTGCACCTGCTGGAGCTATTTTTGCCAAGGACTCTACAACCTTTACCACATTATTATTCACTCTAGGCGCGTTTGAAAGTGATTGGATAAATGATTGAATTCCTGTAGTCAGCCTAGGAAGAGCTGAAACTGTTTTCTGAATCTTATTTCCAGCCGATGATATTCCAGAAAATGCTGAAATAACAGATGATGTTTCTTCAGATATACTTGGTGATGTAGCCATTGTATCAATAAATTTACGGATTTCCGCGGATACTCCAGGCAAACTATTCTGAACAATGGACATATTATCAGCTGAAGCACTCATCTGGGCCAGAGAAGAGAACAGCTTAGATGTCCCCGCAGACACTTTTTCTGCTCCAGCCAATGAAGCCGTAAAACCTTGAAAAGCTGTTCCCAACTGATTAAATGGGTCCATTTTTATTCCATCAAGATCATTTATCTGGCGAATCATTCTACTCAAATCAATATTTCCCAACTTTTCTATTGACTTAACAGCTCTATTTATATCTGTTGGTTTTATTGCTGATAATTTAGCCGCAGCATCTGCAAATTCACCCGCTCCCTTTGCAAGGCTAGTCAATCCATTAAAATTATCATTTATTTGAAGTTTTGAGAAATTAATTTCAGATAACTTTTTAAACCCTTTAACTGCTGAATTAATATTAAACCCGTTTAGGCTCTTCTGAAGATTACCCAAAGACTCTGCAAGTTTTCCTAATGCCCTTTCTGCGCCCGAACTATCAGAATCTATTTCTAATACCAAAGAATCAATTATATTGTCTGCCATGTTTCACCTCCTATTTTTTATTTGAATGTACCCACACAATATCTGGAAGAAGTTGATAAATGATTCTTCTTTTCTTTTCATCATCACTATCACATTCTTCTATATCTTCAAGCCCTCCTGTCCCTCTTTTTTTCTCTGATTTATATAGGTCTAAAAGTAATGAATCAGGAAGTTTGTCCAACGCCACCAGAAGCTCATTCAAAAGTTTCCATTCTGTTATCGACTCATTAACTAATAGCTGGCCATTGTCTGTCTGGATATACGGAAGACTCAAAAAAACTTGAAATTCAGCATCAGAAACCATCTGCCTAAACTCTGGCGGAGTTTTTCGGAAATCAAAGCTAAAAATATGATCCGACTGCCTATGATATTGATTTCTAAATTTTTTCAATTGAAATGCATTCATTGTACTACCTCCACATAAAAAAGAATGCCAAAACCATCATGACACTGCAAAAAGTATTCCCGTAACTATCGGAAGCTTCTTTAGAATTATGAAAAGCCTGATAAGCAAAAGCATACGCAGCGAATACTACAAACAAAGAAGTAAATAAGCGAATTAATTCCAACATAACCATTATATTTTTCCTTTCTTTTTTATTTTTTTAATATTGAAACAACTATTGCATTTTGTCAGATAAATATGGTATAATAAATATATAGAATAAAAAACAATGTTCACCTGCCCATTCTGTAATAAAGCCGTCAGCTACTTTCTCATAGCACTGGCGGCTATTTTTTCTGTTTTATTTTCTTTGTTACTCCAAAATATCGCACTCAATTGGTATCTCGTCTGGGCAGTCTCCAGTACAGTCGCCTTGGCTACATGTATATCGAGAACAATCATCGCAACCATCAGTAAAGCAAGAATATGTTTTACACGGATCCCAATCTCCGTAATGCACATATCGATACAATTCCAAAAGAGAATATCCGCTTCCGAAAATCACATCGCCATTCCTTACACGGATTTTTGCGCCAGATCCAAGTTCTCCTCCATCTGCCTGAATAATGATATTTTTGTCCTGTGACCGAAAAACGCCATTGTCATCGTTAAGGGAATAGAAATCTCCCAGTTTAATTACATCGTTGGATACATGAAATGTTCCAATATCAATCTCAGTACCATCAATAAAACCGGCTCTCATCGTGGCTCCTGTAATCGTAGCTCCCGCGGTGATATTTCCAGAAAATGAGGCATTCCCATTTCCATCCAGTTTAAAGTTGGTGCTGTCAACAATCAACCGATTGGATGTTAATGTTACCTTGTCTGATTCTAAAGAAAGGGCGGATGAAATTTCTCCCTTACTTACTTTCAGTTCAATCTTTTCAGCTGTCTGCTTAATGGACGACTCTGCTTTAGATAAGCGCTTGACTGTAGATGATATCTGTTCTGCTGTTACCTTGAACTGAGCCTCCACATTTTTCTCTACGTCAATTAATTTCGCAGATACTTCTTCAGCATTTTTTGTTAAAAACGCAGCCTTTCCCCTTTAACTGGAGAATTTCGGTATTTATTCCAAAGGTATCTTCACGAGCCTGATAACCCGTAGCCTCAATGGAATCTCGCATCCTCTGCATTCCACTTATTTCTCGTTTCATTACAAAGGTTTTAATTTCCCCATCGTTTGTATTGAAGTCAATGGACGTGCCAACATTGAGCCATGGCCTAAAATTGCATTCAATTTTTGCAGGACGATATGTCTTTCCCGATATCTTTCCAAGAATGGTATTAGCGATTTGGGTTAAGTCTTTTGCCGATTTGCCAAACAACAAAAAATTCTCTGAAATTGTGTAAGTGTTTCCGGCTTTACCGGCGCTTACTCCAATGTCTCCATCTTCATTTTTTATTGTAAGACCAGTAATCCCACTGACTATATAATCCTCATATGTTGCAGGGCTTTTGTATTTTTCAATTTGTTCTCCATTTGATGAATCGTCAAAACTTCCAACAAATATATATTGCAAGTTTCCAGTTCGATTTATATGCCCAAAGCACCCATTTATCTCACATATAGTTTTTAAAACATCGAGTCCTGATAACATTTTGGGATCCAATGTTTTTTCCACAAGCATAGAATCTAATGGAAGTGTTATGTTTTCTTGTATAACCCCTACATACTCACATAGCGAATCCCTGAATTTTTTTAATGTCATTGGGAACGAAAGGTCTTTATACCAATTCGCAACATCGGTATTGAAAAATATCATTCTATCGTAAGCCGTTATTTTTCGAATTCTCCGGTTTGATTGGCGGATAAACGATTTTACGATATAGCTGCCCAGAAGGACATCGTTATTGTTTATATCTACCGTTAATGTGAATTCTGCTCCGGTCACATCATAATCAACATCAGCCACCATAATTTCAAGCTGAGAGCTTTCGCAGCTTCCAAATACTAAATCTTCGGATGACGAAAGAGACTCGATAATTTTTAGTGACTCTGTAACTATTTTGTCATTTTCTATAACAAGTGTTTGCTCGTTGTTTGATGGGAATACCGCTGACGATGGATACAGGTCTGGTGATGGCAATAACTTATCAAAGAACGATAGTTTAAAGTTTTTTCTGTACTTAATCGATGTACTATCATTCAAAAATAAATCTTTTACGGTATCTGGTATAATCGCCACACTATCTCACCTCCCCATACGCAATAAAAATTTCATTCCTATTTTGTTGCACTATCAACATTAAGTTCCCCGCATAGCCTATTATTCTCTTCCTTTAATCACTTTCTCTACATTAATAATTTTCGTTCTATTTCGGCTTATAGGAGGGTAGGCGGTATATTCTCCTACCCTAAAACCCTTTTAAGCCTTTTTTCTTTTTTATTTGTTATTTTGCTTTTTCTCTGAAACTTCCTGTATCTACATACCGCAAAATGCTTTCTGAAAAATCATCAAATGTTTTTATTTTATTTATTATGTCCGGGTCTGCGTCTGCTAATTGCCGGATCCTTTCTCTTTTTTCTTCCTCGCTGGCCGGATTCCCAATCATTTTAGAAATTCTCTCTTTTTCTTCTTTAGTCACTTTAAATTCCATTGGAATTTTTGAAGCGTTCCAGGCTTCTTCTGCTTCTTTTGCTGATGTATCTTTTTCCAGATAATCGGCTGCACCAAGCCGCCGCCAAACTGGATATTCCCCTTGAGATATGCCGCTGACTGTCCATTCTCCTAACAAATCCTTTCCCGGAAATTCTGGGGCTGAACCGCTATAACATTCTATTGCATCCTTTGCATTGTTTACCGCTGTATGTAGCTTTCTTGTGAAATCTCCCATCTGGGGAACATTAAAGAAATATCCGCTGCTTTTTGCAACTTCTCCCAAAATCCGCAAGCCGAAAAAGCTATCTTGAACGCAATCTTTCAATATCTCCAATTCATCTATAGACATTTTTAATCCAAAATTTCGGATGCAGTTCATTGTTTGAAGTAAATTATTGTCCAGTGGCTTAATCATCCACCGTCTAAAATCTTCTTGAATATCTTTTTCAATTTCAGATATTTTATCTATTGCAATTTCTCTTTCAGCCTGCATTTTCCCGGAAGCATCCCCCCAGATAGTAGCTGACTGAAGCAAAAATTCTTTTTCAGAGTATCTTTCTCTTGCCCTGCTCATTTTTGCGTTATAACTACCAAAACATCCATCTGCTTTTTTCTGAAAACTTGATACTATCTTTCTAATTTCTTCAAATCCTGTCATTTCTTATTTCCTCCTACAACCATTCTTTTAAGGCTTCTCTAAGTGGATCAACTTTTTCCTCTGCCAAAATTTCTGGCACTTTGGGACCATCAATAAACGGTGCAAGTTCTTCCCGTAGTTTCTGCGGCGATTTATTTTTTTTTGCTAATCGCATAGCAATTTCAACCGCCGGGGATTTCGCCTGTTCCTGTCTTTTCTTTTCTGCTCTTAATCGTTGTAATTCAAAATTTGATAGCATTATTTCGCCCTCCCTTTCATAATTTCAATTTTTTATCCAATTCTACATTAACTTTCGCTTTGCACATTTCAAGAAATGCCGCTGCACAAGCCATATCCGCCTTACAACCACAATCTTCACTTGCAAAAGCCATATAAGTATTAAATTTCAAAAATGTTTCAATAGCTTCATCTACTGCCTTATCTGACAATAAATCTTCATCACGGTTATAATTCCAACTCATAAATCTTCGTTCTCCTTTTCTTCTTTTTTTGAATGAAAATAAAATTTCCAAAAAACATCCGGACGTTCACGCTTTAACGCCCATTTCTTTCTCCACGGCATCAACTGAAATTGTTTCAACGTTTTTGGTATGTTTCCAATTATTTTTTCTCTCCTTCCTGAATTCGCCAGATAAAAGACCAGTAGACATCTGGACTTATTTCTTTCAGCTGGCGTTTCTGGCTCCATGATAAATTTTCAAATTCTTCTAGTGTCCGAGGCGGTTCCCGTATCTCTGCCATGTTATCAGCTCCTTTTTTGCAAATTTTGAAATTTTTTGAGGTGACAGCAGGAGGGGCTTTTTATTGGTTTCGAGTAAAAACGGGCGTTACCCCGCAGCATATAGCTACCCACAGGACCCCTACCTATGGGGTCAAAAAAAGGACTGATCCATAAAATAGATAGTCCTTCTTAAAGTACATGTCTTCTTTTCGTTAAAGTAGATTGATGTTCTTCTGTATAGCCTGCTCAAGCTCTGCGGAACCGATTCCCAAATATCTCTGAGTAATTGCTGCTGAACTGTGCTGCAGTAGCGTCTGCACCAACGCGATGTTGTAGTTACTGTCCCGATAAATATTGGTGGCAAAGAACTTCCGGAAGCTATGGGTTGATATTCCCTCATACCCCAGGTAGTCACATGCAGCCTTCAGATGCTTCTGTACAGCTCGTTCAGATATCGGAAATATTACCTCGTTGCTCTTGATTTCAGCATCTATGCAATACTGCTTGATATATTGATATATCTCCATCGGGACTGTGAAGGTCCGTGATTTCCCTGTCTTTTGCTCCACTATATCCAACCTGTATCTCTCGCCGTCCTTTACGATGTCCTTTAGTCTAAGCTGCAGTATATCGCTGATTCTCAGTCCCAGATTAGCCTCCAGCACTAAGGCAGTCGCGATTCTCTGATTCGGTCTCGAACCTAAAAAGCCTGTCCTAATCGTATCTACAATCTCTTTGTACTGCTCTTCCGTCAGTGCTAATGTCTTTTTGTTCATGGTATCGCCCTCCCGTCTTGATACCAATTTTAGCATAAAAGTTCGTATTTTACAATATAAAAGTTCGTATTTCGTGTATTAATTTCCTCAAACCCTTGTAAACACTAGAAAAATAAGTTCGTATTTTATGTATTATACGAACTTATCTCAAAAAGACACTTCCGCCAGATAAGGACAGAGCTATCAGAAATCCAAATCTGGCTTCTCGGGCTCTGGCGCATCTATATAGGCAGCGTGACGAGAAGCTATTTCCTCCCGGCTCTGATGAGGAACCGTTATATTACGTTCCTGAGCCTCCACACTTACCGCATCACGATAACCAGCCCAGTTTTTGAAAAAAAAGCATCCTGAACCTGGGTAAATCTTATTTGACAGCATTAGCTGCTCCAAAAAAGCCGTGATAAAAGCTTTTGCTTTCGAGATCAGCTCTTGTCTCTTGGTAGAGCATCCGATTCCTTGCTCCCAGTTCCAGAGCGTTGTTCTGGTGACTGACAGAGCCACAGATAAAGACTCAATTCCTGGGCGAATCGAAGAATCTTCACAAAATTGGAAATATTCATCAATGCGCTTTTCTACCTCTGCATCCGTCTCTGGTCTCCCTTTGTCATACAGCTGCCTTAATGAGACAACTGTGCTTTTCATAAATTCGGCCGGAACTTCATTCAGTTGTCCGGTCGGAAAATTATTCGGCCTTGCCATCTTTTAACCTCCCTTTCTGTGAAAAATCCGCGTTTTTCCATTCCCTTTTTATAACGTTAAGTTGCTCACGAAGGTTGCCCCCATCCCTTTCCTTATCTGGCTCATTCTTTATCTCACGAATAAGTTTGTTCCATCTTGGAAATTCACTCATTAACCTCACCATCCTTTCTTCTCTTCTTCTCAATCCTTTCAAGTTCATCCAAAACCGACAAAATCAAAGCTTTTGAAAATTCTGATTTATTCATAAGCTGTTTAGCTTCTTCAACAATTGCATCCCATTCCATTTCAGAGCCGAAATTGTTACACCATCTCTTGTGGAAGTTCCAGGCTTCTCCCCACTGGCTAAAGTATCGATCTTTAAAATCCATGTTACATCTTCCTTTCATTTACCGGGCCAGATAAGCCCGCAAACCCTTGATTTTACAGCATTTGTGCAAAATGTGCATTTTCTATGTTATTTTTTACAGTTCACTCCTTATAGGCAAATTACATATAGAATGCACAAAATGCACATTGCCCTGTTTTTAGTGAAAAGGTATATCTTCTGAATCCGTTATTTCTTTGAAATCTGAGTCCATAACGTACCCTTTTACGACATTTTTTACTGTCTTCCCGTCTACAGTTCCGGTCGTTGAAAAGATTCGTTTATTCTTCAATTCCGAAAAGAAATTTGATTTGTTCTCACAGCCGAAGCCATTCTCATCACACCAGCTCGCATATAACTCATACACTTCTTTGGCTTTACTATTTTTGTCTGACTTAACCAGGCATTCATTAATAAAGTTACCAACCTTATCGCTGTCCGAACGATATTCATTTGTAGCGGCTGTCACAGCTTCAGGAGGCTGGAGTCCTTCCTTTCTGTACAGCTGCAGTCCCTCTATGCACCAATTCAAGATTCCTGATAGTTCCTTCTGGCTTTTCAGCTTATTCTTCAGCTTCATGTCACGCTCATGAAGTTCAAAATGCCGGTCGAAAGTAATTACATTGATTCTACCGGATGAAAATACAGTGTCGTCTGTCACCATCGGAAGGTAGTTCGTATTAATTACGAGCTTAAATTTAGGAATGAAGGAAAATTCCCTCTGATGCAGATGCCTGGCAGTAATCGTATCTCTTCCGAGTAATGTCTTTAATAAGGCCGTGTCAAATAACATCCTTTTAGGCGGCTCACTGGCGTTGCAAAATCGGCATCCGGCGAGCCTGGCAATATCTCCATTCGCCTGTCGGCTGTCATTATTCTGCTTAACAGCTAAGCTTTCCGGCCTCATGGTCAAAGCATAGTCACCTAACATATGGACCAGAGTTTCGCAAAAAGTGCCTTTTCCGTTCCTGGTAGTGCTGCCGTATAAGATAAAGCACGTTTCTTCCTGGGTGTTTCCCGTCAATGACAGTCCGGCTATCTTCTGCAAATATTTAATTTTATCCCGATCCCCCTGCATAATCTCGTTGAGGAATTCTTTCCACTTATCGCACTTTGACTCCGGATCGTACTCAGCATTGCATATCTTTGATAAGAGCATATCCGAATCATGCTCCATAAATTTGACAACATCGCCAGACAAATCAAGGGTTCCGTTCTGGACGTTTAAGATCTCGTCATTTACGTCCAGCTGTTCATCAGTAAAGTAGTAAACATCCTTACTGTCCTGCAGCATATTATTCCGGTTCCTGATGCTACAAAGCGGAGCGACTGCTTTCAGATACTTACCTTCAGGGTCAACGTTTAAGGCATACTTGATCAGTGCGTCTGACAGTTCTTTTGCTGATGCCCTGGCCGCCAGCCCCTCTGTGTCAGTGCTCCAGCGCTTCCCATCATAGGCCATAAAGTCTTTTCTGGTAGGATTGTAACGATGTTTATTTTTAAATACGTCCGCATACAGCCTACCGAAACCTTTATCTGTCGTCTCATACCGTTCAGCCTTTAAATCAGAAAGTGTTTGCTCCAGTGTCTTTACCATTCGCACGCATACCTCCGATCACGTCCTGGAACCCGACTCGATTCAAAGGCCCTTTGCGCTATAAGTTCTCTTATTTCTTCTCTTGTGGCTTCAAATGCCCCAACCTCTGCCAATATATCCAGGCAGTCCAAGAGCCACTCCGGGCGGTCAGAAGACAATCCATGCCCCGGATTTGGCTTCGTTCTTCTGTATGTATTCATATCAGATGCAGTTAACACGTCAAGCCTGTACTCTGCTTTCTGTATTTCACTTTGAATATAAGTCCACAAATCACTAAATGGCTCTATTTCGCCTTTTTCAAGGATAAACCTATATTTATTCAACTTGTCCTTTAACCAGCTTATTTCGCCAAATAAAGCAGTGTAGAAAGCCTTCTTTCTGGCTGCTTTCTTCCGTGCCTCTGCCTTTTCCTTCTGTATCCTTCTCCTGACATCTCTTCTGTCCTGACTGCAGCCCGAGAAGCCATAATACTGTGTTAGTGCTTTCAGAGCTTCCCATTGACTGCAGCCCTTAATATAGGCGTACAGCGAAATGACATCTCCGCCTTTATTTCCATTTGCGAAGTCGCAGAAACGATTACTCTCTGGAAAAATCGCAAGGCTGGCTGTCCTATCCAGCGATGCCGGACTCTTGACAAAGTAAATAGTACCGTGTCTTTGCGGCATCATGTAATGGTCTTCGACTATTCTTCTTATTCCGATCTCTTCTAATTTCTCTCTTCCTTCTTTAAAATCTGCTTTCATTCTACCTGCCTATTCTATTCCCTGCCTTGTCAAATACTCATCGAGTCGCTCCCTCAGATACAGGTTCTTCCGACTTCCAAGCTTAACTAAGGCCCCAGCCTTCGCTGCCACCTCAACCAGCTTCTTCCTCCCGATGTTATATCTATCTCTTGCCTGAGATTCAGTCAATGCGATCACCTGATTCAAGTTCATATCTTCCATATCTATCCTCCTTTCCGAGCACAAAAAAGGACACCTGTTCCCAGATGCCCTACTTTCATACTATTATCATAACACATTTTTAGGGTGCGCCGGAACTCACTTTTTCAGGTAAAGTTGAATATCTTACGTCCTATCTGGGTCAATATGAGTCTTTAAATATTCTTTTATAGACTCTGTTATAATTTCATTTACCGCCAGTCCTGTAACTCAATAATCATTTTCTTGTAATCCATTTTCTTTCTCTCGAATTTCATTGTTTTTCTTAATATTTTGGGCAACTATATCGCCAATGTTAGTTTGAATTTTCACTAAATAATCAAATATAATGTTTACATTCATAAAGACACTTCTAGTATTGACGTACTGAACAAGCGCATCACTCATTGTCTTTGGCTCCTTCATGTCCGATAGAGTCTCCCATGCTGAATTCACACAAAACAACGCCTTTTCAAAATCAACATCCAGTAAATCCAATTTGTCGATGATTTCACGCTTTTCATCAAGCACATCCTTAATAATTTCGCTTGCTAAAGTTTCATTGTGCATTTTCTTAAATCCTCCTTGATTTTCTGCCGTATAAACCGTATAATCAAGGCATATCCGGCTATTGTGTAGGTGTCCGGGTTACTTTGCCTTTGAGGAGTCGGCCAACTCTTCAAAGGCTTTTTTCAGTTTTTCCAGTTCCTTCATGGTGTTATCATAGGTTTCCAGCATTTTGTAATATCGCCATTCTGGAATCATAATCATCTTTTGTGTGTTCATGCTTCATCTGCCTTTCTCATATATTTCTTATATAAATCCATAACCGAATCAGAAACGCCGCTGCTATATATCTTCCGAATATCATCTATTACATTCGGATGCAGCATCTTCAGCCATTTCAATAAATCAGAACGGCTATTCACAGCTAAACTTTTTCGATCTCCGACAAAATCGATTCTGTATCTCATGCCGCCACCTCCTGCACCTGTGACCGCCCAAAGAACCGGTTTTTTTCATGGCTGCCAGCTCTTCAATTACTTTGTCATAAGCTTCTAGCATCAGCTCATATTGTTCTACTGGAATACAAATACACTTTTGCATAGTAACCTCCTTAGTATATTCCTTCATCTTCCAAAATCTCAATTTCCTGGACAGCTTCTCCAATTCCGTCTGAATCCGTCCAGTCCAGTTCATGATCTTTAAGTGTAATCACTAAATTGCCGTTTTCGTTAATCTCAAAACCACAATATCCATCAATGCCTATTTCCTGGCAATTCATCAAGATCTCCACGATTTCACGAACTTTGTACATCTTCATATCCCTCACCTATCCTTCACAGTTAAGGAAGAGACCTTCATCGTCCAGAATAAATCCCAGACGAATCAGTTTTCCATTCTCAATCTTAACAGCATCCAGGAATACCCTATCATCTTCTTTCATAGTCTCGACTGCTGTGATGAATGCCCCCTGCAGTTTCTCCAACTCGCAGCGGTCAACATTGTTATAGACTCTTCTTGGCTTCTCGGCCTTTTCCTCTCTGGAATCATCCAGAAGATACAAAGCTTCTGCGACCTCCATATCTTCAATTTTATTTTTTTCGGCATAAGCCTCAACCTCGAAGTCAAACAGCGTTTCCGCCGTATCATGGTCAACATCACACCGTTCCATTATGTCCTGCACCATTAACTCCTTCTTAATATCCATATCCATTTTCTTTTCTCCCTTCTTTTTTAACTTTCTGCCTCAAAACCGTAAAATTTTTTCTGAAAAAACGCAGTTGGAACTTTGCCCGATACAGTCAGGTAGCCTTCCGCCTTAAGTTCCGCGTTCATTTCCCGAATCATGCTATAAGCCTTGCCGGTAGACACGCCGACTACCTCCGCCACCTCCTGGGCTGTTAAATACTGCTTTCTCAAGCACAACATCTCCTTTCGATTCTTAGCCACCGCCCCCCGGTGCTTTAATCTTCTAAAATTTCAGTTACATCAACCTCAAGAGCCTTTGCAATACGTCCTAAAGTTGCCGGACGAACGCTTTTACCACTAATTGCATTGTAAATAGTAGGCATTGATATTTTTGTTTTGCTTTGCAAGTCCTCTGGATTCATGCAGGCTCTTGCCATTGCTAAATTTAATTTCATCTTATTAATCTGCACGTCATCTCCCTCCCTTCATTTTATAAGTTTAGCCTTATATTATCATAAGTTTTAGGTTTTATCAATACATATTTTTTCTATTTTATAAGTTTTAGCTTTTATTATTATTATTTTTATGATAAGCTATAAGCACATATTAAAGGAGTAATCATATGACAATAGGTGATAATATAAGGCGTTTCAGGAAAAGAGAGGGACTTACTCAACAGCAATTAGGTGATAAATTAGGAGTTAGTCAGTCCGCTATAGGACAATTTGAAAAAGGGACTTCTTTAAAAATTGAAACAATACAAAAAATAGCTGCTGCACTTAAAATATCTGTTACAGCATTATTAGCTGGAACTGATATAAACTACAACGAAGTTTCTAAAACTAAAGACACAGATACTAAAAATATGATGAAGCGTCTTGCTTTGATAAAATTTTTAGATTGTATTTATTCTGATGCGTATATTACAAAAATTAAAAGATATGATCCTGATACAAATGAAGACATTTATGTTCACGAATATGTGTCTATAGGTACTGATATGTATAGCTGTGGAGAAATTGCAATAGATGATGAAACTGTAAAAACATTAATTAATATACTTGAAAACATATGCAAACAAATTATTTCCCTAAAAGGTGAACATGGTGCATCTTATGAGGGAGAATTTGTAGATAAGAATGGCTGTTATCATATTCTAAAAGAAACATTAAAAATCACCACTGAAGTAAAAAATAAATATGAAAAAATGTCTACAGATGAGATTAATAATTATAAAGAAATGATATTAAATAATTCCAACAAAGAAGAATTTTTGATTGAAGAACCTATTATTTATAAAAAATCACAAAAACCAAAAGGCAACAACTCAGAAAATGAGGATTAACCAGCTCAATCTTGAGCCTGTCCCATGACACTATAATATACTTACCCGGGGAACCGGGGGACGAGCTGCACCCGTTCCGAGCCTGTTCGGAGGTGGTGCCAATGAGTACATACGAGGAATTACAACTAATAGTTTCCGTTGCGTTGCTTATAGTTGCGATACTGACTTATACCAATAAAAAATAGCCCGTCCTGACCCTGCAAAAGTCGACGAGCTATTTTTCAATAGTTTAAAGCTTAATCGCCGGGGCGGGGAAGTAGCAGTTCCCTTCCGGCTCTCCTGTTAAGTATATTATATGTCATCCATAAAAATTCGTCAACCTTCGTTTTTTAGCCACCGCCCCCGGCAGAAATGGAGGAAGATAATGCCAACTTATAAAGATGAAAAGACAAATACCTGGTACTGCAAATTTTATTACACTAATTGGCAAGGCCAGAAAAAACAAAAACTAAAAAGAGGGTTTGCCCGAAAAAAAGATGCTGCGGAATGGGAAAGAAAATATCTGGAACAGTTTGCTAAAAATCCAGATATTTCTTTTGATGCTCTGTATCAAAAATACAAAGCCTACATCACTCCTAGGATTCGAGAAAGTTCTTCTTCGGTTCGATTTAGTATGCTTGATACGCATGTACTACCTTTTTTTAAAGATCGAATTGTTTCAACTATCACCCCCGCCGATATAGCAGCATGGCAAAGCGAAATGTTGAAAAAAAATTTAAGCGAATCTTATACTCGAACAATCGATATCTACTTAAAAGCCATTTTTGCTTATGCAGTTGAGTATGTTGGACTTTCAAAAAATCCATGTACGAAGTCTATAGGCTCACTTAAAAGCCGAAAAATAGCTTTTTGGACTCCTGAAGAATACAAACAGTTTTCGGAGGCATGCAAAGATAATTTAGAATACTTTACACTTTTTGAGCTGCTTTATTACACAGGTATGAGGGTTGGCGAAGCTCTTGCCCTTACATTGAACGATATTGATTTTGACGAGAATACCATTTCAATTACCAAAACATATTATCGAATAGCTGGAAAAGATTTAATCAACCCGCCAAAAACTTCTGGAAGTGAAAGAACAATTTTAATACCAAACTTCTTGACCGCTGAATTATTAGAATATGTGGAACACCTGTATGAACTAGCTCCTGAAGATCGTTTATTCAATAAACGTCCTCAATATGTCCGTTCTGTTTTGCGAGACAGAGCCAAAAAAGCAGGCGTAAAAACAATTCGTGTTCATGATCTGAGACATTCTCATGCTTCTATGCTTATTAATATTGGAGCTAATCCGTTATTAGTTGCCGAACGACTAGGACACGAATCACCAACCATAACACTAAAAACCTATTCTCATTTATTCCCTTCTACACAAACTGACATTGTGTCTAAAATCAAGAAACTATAGTATTAGTATCAATTTAGTATCAAACGAAGTAAAAAAAGAGCCTCGTCCCTTATTTTATAAGGGAAAAGACTCTTTTAATTATTACTTGCAAACAATATTAATAATTTTTCCAGGAACATAAATCTCTTTTACAATCGTTCCTGTAATCTTATCTGCCACAGCTGCCTTTCCTGCTGCAATGGCATCTTCCTTGGATACGTCTGCGGGAAGAGAAACCACGCCTCTTGCCTTTCCGTTTACCTGAACGCCAATCTCGATCTCATCATCCTTCATGGCTTCCTCATCACACTCCGGCCACTGGGCATGGAACACGCTGTCAGTACCGCCGCCAAGCTGCTCCCACAGCTCCTCACCGATATGAGGTGCAAAAGGTGCCAGAAGAACAACAAAAGTCTTCAGAGTTTCTTTATCAATGCCGCCGGTCTTCTTTGCCAGATCGATCAGCTTGTTATTGTACTCCATAAATCCGGAAATTACCGTATTCAGGTTAAACTGGTTGAATCTCTGCTCAATATCAAATACCAGTTTATGACGCAGGCGAACCATTTCTCTTGTTTCTGCGATATCCTTGTCCTTGCTGTCCTGAACCAGATTCCAGAAACGGCTGAGGAAACGGGCAACGCCCTCAATACCTCTCTCATCCCACTCTGCATCCAGCTCCGGCGGTCCTACAAACAGCTCATACATTCTCAGAGCGTCGCAGCCGTAATCACGAACCAGAGCATCCGGAGAAACAACATTGCCCTTGGACTTACTCATCTTGATGCCGTTCTTGCCGGTAATCATACCCTGGTTAAACAGCTTTTTAAAGGGCTCGTCAAAATCAATCACGCCAATGTCATGAAGGAACTTGGTGTAGAAACGGGAATACAGCAGGTGAAGTACTGCATGTTCTACGCCGCCGATATACATGTCAACCGGCAGATACTTGTCTGCTTTCTCTCTGGAAACCAGTTCCTTATCGTTGTGGCTGTCTACATACCGCAGGAAATACCAGGAGGAACCAGCCCACTGAGGCATAGTATTGGTCTCACGCTTTGCCGGACCGCCGCACTGAGGACAGGTGCAGTTTACCCACTCATCAATCGCTGCCAGCGGAGATTCGCCGGTACCGGTAGGCTGATAGCTCTCTACCTCCGGAAGACGTAAGGGCAGCTCCTCCTCCGGAACTGCAACGTTTCCGCACTTGGGACAATGTACAATCGGAATCGGCTCGCCCCAGTAACGCTGTCTGGAGAATACCCAGTCACGAAGCTTGAAATTAACAGTCTTTTTACCAAGACCTCTTGCCTCGATCATGGCAGGAGCTTCTTTTTTCAGAACTGCAGACTCCATACCATTCCATTCTCCGGAGTTGATCATTACGCCGCTTGCCTCGGTATAGGCTTCCGTCATATTTTCAATTTCCTTGCCGTCTTTGGAAATAACCTGAATGATCGGAATGTTGAATTTCTTTGCAAATTCAAAGTCACGGTCATCATGAGCCGGTACGCACATGATTGCGCCGGTACCATAATCAGCCAGTACATAGTCGGACAGCCAGATCGGTGTCTTTGCTCCATTTAAGGGGTTGATGGCATAGCTTCCTGTAAATACGCCTGTTTTTTCCTTGTCCTGCATACGATCTACGTTGGAACGCATGGAAGCATCGAAAATATATTTCTCCACAGCCTCTCTTGTCTCGTCCGTAGCCAGCTCCTTTGCCAGACGGTGCTCCGGCGCCAGAACCATAAAGGTTGCTCCGTAAAGAGTATCCGGTCTGGTGGTATAAACGGTAATCTTCTCATCCATTCCGTCTACCTGGAAATCAACCTCTGCTCCGTAGGATTTTCCAATCCACTCAGACTGCATCTTCTTTACCTTTTCCGGCCAGTCAAGCTTGTCCAGATCATTTAACAGGCGGTCTGCATAAGCCGTAATCTTTAACATCCACTGACGCAGGTTTTTCTTGGTAACAGGAGATCCGCAGCGCTCGCAGCAGCCATTGACAACCTCCTCGTTTGCCAGACCTGTCTTACAGGAAGGACACCAGTTAATGGGGAATTCCTTCTCATAAGCAAGACCTGCCTTAAACATTTTTACAAAAATCCACTGGGTCCATTTATAGAAATCCGGATCGGTTGTGTTAACCTCCATATCCCAGTCATAAATTGCCGCAATCTCATTGATCTGGCGTTTAATATTTTTTACATTCTCCGCAGTTGATTTTGCCGGATGAACGCCCATCTTAATTGCATAGTTCTCTGCCGGAAGTCCGAATGCGTCCCATCCCATGGGATGAATCACATAATGGCCCTTTAACATCTGGTAACGGCTCCACACATCAGAAATTACATAGCCTCTCCAGTGTCCTACATGAAGTCCGCTGCCGGATGGATAGGGGAACATATCCAGACAGTAATATTTCGGTTTTTTTCCGTCATTCACATTAATGGGATGTTTCTCCCAGTTTTCACGCCATTTTTTCTCAATGGCGCTGTGGTTATAGCTTGCCATAATCTTTCCTCCTGAATCATGATGGAATAATAAGGTACAGTTTCTGTTTATAGAATTTAGAATCCCCGCGGAGCGTTTTTATGTCATAGGGCGTAATTTCCTATGACATAAAAAAACCTGCGTCTCCAGGCTTTCAGCCTCAGAGACGCAGGCACTTAATCTCTTCCATGCTCTGCGCGGTACCACTCTGCTTCATGCTTGTACATGCACCTTATGGATCTGCCGCAGACAATTCTCATCAGCAGGTATTCCTGTCTGACAATCTGCCGCAAATCGCTTCTCCTGTAACGGTGAGAATCCGTCCGCTCCTACCAGGATCTCTCCCTTCGGATGGCTGCTCCAGGACCAGTTCAGCTGTCTTTTTGTCTCCGCCTTTCACCAGCCGGCGGTTCTCTGGGCACATCTGTACAGCCTACTTGCTTCCCTTCCCTGCTTTTTTGCTGATTCTAAATTTATCACAATCCAGTGCATGTGTCAAGAGATAACAGGATTCTGTTGTTATTCGGAATTGTGCTGACAGCTGCAGCCTCATTCCAGACTGCATGATGTTTTCCTGTCGCAGACAAAAATCTTCCGTTTTCTCTGCCCTAGGAAAATAAAAACTGAACCGCACACACAGCCAGAAAAGCCCACACTCCCGGCGCCTTGCACAGCTCGGAAAGCCCGTGCTCCCCCTCTCTCCAGCCCCAGGCTCTGGTCCAGGGCAGTTTTGGGATCCACATAAAGGCCATTACCAAAGCGCCTATGATGCTGACTGCCATCCCGGATATGAGGAAGGGCGTGGATACAATGGAAATCCACGGAAACACGCCTGCTCCCCTCACCAGAAGAAGAGGAATCACGCCTCCTGTCAGATTGATTATCATGTGAAGCACCACATTGTAGCGCATCTTTCCGGTACTGCTGTACAGATAAGCAAAAATCATTCCCAGCATGCAGGCATAAAAAAACTGAAACAGGTTTCCGTGATACAGGCCAAAGCTGACTCCGGAAATAACAACTGCCATTGGCTGCCCAAACGGAATGAGGCGGTCAATCAGCAGCTTCCGAAACAGCAGCTCCTCCATAACAGGAGCAACAATCACCGTTGCTGCAATCATAACAACCGGATTCATGGTCTGAATCACATCAGAGACAGGATTGATGCTCTGAACTCCTCTTGCCATATCCCACACTGACGCCATCAGGCTTCCTATCAGATTTCCAATGTATGCAAATCCCATACAGAAAACTGCCAGAAAAAACAGTTCCAGCCCCCGTATTTTCCGTTCTCCCGGACGATGCCATGCCGGAATCCGGCGAAGAACCAGAAAGCAGAGAGGGAAACCCACAAGATACATGCTTGCCTGGGATAAAATCATTGATACATTATCGTTCCATAAAATATTCTGCCACGGCTCCGGCGCAGCCGCTGCCGCCAGAGCAATCAGATACTGCACTGCCGTTGATGCCAGAAAAAACACGGTATATGCCCAGCCAAGTCTGGACAGTACTTTTCTTCCGTTCATCCTCTTCCTCCTGATTTGTGTTTTCTCCACTAAAAGAAGCAGGCATATCGCCTGCTTCTTCTGCGGATACCTTATGTAAGTATAACCTTAATCGTTGCCGTTGTCTACCTTGGATGCGCGGGCTTCGATTTCTTTCTTCTGAATATCGCCAGGAGCCTGCTCGTAACGGCTGAATTCATATTCAAATACGCCGATTCCGCCGGTCATGGAACGCAGATCCGTATTGTAGCCAAACAGCTCAGACATGGGAATATCTGCTTCAATTACCTGTTTGCCGTGATGATCGGAATTCATACCCAGAACACGTCCTCTTCTGCGGTTCAAATCGCCCATAACGTCACCGGTGAATTTATCCGGAACAGTTACCTTCAGGGATGCGATCGGCTCAAGGAGTACCGGATTGGCATCCATAAAGCCCTTCTTAAATGCCATGGATGCTGCAGTCTTAAATGCAAGCTCGGAGGAGTCTACCGGATGGTAGGAGCCGTCTACCAGGGTTGCCTTGATTCCCACTACCGGGTAAGCAGCCATGGGGCCCTTCACGCAGCTTTCCTGAATACCCTTTTCCACTGCCGGGAAGTAGTTTTTCGGAACTGCGCCGCCGAATACACGCTCTTCAAATACATACGGTGTTTCCAGATCGCCGGAGGGTTCAAACTCCATCTTAACATCGCCGTACTGTCCATGTCCGCCGGACTGTTTTTTGTATTTACCCTGAACCTCCACTTTCTTGCGGATGGTCTCACGGAATGCAAATTTCGGCTTGCTTAATTCGATCTCAACTTTATAGCGGTTTAACAGCTTGCTGACAACAACCTCCAGCTGCTGATCGCCAATACCGTACAGAAGGAGCTGACGGTTTTCTTTGTCGTTGACAGATTTCAGGGTCAGATCCTCGTCCATCAGTTTTGATAAAGCGCTGGATACCTTATCCTCATCGCCCTTGGTTACTGTCTTATAGCGCATATAGGTATAAGGAGTGGAAATCTGCGGCTTGTGGTATACAATCGGTGCGGAACGAAGAGCAATGGTATCTCCGGTCTGGGTAACTCCCAGTTTGGAAACAGCGCCGATATCTCCTGCCTTTAACTCCGGAACCTCAATGGTATCCTTGCCTCGCAGCAGATACAGCTTTCCGACTTTTTCCTCTGTATCTTTGTTTACATTGTAGATCGTGCAGTCCGGTTTCAGAGTACCGGTACAGATCTTCATCAGAGAGTATTTTCCGATAAACGGATCAACAATGGTCTTAAATACTCTGGCTGACAGAGATACCTGATCATTGTACTTGGCTGTAAAACGTTCGCCGGTAGATACGTCCACGCCGATACACTCAAACTTATCCGGAGTCGGGAGATAACGGTCAATTACCTGCAGAAGGGTCTTAAAGCCCTGGCAGTTAACACCGGATCCCATCAGTACCGGGACAATTGATCCATCTATTACATGTTCCCGCAGAGCGCCCTGAATCTCTTCCAGTGTAAATTCTTCACCGGAGAAATACCGCTCCATATACTCCTCACTGGTTTCCGCAACAGCCTCTAACAGAGCATCTCTTGCAATTCCCAGGTTTTTCTGAGAGTAATCAGGAATCTCGCATTCTTCGTAATCGCTCAAATTGGTAAAGCGGCGTCCTGCCATCTTTACAACATTGACATAACCCACAAATTTTTCATTTTCACGAATCGGCAGCTGGAACGGAGCCACGCTTCTGCCGAATCTTCTCTCCAGCTTCAGAACCAGTTCACGGAAGCTGGCATGATCGTCGTCCATATTGGTTACGAAAATGATTCTCGGCAGTCTCAGCTTATCGCACAGCTCCCATGCCTTTTCCGTACCAACCTCAATGCCTGCCTTGCAGTTTACTACAATGATTGCAGCGTCAGCCACGCTGACAGCCTCTTCCACCTCGCCTACGAAATCAAAGTATCCGGGAGTATCCAACAGGTTGATCTTCATCATACCGTTGTCCCCTTCATACTCCAGCGGAATCAGAGATGTGGAGATGGAAAACTGACGTTTGATTTCCTCTTTATCGTAATCGCTGATGGTATTTCCATCGGTTACCTTGCCCATACGTTTCGTGACTCCGGTTACCAGTGCCAGTGCCTCTGCAACCGTCGTCTTACCGGCCCCGCCGTGACCAAGCAACACGACGTTTCGGATTTGTTGTGTTCCATAAACGTTCATATAATTCCCTCCTGTACATCAAATTTTGTCTATGATGCTATTTTACTAAAAAATTTTGAATTTTTCAAGCAAAACCGACGAGTTGCACAAATTATTTTTTAAATCACTTTAAAGCTCAAAAGTTTAAAGTAATAAAGCGTTGACAATCACTTTCAGATCGAGTAGAATACCCTTATGTCAGAAAACGTGACACAATTCCAGAAGAAATCGAGGACATATATCTATGATTATTATTATGAAACCGGGCGCTCCGGAGGAGGCCATTCAGAAAGTTGCTCATGAGATTGAAAATAAGGGACTTCAGGTTCATCTTTCCCACGGCCACCAGGTAACCATTATCGGTGTGGTAGGCGACAAATCAAAGCTTCAGGGTGTCAATTTTGAAGTCAGCGAGGGAGTGGACAAGGTTATGTCCGTAACCGAATCCTACAAGCTTGCAAACAGGAAATTCCATCCGGAGGATACGGTGGTTACCCTTGGCAATACCACCATCGGACCAGGCACTCTGACCATTATGGCAGGCCCCTGCGCCATTGAAAGCCGGGAACAGCTGATGGAAACCGCCTTTGCCGTTAAAAAAGCCGGCGCTACCCTGCTTCGCGGAGGCGCATACAAGCCGAGAACCTCTCCCTACTCTTTCCAGGGACTGGAGGAGGAAGGTCTTCGTTATATGAAAGAGGCCAGAGAAGCCACAGGACTGAGTGTGATCTGTGAAGTGACAAGCGAACATGCCATTGATGCCGCTTCCAAATATGTAGATATGCTTCAGATTGGCGCCAGAAATATGCAGAATTTTGAACTTTTAAAGGCTGCCGGCCGTTCCGGAATTCCGATTCTTTTAAAGCGCGGACTTTCCGCTACCATTGACGAATGGCTGAATGCGGCAGAATATATCATGTCAGAAGGCAATCACAATGTTGTCCTCTGCGAACGGGGAATCCGCACCTACGAAACCTCCACAAGAAACACCCTGGACATCAGCGCCGTTCCGGTTCTTCGCAAGCGGACCCATCTGCCCATTATCGTAGATCCCAGCCATGCTACCGGTGTCCGTGACTACGTTGCTCCCCTTTCCAAGGCGGCTATTGCTGCAGGAGCTGACGGACTGATGATTGAAGTTCATCCCTGTCCTGCCTGCGCTCTTTCCGATGGTCCCCAGTCTCTTACCTTCGATCAGTTTGAGTCTCTGACAGAAGAATTAAGACCGTATGCAGCCCTTTCCGGACGGAGCTTTTAATCTGATTTCAATATCTGACTGCACGTTTATCTAATAGGGAGGTTTTACCATGGCAGATACAACCTTTGGTTTTATCGGCTTCGGCCTGATCGGCGGCTCCATTGCAAAAAGCATCCGCCGCTCCTGCCCCGAAGCCCGTATTATGGCCTATATGCGCAGCCGTTCCAAACTGGAGCAGGCAAAGCAGGACGGCATCGTAGACCTGATTCTTGACGAGCCCGGAAGCCAGTTAAGCCAGTGCGACATTATTTTTCTGTGCACGCCTGTAGAGTATAATGCCGGTTATCTGGAAGCCGTTCGTCCTTTCCTGAAAGAAGGGGCTCTGATTACCGATGTAGGCAGCACCAAAACCAGCATTCACCAGGCTGCCAGCCAGCTTGGCATGGAAAAGGTTTTTATCGGCGGTCATCCCATGGCCGGTTCAGAAAAAACCGGCTATGAGCATTCCACGGATCATCTTCTGGAAAATGCCTATTATATTATTACGCCCACGCCGCTTTCCCGACAGGAGGATATTGACCGGATGGTTCAGGTGGCCAAGCTTTCCGATGCCATTCCCATTGTGATGGACTACAGGGAGCATGACCGGATTGTGGCGGCAATCAGCCACCTCCCCCACCTGATTGCTTCCAGCCTGGTCAATCTGGTCCGGGATTCTGACAACCAGCAGGAACTGATGAAGCGGCTGGCGGCCGGAGGTTTTAAGGATATCACCCGAATCGCCTCCTCCTCTCCGGAAATGTGGGAACAGATCTGCATGACCAATACAGACAATATCATCCTGATGATGAAGGATTACATCTCCTCTCTTCAGGAGATTCTTTCTGCCCTGGAAAACAGGAATGGTTCCTATGTTCACCAGCTGTTTGATACCTCCCGCACCTACCGCAACTCCATATCCGAGGGAGTCCGCGGCCCTGTCATCCCCGATTATTCCTTTACTGTGGACGTTGTGGATGAGCCAGGTGCTATTTCCACCCTGGCCTGCATTTTAAGCGCCCGTGGTATCAGCATGTCCAACATCGGCATTAATCACAACCGGGAACACGGGGAAGGCGCTCTTCGAATCACCTTTTATGATGAGGCATCCATGAATCAGGCATGGGCGCAGCTGAAAAAATACAATTACGAATTGATTAAAGGGGTATAAATACTATGAAATTCAGAAAATGCGGCAGTCTGCGGGGAGAACTTACGATTCCAGGCGACAAATCCATCTCTCACCGCAGCGTCATGTTTGGCTCCCTTGCCAGAGGAACCACGGAAATCCATGATTTTCTCCAGGGAGCAGACTGCCTTTCAACCATCTCCTGCTTCCGCAGTATGGGGGTGGAGATTGAAAACAATGGAAACTGTGTTCTCGTACACGGCAATGGCCTTCACGGTCTGAAAAAACCGGATTCTGTTCTGGACTGCGGCAACAGCGGAACAACCACCCGTCTGATTTCCGGAATTCTGTCTGCACAGGACTTTTGCGTTACCCTGACCGGCGACGCTTCCATCCAGAAACGCCCCATGAAGCGGATTATTCATCCCCTTTCCCAGATGGGAGCAAAAATCCGCAGTGTCAACGGCAATGACTGCGCTCCTCTGGAAATCGAGGGAACCCGCCTCCACGGAATTCACTATCTTTCTCCAGTAGCTTCCGCCCAGGTGAAATCCGCCGTTTTGCTGGCCGGTCTTTATGCTGACGGGGAAACAAAGGTGACAGAGCCTTTTCTTTCCAGAGATCATACGGAACGGATGCTTCGAAGCTTCGGAGCGGAGGTTGAAAACCGGGAAACTACTGCAAGAATCCTCCCTGCAAAGGAGCTTTACGGACAGAAAATCCGCGTTCCCGGCGATATCTCTTCTGCTGCCTTTTTCCTGGCGGCAGGACTGATCGTTCCCGGCTCTGAGATCCTTTTAAAGCATGTGGGAATCAACCCCACAAGAGACGGCATTCTCCGTGTGTGCCAAGCCATGGGAGGCAATATTACCCTGCTCAACGAAACTGCTGAGGGGGAACCTGCAGCTGATATTCTTGTAAAGTCCGGTTCCCTCCATGGAACCGTTATAGAAGGGGCCATCATCCCCACGCTGATTGATGAGCTTCCCGTGATTGCTGCCATGGCCTGCTTTGCAGAGGGGGACACCATCATCCGTGACGCTGCGGAACTGAAGGTCAAAGAATCCAACCGGATCGAGGTTATGGTCCGCAATCTTTCCGCCATGGGCGCAGATGTGGAAGAAACAGAGGACGGAATGATCATCCACGGCGGGCGGCCGCTTCACGGCGCAGTCATTGACAGCCGTCTGGATCACCGGATTGCCATGACCTTTGCTGTTGCCGGCTGTATGGCTGAAGGGGAAACAGAAATTCTCGGGGCAGAATGTGTCAGCATCTCCTACCCCGGCTTTTATGAGGATCTGAAAAATCTCATGCAATAATTCACGCTGAGGCCTCCTGTTTTATCCGGGAAACCACAAAAAAAGAAGCTCACCTGCGAGCTTCTTTTTTAATTTTCTCTTACAATCTTATGACCATTTCAGACATTTGTCCAAAAGGTCTTGGCAATCAATTTTCAATCCGCTATAATAAATCTAATTGACGTAACGATTCAGGACGGCGGGAGATCTGGCAGAAAAATTCGTGTCAAGCTTGCTTATAAGCGAGTTTTCCTGCCAGATCTCGCATCGGAGGAATCTCCGATGCTTCTTGTTCGGCTTTGCCGGACAAGAAGATGCCCGTCCTCAACAGTTACTAATCCACAAAAATACATGTTAGGAGAATGGATTCATGAAAAAACATACAGGAAGAATCAAAGCCCTTCTTCTGGGCTGTATCTGTGCTGTGACCTCAGCATTTTCTGCTATTCCGGCCATGGCAGACACCATTGTTCCGCCGATTCAGGGAAATACCTCCTCTGTTTCCGGCACAGCTCCGCTGGTAAACGGTACTGCGGAACTGAATATCCCCACCGTCTGGGTTGCCGGTGACTCAACCGCAGCGGCTTTTAATGACACAAATTATTACTCTCCCCGGGCCGGCTGGGGCACACAGCTGGGACTTTACATCCAGGGTGTCAATATCCAGAATATGGCTGTTTCCGGTACCAGCTCCAAAACCTATGTGGACACGGATCAGTACCAGACCATCCTGCAGAATATGAAGGCCGGTGACTACCTGATGATTGGTTTTGGCCACAACGACGAGCGCCCGGAACTGGGACGCTATACCAATCCCGGCGGTTCTCCGTCCGTAGTCGGCTCCTTCCAGTATTATCTGTACGAAAAATACATTCAGCCCGCCAGAGAAAGAGGGGCGACTCCGATTCTTGTCACCCCCATTGTCCGCAGAGATCTGGGCAACAATTACACAGGAGAAAGCGGACATATTACCGAAACCGTTACCAATGAGGAAGGGACCTTCCAGGGAGGCAATTATGCCAAAGCCATCAAGCAGCTGGGCGTAGGCAAAAGCGTAACTGTTCTGGATCTGACCGCCCGCACCAGGGATGTCTATGAACGCCTGGGAGCCCAGGGCGTTAAAGAGCGCCATGCCTGGACCTCTCAGAGGGAAGCCAGCATTGACAATACCCATACCAACCAGTACGGCGCTGCCTGCAATGCCTGGTTTATTGCGGACGAGCTGTTAAAATCAAACTGCAATCTGAAGAATTACGTAGTTGCCAATCCTCAGGTTCCCCAGTTTACAGATGCCGCTTTAAATCCCTCCTACCAGGGACAGAATTTCTCCGCTCCCACTGCTGCAAGCACGCTGTGGAATCCCTCCGGCGACTGGAAGCCCACTGTTTTTGGAGATATCGATGGCTATGAATTTCTGAACCATCTCTATTTCAGCCTTCAGCCTCAGTCTGACGGATCCATCCGCATGGCGGCAGGCGGCGACTCTCCCCTGACCAGAGACGCCGATGCCGGAAAGATTGCCGCAAACAGCGACGGTCTGGCCATGTATTACCAGCAGGTACCGGCAAACAGGAATTTCATTCTGTCTGCTGATGTGACGATTAACTATCTGGAAAAAGAAAATCAGAATTCCTTTGGACTGATGGTTCGCGATGATATTTATCTGGACACCGTTATGAATGACACCATGGGCGATTATGTGGCAGCCGGACCTCTTCAGATGGCCTCTGACCAGCCCTGGAACTGTTTTGCCCGAAAGAACGGCCAGCTTATTTCCGGCGGAACAGCATCCCGGATTTACAATCCCGGAGAAACTGTGCATCTGGAAATCCGGAAAGGTCCTGACGGCTACACCTGTATCTTCGGTGATAACGCTCCTGTCAGCGCAGGCTTTGACTTCCCGCTGACTGCCATTGATTCCGACCATGTATATGTTGGTGTATTCGTATCAAAAAGCGCAGATGTTACCTTCCAGAATCTTTCTCTGACTCTGCAGTAGAACGTCCTTATCCGGCGGTCACCCTGAAAAGGGTGACCGTTTTTTCTTTCATAGAAATTTACGTCCTGTGAAACAAAAACGCTCCGCGGGGAGCGCCATGCTTCTGTTATGATTCATTTACCAGTTTTCCTGTCATATGCTCTGGGGTGAACTCCAGACAAAGCACACGAGGTCCGGCATGCTTCACTTCATCCTCAATGTATTCCTGATCCTCTGTAAATTTGCCGCACAGCTCCCTGCATATTTTCATAGACTTTTCCACGTCAAGAATCGGGCGAATCCTTCCAAAGACCACCACACTTTTTATATTCAGAGCCCACTCGCCCTCTTTCCGGAAGCCTTTGTCATAAACACAGTAAGAAGCCTTGTCACACTTCTCAATCGCATCAATCTTATGACCTTCCTTTGCTCCATGAAAATAAAGCTTCCCATCCTCTTCGCAATACCAGTGATCCATAGGAATTCCATAGGGATATCCATTATCTCCAATTAAAGACAGAACGCCCCGGGGCTCCTGCTTCAAAATTTCTCGACACTCCTCCTCTGATATCTGCTGCTTGAATCTTCTCATTTTTCTAAACATTCTTTTTCCTCCTAAAATCGTAACTGTTCAGGACGGGGCTTTCTTCCGGTTCTCCCGCCGTCCTGAATACTTATCTTAAATCATAGAAATCATTCCCGCCCACAAAGGCAGAGTAATAATACTTAGCAGAGTGGTGACTACAACAGAACCCGCAGCCATCTCCTCATTGTATCCGAACTGCACAGCAAATACAGATGTAATTGCAGCACAGGGACAGGCCTCCAGAAGAAAGACTACCTGGGCCTGCATTCCCGTAAAGCCGGCAGCCAGATAAATTCCAAAGCATACCAGAGGAATCAGAATCAGCCTGAGCAAAATCATAGCTGAAATCTGTACATTCCGGATAATCTTTCCCAGATTACTTTCCGCAATGATCATTCCTGTAATAAACATTGCCATAGGAGTATTCATTCCGCTGATCAGTTTTACAGGCTCTGCCACCACACCGGGAATCGGAATCTGACCCAGATAAATCACCAGCCCCAGCGCCACCGAAACAAGAACCGGAGTGGTAACAAGCTTTTTCAGAGTTTTCCGGAAACCACCGCCGTTTGCCCCGGCCGTTTCTCCCCCTCTTTTGCTGAGCATCATGTAACCGTGAGTCCACAGCAGAATGTTAAATACCGTTACATAAGCGCTGGCATAAAGCAGACCCTCTTCGCCAAACATCACCTGAATCAGCGGAAACCCCATAAATGCCGCGTTGGAATAAATACAGGCAAACCGCTGAATCGGTCTTTCCGATACAGGAAATTTTTTCGTAAAAATCATGGTTACAGCCAGTCCCGTCAAAATCAGCAGCAGCGATACCGCATAGGCCCAGAGAAGGTTCCGGAAAATTTCCGGCTGAAATTCTGCAAAATAAGAATTGAGAATCATACAGGGACAGATCAGATTTACCAGAAGATCCGAAAATGCCTTCTTTCCCTCCATCCGGATAAGCCCCGCCTTTACGCCGGCGAACCCTGCAAACATTAACAAAAATAATACCAGAACCTGCCTCATGGCTGTTATTGCCAAATCCATGATCTCTTCCTCCTCTGTTTCCTTTTATAAAAATCCCGGCTTGATCTATTTATCATGCTATGATATATATATCATATATTTAAATATATATCGACAGGTTTCAAATGTCAATTCTTTTCTATCTTACTTATGGAGGTAATGCATTGTTTGAAATAACCGAGAAAAAAAAAGAGGAATCCGCCAAAGATTATGTGGTGAGAACGCTTATTTACAATCTTGTTCATACAAACCTGATTCCCGGCCAGCAGCTTTACGAACAGGAACTCTGCAGTCAGATGAATGTCAGCCGCACCCCCTTCCGGGAAGGAGTTCTTGAACTGGCTCAACGTCAGTTAATCGATATTCGTCCTAAAATCGGAACCTATGTCTCTTTTATTGATCCGGATATTGTCGAAGAAATCCGGCATCTTCGCAGTGTACTGGAATCCGAACTGGCTGTTCTTGCCTGCAGCTGTCTCACGGAGGAGGATATCAACCGGCTCTGGGAAAATATTGCCCTCTGGAAAATGTATATTCAGAGAAATCAGGAGGAAAAAATCTTTGCTCTGGACAAGGATTTTCACCGGCTGATTTACGAATCCTGCCATCATATGTACTGGCATCGTCTGGTAGAAAATGTGGCGCCCCATTTTGATCGCACTACCATTCTGAGCTTCCGCTGCAAGCCTCTGGGGAACATTCTGGCCGATCATGAGGAGCTGGTCTGCGCCTTTGAGCAGCGCAATCCCGCTCTGGCACAGAAAATTTCCCGGCGGCACATGGAACGCTACCGGGAAAACCTTTCCGCCATCCGCGAAACTTTTCCTGAGTATTTTCAAAAGTGAACACACTAACTCCGTGCGAGCGCTTCCTGCAAAGCAAAAAGCCTCCTTCTGCCTGTCAATTATGACAAACAGAAGGAGGCCTTTCTTATACTCATATCCGTCGCCGGATATTCAAAAATTCCTTATCTCTCGTCTGTATCCCAGTTGTGATATACTGCCTGTACATCGTCATCATCATCCAGCAGATCCAGAAGACGGTTCATTCTCTTAATGTCCTCCTCGTCGGTCAGCTCAACCCAGGTCTGGGGAATCATGGTAACGTCAGCTTCCATCATGGGGATGCCTTCCTTCTCAAGGGCCTCACGCACTGCGCTGAAATCCTCAGGAGCCGTAATCACCTCGTAGCTGTCCTCTTCCTCTGCAAAATCCTCTGCGCCTGCATCCAGAGCCAGCATCATCAGCTCATCCGGATCCATCTCGCACTCTTCTTTATCAATAATGATCTGTCCCTTTTTGTCAAACATGAAAGATACGCTTCCCTGGGTACCGATGTTTCCGTTTCCCTTGGTAAATGCGCTTCTTACATTGGCAGCGGTACGGTTCTTGTTGTCTGTCAGAGTATCTACAATAACAGCCACACCGTTGGGGCCGTATCCCTCATAGGTCAGTACCTCGTAATTAACAGAGTTTGCATCACCTGCTGCTTTTTTGATACCGCGATCGATGGTATCGTTCGGCATGTTGTTGGCTTTTGCCTTAGCAATTACATCACGCAGCTTGCTGTTATTGGCCGGATCCGGTCCGCCCTCTTTTACAGCTACGGCAATCTCACGGCCGATTACTGTAAAAACTTTTCCCTTGGCTGCATCATTTTTCTCTTTTTTGTGTTTAATATTGGCAAACTTGGAATGTCCTGACATAAAATCTAACTCCTTATCTTTTTTCTCTTTTCGTCCCTGTTCAAAACATCTTTTTCATTCTAGCACTATTTTCCCGGAATGACAACCCTTTCTTCCCGAGTTTCCTCCAATACGGGAACCATTTTCCCCTCAGGCTTCTCCCTGATTCATCTGAAGTTCCATATTCAGGTTCCTCAGCCATTTTTTCTGGCGGTACCGGGCATATCCAATCACAGCCTTATATGCCTCCTCAAACATAACCATCGCGTAAACGATATGAATCGGCTTCTTTAAGAAAAGGCCTCCCAGAAAAGCCATGGGAATTCCGATCAGCCAGACGCCGCTGGTGTCAATAAAGAGACAGACCCTGGTGTCTCCTCCGCTTCTGAGAACTCCGACAATATTGACGTAATTAAACATTTTTGCCGGCATATACAGGATAAATACATTCAGGCAGAGTCTGACAGAATCTGCAACCTCCGGCGAAATACTGTACATTCCGATAACCGTTCCGCGGATTCCAAAGCAGATTCCCATAGCTGCAAGAGTTACCAGAAACTGAAGAATCAGGAAGTACTTGGCATATTTTTCTGCCCGTTTCAGATTGCCTCCACCCATTTCATTGCCAAGAATAACAGCCGCTGCCGCACTAAGTCCCTGGAACAGAACAACCACAATATCCTGAATCGTTGTAGCAATGGTAATTGCCGCCACTGCATTGTCTCCCATTCGCCCATAAGCAAGGGAGTACATGGTAGTTCCCAGCCCCCACATAAATTCATTGGCAATCACCGGTCCCGTTGTCACAGCGAACTGTCTCAGGAATGCAGAGCTGTAGCCCCACATCTCCTTCACCCGGCATGCAAGAGGGGAACGGCTGATAACAGTTACTGCAAGAAGCGCTCCGCACTCCGTAATTCTGGCAATCAGCGTGGCAAGAGCCGCGCCGGGAGCCCCCATGGCCGGCGCTCCAAAATGACCGAAAATAAAAATATAGTTAAACAAAATGTTGATTCCAATGGTCATGCAGCTGATGATTACAGGAGCCTTTACTTTTCCCACTGCCCGAAGCATAGCCACATAGGTATTGGAAATGGCCGTGCAGGGATAGGAAAGAGACACTACCGCCAGATAGGCCGCTCCTACCGTAATGGAGCTTTGGCTGGTTGTAAAAATCCTCATAACCTCTTCCGGGCATATATGCGCCGGAATCAGAAAGCACAGGGAGCCTGCCGTGGAAATCATAAGAGCCAGTCCCAGCACCTTCCTTATATTTTTCACATCATGATTCCCCCAGTACTGGGCTGCAAGAACCCCGGAACCACTGACAATTCCAAAAACAAGAAGGGAAAACACAAAAAACACCTTATTTGCCAGTCCGACTGCTGCTATGGAGGTTTCCCCCAGAGTACCTATCATCATGGTATCGACCAGATTTACAATCGTATTCAGCATGCCCTGCATGGCAACCGGAAATGCAATCGTCACCGCCTTTCCCAAAAAGCGCCGATCCCTCAGCATATTTCCTGTGTCCGTCAACATCTGCATCATTTTTCTTTCTGTACCTCTTTCTTTTTTCTTTCCGCATCAAAAAAGAAGCCCGCCCGCGAGCTTCTTCCGCTAAAAAGCGTTATTTTTCACTCTTATTCAGCCGCCTCTTCCCGGTCTCCCTCTCCCGGACCTTCTCCGGAATCATCGAAATCCCGGTCCTCCTCAGGAAGTCTTGTCACCCGGACAGAAGCAATCATTTTATTTTCCACCTTCAGCACGGAAAACAGATATCCCTGGTACTGAACCTCCGGCTTCTCCTCTTCGCCGGGTATCCGATCCAGCCTGGAAATCAAAAGTCCGTTAATCGTGTCGTAGTTATCCAGGTCTTCCTCAGGGAACTTCACTCCCAGCTCCTCCTGAGCATCCTCTAAAGGCGTCATGCCGCTCATGGTCAGGATACCGTCTGTTCCCCGAACAATAAACTGCTCGTCCTCATCGTACTCATCCAGAATATTTCCCACAATCTCTTCCAGAATGTCCTCCATGGTTACCAGTCCCGCCGTCTGTCCATATTCGTCAATCACGATTTCCATATGAATCTTCTGAGACTGCATTTCTTTAAACAGGGAATTGATATTGCGGGTTTCCGGAATAAAATGCGCAGGTCTGATCATCCCCGGAACCAGCTTGAGAGCCATCTGTGCCTCCTCGGGATTCTCTACATGGACCAGCACATCCCGGATATGTACCGTTCCGATAATGTCGTCCAGATCCTCGCCATATACCGGAAAACGGGAATTGCTTGCCTCTTTAAGAACAAACCGTGACGCCTCCCGCACAGTCATGGAACCGTCCAGCGCCACAATATTCTTCCTGTGAGTCATAATATCGCCGGCTTCTTTATCGTCAAACTCAAAGATGTTGGAAATCATCTCTGCCTCGCTGGATTCCAGAACCCCCTGCTCATGACCCTCGTTGACCATGGTTTTAATGTCTTCTTCTGTTACATTTTCTGCTTTTGATTTTCGATACCGCCAAATCAGGTATCCGGCAATTACTGCAATTGCCGCAGCTGCCAGGAAAATACCCGGATGCCCATAACCGTCGTCCATAGCTTTTTTGGAACTCCTTTTTCCTTTGAAAATAAATAATACGTAAATTATTGTACTAAATTTATTAATTTTCGTCAATGGCGAACTATGTAGGAGCAGGAAGCTCCAGGCTCACCATCAGCGCCAGATCCACCTTTTTCTGAAGTTCATCATCAATATGGCAGATTCTCTCCTTCAGTCTCTGCTTATCTATCGTCCTCAGCTGTTCTAAAAGAATTACCGAATCCTTCACCATGTCACATCTGCGGGTGTCCAGCTCCACATGGGTCGGCAGCTTCGCCTTGTTCATCTTTGAGGTTATTGCCGCGCAGATCACCGTTGGACTGTGTTTGTTTCCCACATCGTTCTGTATAATCAGCACAGGACGGACCCCGCCCTGCTCCGAGCCTACTACCGGGCGCAGATCCGCATAATAAATATCTCCTCGTCGGATAATCACAGTTTTCACACTCCGTCAATCTTATTTAGCAGTAGTATTGCCGTCTTTTGACCGGTGTATACCTTTCTGTGATTATTTTATGCGTCAGAAGGAATCCTGTTAATTCTGACTCTCTCCCAAAGTAAAATCCTCATATCTGTCATCAAAATAGTCCTTGGTTCCTACAACCTTCCCATTCTGATAATAAACCCGCGGAATCCGCTTGCCCAGGTCGCAGATCATTTCATAATGAAAACCTCCGCACAGCCCGGCCAGCTCCTCCACCGTAATCTCTTCTTCCTGATCTTTTCCGATCAGGGTAACCGGTGTCTCCTCCCGGACTCCCGGAATTTCCGTTACATCAACCATAAACTGATCCATACATACCCGGCCAAGAATCGGCGCTCTCCTGCCGGAAATCAGCACATATCCCGTTCCGGAAAGGCTTCTTGGATATCCGTCTCCGTATCCCACCGGAATGGTTGCCACCTTCATCGGCCGGTCCGCCACAAAGGTTCCCCCGTAACTGACTGCCTGACCAGGAAGAATTTCCTTTACATAGGTTACAAAGCTTTTCAGCCCCATAGCCGGTTTTAAGGGAACCCGGCTGCGATTCACTTCCTCTGACGGATACAGCCCGTATACAGAGATTCCTGCCCGGACCATGTCAAAGCCCATGTGGGGCAGGTCAATAATTGCAGCGCTGTTGGCGCAGTGTTTTATGGGTATCTCCACTCCCCGCTCTTTTAAAAGCTCTGTGAAATGAAGATAACGCTTTAACTGCTCCTCTGTTGAGGTTTTATCCTCTTCGTCCGCCCTTGCAAAATGTGTAAAAAGCCCTTCCACACAGATTCCTGGAAGACCTGCTATTTCTGCCGCCAGATCAGCGCCCTTTTCATCCGGAGTCATTCCGATTCTGCTCATTCCCGTATCCAGAGCCAGATGGATCGCTGCTGCAGTATGTCTGGATACTGCCAGCTGGGAAAGAGGCAGAGCCTGTTCCATGGTAAAAATGGCGGGGCGGATATCCCCGTCCAGCATTTCCTCATACCTGCTTTTATGAGTTACTCCAAGAATCAGGATTTTCTTGCGGATTCCATGACGGCGAAGCATCAATGCCTCCTCCAGAGTTGCCGCCGCATAGCCCTCTACATAAGGCTCCATTGCCATTGCTGACGGAACGGCGCCATGACCATAGCCGTCGGCCTTGACGACCCCCAGAATTCCCGTTCCGGGGGCCAGATTACGTTTCATGGATTCCATATTAAATCGAATTGCATCTAAATCAATGGGCGCATAAACCCGTGTATACTGCTTCATGATCGTTTCCTTCCTACTGCAAAATACAATCTGCCAGATTACCGGCAAGTACGCTGTGGTTTCCCCAGCGCTCTGCGGCCTTTTCCCCCGCCAGTCCGTGAATATATACCCCCAGGAAAGCAGCGTCTGTACATTCCAGGCCTCTTGCCAGAAGTCCGGCTATCACCCCTGTCAGCACATCTCCGGAGCCGGCCTTTGCCATGGCGCTGCAGCCGCTGGGATTCAGCCATACATTCCCGTCTTTATCTGCTGTAACAGTAGCTGCATCCTTCATCACACATACCACTCCGTACCGGCTGCTGTAAACCCTGGCCGCCTGCACCGGATCCTCCTTCAGCTGTTCCACCGGGCAGGAGCACAGCCGCGCCATCTCGCCCATGTGAGGCGTAATCACAATATTTTCTGTAAAATACCGGGTCAGATAGGGGTGGGAGGCCACCGCATTCAGTCCGTCTGCATCCAGAACAATGGGAACAAAAGCATCTGCCAGAATCTGCTCCGCCAGAACACTGACATACGCTTCCTTTCCCAGTCCCGGTCCCAGCACAATCGCGTCAGCCCAGCGGCACTGTTTTTCCAGAAACAGCTTTCCCTCCTCTGTAGAAAGCTCTTCGGGATCATAGGTTTCTATAATCGCCTCCGGAAGCTGGCTTTGGAGAATTTCCCTGTTTTCCGGAACCGTAAGAATCTTTACCAGCCCTGCCCCGGTACGATAGGCAGCCAGACCGCTTAAATACGCAGCCCCGCACATACCGCGGCTTCCCGCAGCAATCAGTACCTTTCCAAAGGTTCCTTTATTTCCATCTGCCTGTCTGGCTCTCAGCCGTTCCAGGTCCGACAACTCCGGCACCAGTCCGTCCCATCCGGAAATTTTCAGGCTGTCTTCCGTAAACCCGATATCCGCCGTCCGAACCTGCCCTGCAAAGCTCCTGCCCGGATAGAGAATCAGGCCTGTTTTCTCAAATCCGAAGGTCACCGTCACATCTGCAGCCAGAGCAGTTCCCATCACCGCTCCTGTAGCAGGATGAATGCCGGAAGGAATGTCCACAGCTGCCACCCGGATCTTTCCTTCCAGCTTTTTCTCCTGAAGATATTCCAGAAGCCGGAAGCCGGATCCCTCCACTGGGCGGGAAAGCCCGATTCCGAAGACACCGTCAATCACCACAGGCCATCTTCCCTCTTCAAGCTCCTGCCTCCAGGCCGTCTCCCCCTTCTGCCCTTCCCGGACCACAGGAATCTGAAGATTCGCTGCAATCCTCTGCTGAAGCCGGTTTTCCTCCGTAGCATGATCGGGATTTCCCCACAAAAGGATCTTCACCTGATATCCCCAGCCCTTTAAAATACGGGCTGCCGCGGCTGCGTCTGCACCGTTATTCCCCATGCCGCAGACTGCCAGAATTCCGGATTTTCCTGCAGAACCGCAGGAATTCTGTCCGGATGCTTCCAGGTCTTTCCATCCGGATAAGAGGTTTTTTGCTTCTTCTGCCACTGCCAGAGCTGCCCGCTCCATCAGTACCACAGAGGGAATTCCTATTCTCTGAATTGTATCCTGATCAATCTTCTTCATCTGTGTACCTGTAACCGCATACCTCATATCCGCACCTCCTGAAATCCCCGTTTCCGATCATATACAAACTGCCGGCAGCCCAGGAAGCTTCCTTCCTGCCCGCCGGCAGTTGCCCTTGTTTTCTCCCTTAAATCACTGATTGTCATCTTCCTTCAGTGATTTTCCTGCTTTCAAGGCTGCCTTTTCCTGTTCCTTTGCTCTTTCCTTTTTCATACGATCCTCCAGGCTGCACACCCGGTAGGACAAACGCATCAGACTTTCAGAAAGATGCACGTTCTCAACAACCACATCCTCCGGCACGTTCAAGTCTACATGAGCAAAATTCCAGATAGCCTTAATTCCTGCCTTGACCAGACGCTCTGCAATCTCAGGCGCCTTTGTCTTGGGAATCGTCAGAGCAGCCATCTGAACATCATTATCCTTGATAAACTGTTCCAGATCATCGACTCCGCGAATCTCAATTCCCCGGACAACAAGACCTATCAGTCTGGGATTAATATCAAACATCCCCTTAATAATAAAGCCGCGTTTTTCAAAATTGGCGTAATTGGCAATCGCCTGACCCAGATTTCCCGCACCGATAATAATCATGTGATGCTGGCGGTCGATTCCCAGAATCTTTCCAATCTCCGTATACAGATACTTTACATTATACCCATAGCCCTGCTGACCGAATCCTCCAAAATTATTCAAATCCTGGCGGATCTGGGATGCAGTTACTTTCATTCGAACGCTCAACTCATTAGAGGAAATCCGTTCCACTCCGGATTCCAGTAATTCTCCAAGATATCGATAATACCGGGGAAGCCGCGTAATCACAGCCTTTGATATTTCTCTTCCCTCCATGTTTGCCTACTCTCCTGTCTGTCACATATTCGGATGCTGAGCACCCTGTTCACCTATTTTATATTATACCTGCTCGTGATTTTCCTGTCAAATGTGTTTTCGTCATCTTTCGGGAATTCCTCCCTTTTTCCATAGAAAACAACGCCCCAAAGCACCGGTACGCAGAGCATAATCCCTGCCATGTAGCGAACAAGAATACAAGGTCCCGGGGCAAGGGATATCAGGTAGCCAAGCAAAATCCCTGCCGGCGTCAGCCACCGGTATCGTTTTCTTCCAATCAGAAGCCCTCCGCAGAGCACCACTGCCCAGGAGTAAAAAGAGGTATAAAAAGGAATAGAAAGCGCCGGAAGCTTTTCTTTCAGATTTTCATTCTGAAACCACAGATACCAGGGCTTGAGCACAGGAAGGCGGCTGTCCTGCCACACATAGGAAGACGGCTTCATCTCATAAGCCATATAGCAGCTGGAGTCTCCCCCCAGATACCAGAGTCCCATGGTATTTAAAAGCGTTGCCCTTACATATTCAGCAGGAAACTGCTGTCCCATACGAAGCCAGAGTCTGAAGAAATCCTCTTTTCCAGCCTCAAATTTTTCTTCCTGAAAACCGGTCTTCACCGGATCTGACACATAATATTTATAAGCCTCCAGGTTTTCTCTGGAAAGATAAACAGTAAGCTCTTCCTTCAGCTCCTCAGACAGCTCCGCCTCATGATACACATAGGTTCTTGCCATCTGCTGCATGGGAACGCTCAGCATCTCTGCCACACTTCCCCTGGAAGCGTGAAGCGCCCGCTCCAGTCCCGAATTTACCCCTGCACTTCCTGCTATAGAAAGACAGAGAATCAGGCTTAACCCCGGAAGAAACCCTCCTCTTCTCCCTTTGAGCCTCATAACAAACCATACGGTCATCATACAAAAGACCGTAAGCAAAAGCCCGTAGGAAGCATTGTTTCGAAAGATTCCCATGAGAACAGCCGCTGCCAGAAATCCTGCCAGAGCCTTTCCACGGTATATCCTCTGCATTTTTGTCATATCACAGACGCAGACAAATACCACCAGAAAAAGGCCGCCGAATATGGTATCCTTTGTTGTACTGATTCCAAGCACCTGGAAAAACGGGAAGAAAAGATAAAAAGCCGTCACCGCCGCCCGTATTTTCCGGGGAAGCCCCCATTTTGCAAGAAACGCTGCGGCAAAAGCCATACAGCCGGTCAGAATTCCCGTCTGCAGCAGGGACTGCAGCGCCAGACCTGCATTGTAGCTGCCAAACAGCGTATTTCCCAGCTCGAACAGCCATCCGCACAGATAAGTGTGCAGAAGCGGGTGGTGTGTGCTGTAATCTCCTGTCCAGTACATATCCCACTGCCAGGTCATGTCATAACAGTACAGCCCCGGATAAAATGCCAGAAAACAGGGCAGATATCCCAGGAAAAGGAGAATCCAGCTCTTAAAAAATACAGACAGGATACCCTTCTTATCCCTTTTGAAGCAGGCTTCTTCTGTCGGAAGAAACGTCTCCAGCCTGAAAAGAAACGGTTCCAGATAAGCAGAAAGAGCCACGGCAGTAAATACAGTCCAGGCCCAGCTCTGCCAGCTGTCCAGATATACCTGCTTTTCTGCTGCAGTCAGAAGCTGCGCCCCCTCCGCGGCCTTTCCGAAAACTCCTGCTTCCGTCAAACGCAGTCCTGTTCCCAGAAGCTCTGTGAAGCAAAGCATTGCTGACAGAAGCTGCGCCCAGAAAGCCAGGCAGCGGTTCTCTTTCCAGTCTTCTGCCATGCGGCCAATGAGAAAAAAACCTGCCCCGAACAGAAAAACAGACAGGAGACTTTTAGGAAACAAAAGCATATCTGACAGCCCCGTCTGCCCTGCCATGCGGCTGAGCCCATACACAGCCGCCCACGCCCAGAGAAGCTTCAGAATCAAAAAAACTCCTCTGTCGCTTTTCTTCCGGCTTTTTTTATTTTGATTTTCCAATGTCATAGTTTTCATCATCTCTTAATTTTTTCCTGTACATCTCGCATGCAATCTGAAGGCGGAATTCAAATTCCTGCTTGTGCTTCTGAATAATGGTCTGCAGAATCATTCCTGCAAACAGGGATAACACAGCTGTAATCGCGCAAAAGCCGCACATCATCAGTGTAGGGAATTGGGGAACCAGCCCCGTTTTCAGATATTCCTTCACAATCGGCACAAAAAACCAGGAGGAAATCAGCAGAAGAATCAGAGCAATCATACTGAAAAATCCCAGGGGCTTATAATCCCGGTAAAGCTTTCCTATGGTTTTCATTACCCGCATTCCGTCAGAAAAAGTATTTAATTTGGAAACGCTTCCCTCCGGACGATCCCGGTAATCAATGGGAATGTTTTTCAAAGCCATATTTTTATCTACCGCGTGAATGGTCATTTCTGTTTCAATTTCAAACCCTCTGGAAAGCACCGGAAAGGTTTTAACAAAAGCATAGCTGAATGCTCTGCATCCTGTCATTACATCTTTGATATCGCTTCGAAAAAGGCTGTTGATAGCTGACCGGACCATAGAGTTTCCTACATTGTGAAAGGGTCTTTTATTTTCTGCAAAGTAGGTAGAGGACAGACGATCTCCAATTACCATGTCTGCCTGCTCCTCTAACACCGCCTTTGCCATGGCCGGTCCGCATTCTGCCGGATAGGTGTCATCTCCGTCTACCATAATATAGCATCTGGCATCAATTTCCCGGAACATTCTCCGGATCACATTGCCCTTTCCCTGCTGATGCTCATAACGCACCACAGCCCCTGCCTGTCTGGCAATCACATCTGTGCTGTCTTTGGAATTGTTGTCATATACATAAACCACTGCCTCCGGAAGAGCGCGCTTCCAGTCTTCTACCACCTTTGCAATGGTACAGCTTTCATTGTAGCAGGGTATCAGTACAGCAATCTTGTCCATATTTCCTCTCCTGTACGCCCAAAAAGCCCTCCGGAAACCTGTATTCCCGGAGGACTTTTTTAGTTTCATATTTGTCTGTTCTGTCCAGACCAGTCTTGTTTCTTATACAATCTTGCGAATCCAGCCTTCCGGCGCTTCTACCGTACCCATCTGAATTCCGGTCAAAGTTTCATACAGCTTCTTTGTAATCGGTCCCATCTCCGTCATTCCGCTGGGGAAGCAGATTTCCTTACCGTGATCCACAACCTTTCCAACAGGAGAAATCACCGCTGCAGTTCCGCACAGGCCGCACTCGGCAAAATCTGACAGCTCGGAAAGCTTCACCGGTCTCTGAGTGACCTTCAGACCAAGATAATGCTCTGCCACATAAACAAGAGAACGTCTGGTAATAGACGGCAGAATCGAATCGGACTTGGGAGTTACCACCTCATTGTCCTTGGTTACAAACAGGAAGTTTGCGCCTCCTGTCTCCTCTACATAGGTTCTGGTAGCAGGATCCAGGAACATGTTCTCATCATATCCTGCTGCGTGGGCAGTCACATTGGCGTGAAGGCTCATGGCATAGTTCAGACCTGCCTTTACATGACCGGTTCCATGAGGAGCCGCACGGTCAAAATCGCTGACACAGATGGTCAGAGGCTTTGCGCCTCCTTTAAAATACGGACCTACCGGAGTTCCAAACAGACGGAACTGATATTCGGTTGACGGCTTTACACCAATCACCGGTCCGGATGCAAACATATAAGGTCTCAGATAAAAGGTTGCTCCGCTTCCGAATGGCGGAACCCATGCCGCATTGGCTTTTACCACCTGATCCACTGCCTCCAGGAAACGCTCCTTCGGGAACCGGGGCATTTCCAGACGGGCGCAGGAATCCATCATGCGCTCTGCATTCAGATCCGGCCGGAACGTAACAATACTTCCGTCTTCTGTGGTATAAGCTTTCAGTCCTTCAAAACATTCCTGACAATACTGAAGAATTCCGGCGCATTCATTGATCACCACGTTGGAGTCTGCTGTCAGACCGCCCTCATCCCAGCTTCCGTCTTTATAATTGGCTACATATCGCATATCTGTCGGCATATAGCTGAATCCGATGTTGCTCCAGTCCAGATTTTTTTTCTCCATCACTGTTCCTCCATTCCACAGGTAAGCCATTCTTCTGATACACTTTTGGCCCGCCTGTTTCCAAATTCGTATTAAACAACATTATATCCCCTATATGATGTAAAATCAATGACTGTTTTTTATTTTCTATATGCCATTCTGTCATGGCTGTCATAACTGGGGCCGGTTATTTCAGCCGTTCTTTGTATTCCCGCTCCACTTCCCGGCGCTGATCCTTTTTCGCAATATCAGCCCGTTTGTCATAGAGCTTCTTACCACGGGCAAGCCCGATCTCTACCTTTACCAGGCTGCCTTTAAAATAAACCTGAAGGGGAACCAGGGTAATGCCTTTTTCCCTGATTTTTCCCTCCAGCTTGTCAATCTCGCTTCGATGAAGCAGAAGCTTTCTGGGACGGAGGGGATCCTTATTAAAAATATTGCCCTTCTCATACGGATTGATGTGCATTCCGTAAACGTAAACCTCTCCCTTGTCAATACGGACAAAGGCCTCCTTAATGCTGCAGTGTCCCATGCGGATGGACTTTACCTCAGTTCCGAATAACTCAATTCCGCACTCAATTTTGTCGTCAATAAAATAATCATGCCAGGCCTTTTTGTTGTTGGCCACCAGCTTTACTGAATCTTTCATCTTATTATTCCTCCCTGTTTTCCTCCTCTGCCGGAAGAAAATCGACAGTCCTGGTCAGTTTGTCCGTTCCCGCAACAACAACCCGGAGCTTCTGCCCCAAGCGGAACGTCCGCCCGCTCATTTCGCCTTTCAGCTCCATTCTGCTTTCATCAAACAGATAGTAATCGCCCTGAAGGCTGCTTACATGAACCAGTCCCTCTACGGTATTGGGCAGCTCCACATAAAATCCCCAGTTTGTTACACCGGAAATCACACCCTCATATTCTCTGCCAATCCGTTTTGCCATATATTCACATTTTTTCATCTTAATGGTTTCCCGCTCCGCCTCCTCTGCCCGCCGCTCTGCTGCGGAACACTGGACAGACACGCCGGTCAGGATCCTGTCATAGTGGGACAGCCTCTTTTCTGTCAGATTTCCGTGAAGATTTTCCTTAATAATCCGGTGAATCTGCAGGTCCGGATACCGGCGGATCGGTGATGTAAAATGGGTGTAATACTTGGCCGCCAGACCGAAATGGCCGCTGCATACAGGCATATATTTGGCCTGCCGCATAGAACGAAGAGTCAGACGGCTAATCAGCGCCTCCTCCTCGCTTCCTTCTATTTTTTTCAGAAGCTTCTGAATCTCCTTGGGGTGAACCTCTCCCTGCTGGGTGCGGATGGTATAGCCAAAGTTGTTAATAAACAGTCCCAGCCGCTTCATCTTTTCCGGATCCGGAGTGTCATGAGTTCTGTATAAAAACGGAACCTCCTGCCAGAAATAATCCTCTGCAACCGTCTCATTGGCCATCAGCATGAAATCCTCAATAATCCGCGTGGCCGCATTGCGCTCATAAGGACGAATCTCCACCGGTCTGCCTTTTTCATCCAGAATAATTTTTGTCTCCGGAAAATCAAAATCAATGGAGCCTCTCTGATACCGTCTCTCCCTGAGAATATCTGCCAGCTCCTTCATCAGCATGAACATCTCAACAAAATCCCGGTACTCTTCCATGGTTTCCGGATCCTGATCCGTAATCACCGCATTGACTGCCGTGTAGGTCATGCGGCGATCTACCTGAATCACGGTTTCTGCCACCTCATGACCCAGAACACGTCCCTGGAAATCCAGATCCATAATGCAGCTTAGGGCAAGACGATCCGTTCCCTCATTCAGAGAACAGATTCCGTTGGACAGCTTGTGCGGCAGCATGGGAATCACCCGATCCACCAGGTAAACACTGGTTCCCCGGCGGAGCGCCTCCTGATCCAGGGGACTGTTCTCTCTCACATAATGACTCACGTCTGCAATGTGGACACCCAGCCGGTAACCATAGGATTCCCGGCTGATGGTGATGGCATCGTCCAGATCCTTTGCATCCTCACCATCTATGGTTACGGTCTGCCAGCTGCGGATATCCTTTCTCCCCTGCATTTCCTCCGCTGTCACCTCATCCGGGATCCGGCTTACCTCATCCATCACCTCCGGCGGGTATTCCTCAGGAATACCATAGGCCTTTACAATCGAAAGAATATCGGTACCCGGATCGTTGACGTGACCGATAATTTCCGTCACCCTTCCCTCCGGTTTTTTCCGGACTCCGCCGAAGCTGGTCAGTTTTACCACAACCTTATGCCCGGTAACGGCTCCCATATCTTCTCCCTCCGGTATGAAGATATCAGTGGCAATTTTCTGATTATCCGGAATCACAAACCCGAAATGCCTGTTTTTCTGGTAATATCCCACCAGGGTTTCATTGGCCCTCTCCAGGACACGAATCACCGTGCCTTCCGGTCTGCGCCCCGGTCTGGCCGGTTCTGCCGTAATCTGCACCCTGTCGCCGTGCATGGCATCCCCTGTCTGATCCGCCGGAATATAAATATCCTGCTGTCCGTCCTCCGGAACAACAAAGCCAAAGCCTCTGGAGCTTCCGGAAAAAATACCGGTCAGAATCTTCTTTTCCGGACGGCCGTATTTGCCGCGCCTGGAAAGAACGATCTTTCCATCTGCAATCAGGGCGTCAAGAACCTCTTTGAGTTCCTCACGCCGTTCTCTCGGCACGTTCAGCAGCATGGAAAGCTCCTTCAGCTTCATAGGCACATAGGAAGAATCCTCCATCAGCGCCAGCAGACTTTCTTTCCTTTCTTTTAATGCTTCTTCTGTCATAAAATCTCCTTTTGTCACGTTCTCTTTGATGCATAAAAATACTACTGCTCCGGACGGATTTCCCCGTGAAATGATAAAAGCACCCTTGCTGTGTCCAAGAGTGCTTCTTCCATCCCTACAGTAAATTCAAAACAATTGCCAGTACCATAAATGCAACAGCTGCAAAGGTGGTAAACTTCTGCAGATTGCCTTCCATGGAACGTCCTTTGTTTTTTCCCCAGTAAGTATCAGCCATTCCGCTGATTGCGCCAAGGCCTGCTGATTTTCCTTCCTGAAGTAATACAACCACGGTCAAAGCCACACATATCAGAATAAAAATCACGGATAAGATAATCTTTAACATAAGAACGATACCTCCTAATAGTCAAACACCATTAGTTTAGCATACTTCTTTTGAAAAAACAAGCCTTTTTCCCTTCACTTCCTCCTCAATCCTGAGCAGTCTGTTGTATTTTGCAACCCGCTCAGACCGGCAGGGAGCGCCGGTTTTAATCTGACCGCTTCCCGCTGCCACCGCCAGATCCGCCAGAAATGTATCCTCTGTCTCTCCTGAGCGGTGGGAGACAATCGTCCGGTATCCGGCAAGCTTTGCCATTTCCATGGCTTCCAGGGTTTCCGTCAAAGTTCCTATCTGATTCATTTTTATTAAAACGGCATTAGCCGCGCCTTCCCGGATTCCTTTTGAAAGACGATCTGTGTTTGTAACAAAAAGATCATCGCCCACCAGCTGAATCTTTTTTCCCAGCACTCTGGTTAACAGCTTCCAGCCCTCCCAGTCCTCCTCTGCAAGGCCGTCTTCAATAGAGCATATCGGGAAATCCTCTGTCAGCTTTCGAAAGTATTCTACCATTTCTTCCGATGACCGGCTTACAGTTCTCTGGCTCATCCGGCTCTCTCCCGGAAAAACATACCTTCCCGTCCCGCTGTCGTACAGTTCACTGGCCGCAGCATCTATGGCAAAGAAAAAGTCCTTTCCCGGTTCATAACCGCCTGCCAGAACCGCATCCGTCAGGCAGGTCAGAACCTCCTCTGCATTCTTAAAATCCGGAGCAAAACCGCCTTCGTCGCCTACTGCGGTACTGCAGCCCCTTGTTTTCAGCAGTGTTTTAAGCGTGTGATACACCTCCGAGCACATCCTCAGTCCCTCTGCAAAGCTTTCCATTCCAACCGGCATGATCATAAATTCCTGAAGATCTACCGTATTGTCTGCATGGGCGCCCCCGTTCAGCACATTCATCATCGGCACCGGCATCGTTCTTCCATTCAGTCCCCCCAGATGACGATAAAGAGGAATCCCCTGCTGGGCTGCGCAGGCCCTGGCCGCTGCCAGAGATACGCTCAAAACAGCATTGGCCCCCAGCCTTTCTTTATTGGCAGTTCCGTCTGCCTCCCGCAGGAGGCGGTCAATCTCCCACTGGTAAAAAGCATCCCGGCCGCGCACTGCATCTGCCAGAACCGTGTTTACATATTCCGCTGCTTTCTTTACCCCTTTTCCATGATAACGCGGTCCCCCGTCCCGCAGCTCTGCCGCTTCAAATTTGCCCGTAGAAGCGCCGGAAGGAACGGATGCCCGTCCTGCTCCGCCGCCCTTTAAATATACCTCCGCCTCCAGAGTAGGATTTCCCCTGGAATCCAGGATCTCCCGTCCGTACACACCTGCTATTTCAAAATCATGCCTCATAAAAAAATGGCCTCCTTACCTTAGAATCACTTCTAACGTAAGGATAGCCATTTTATGCTGCAATTATGCTCTCAGCTGGATTCCCATGCCTTCTAAGCCATTTAAAATCTTCTTCATTACTGCATTTACCTCATCATCGGTCAGAGTATGATCCTTTGCCCGGAAGGTAATGGAGTATGCAACGGACTTATGTCCGGCCAGAATCTGAGCGCCTTCATAAATATCGAACAGCTTGTAGCTTTCCAGAATCTTTCCGCCCCGCTGCGCAATAATATCTTCAATCTGTCCAACCAGAATCTCCTTGGGAACTACCATACTGATATCACGGGTGGTTGCCGGATATTTTGCCAGTCCCTCGTATTTCCAGTCGAAGCTTACGAAAGGAACAACAGCCGGCATATCAAGAACAGCCACGTAAACCCGCTCGCCAATCTTGTAGTTGTCAGCCACCTCCGGATGTACCTCACCAAGATAGCCCAGCTTTACTCCCTCGTAGACAATATCAGCCTTACGGCCGGGATGCAGGTAAGGACGTTCACAGGAAGGATCATAGTGTACCTTCTTTGTCATACCCAGCTTGTCAAACAGCTCCTCTACCACACCCTTCATGGTAAAGAAATCTCCCTCTCCGTACATACCCAGGGTAAACTGAACCCGCTCGTCCGGCAGCTCTGTCAGAGGAAGAGACTTGGGCAGATATACCTTTGCCATCTCAAACAGCTTTACATCTTTGTTCCGGCGGTTGTAGTTGGTTGACAGAGAAGTCAGCATACCGTTTAAAGGCAGGGTTCTCATCACACTGAAATCCTCGCCCAGAGGGTTGGAAATCTCAATGGTGCTGCGCAGACTGGAATCTGCCGGGATCAGAAGCTTATCAAACACCTTCGGACTCTCAAAGGAATAGGTCATGCTCTCGCTGAAGCCGGAGAACATCGCAACCTCTTCTGCAATATCTTCGATCCGGCCCTCAAAGGAAATCCGTCCTGTTGTGGACTCACCGGAAGGAAGGGTTGTGGGAATCTTATCGTATCCATACATTCTGGCTACTTCCTCTGCCAGATCCGCCATGCAGTGAATATCCTGACGGAAGGTGGGCGCAACCACCTCCTGGGTTTCCTCATCAAATCCAAGACCGAGAATCCGGAAATATTCCTTCATGGTTTCCGGGGCAATGTCTGTTCCCAGCAGATTGTTGATTTTTTCCGGATTGAAGGCCACTCTGGATTCTTCCCGCTTCTCAGAGTAAACGTCAATCAGACCACCAACCACCTCACCGGCGCCCAGCTCTTCTACCAGCTGGCAGGCACGGTTTACTGCCTCATAGGCGGTATTGGGATCCAGTCCCTTCTCATATTTTCCGGAAGCATCGGTACGCAGTCCAAGGCGCTTTGCAGACAGACGGATGTTGGTTCCGTCAAAGCAGGCGCACTCAAATACCATGGTCTGCACATTGTCCGTAATTTTGGAGTTTTCACCGCCCATAATACCGGCAATGCCCACTTCCTTTTCGCCGTCATTGATCATTAAGATATTGCTGTCCAGGTTTCTCTCCTGTCCGTCCAGAGTCTGGAAGGTTTCTCCATCCTGAGCGCACTTCACAACGATTTTATGTCCGGCCAGCTGATCATAATCAAACGCATGCATGGGCTGTCCGTACTCTTCCATAATGTAGTTGGTAATATCTACAATATTGTTAATAGGACGGATTCCGCTTGCAGCCAGTCTTCTCTGCATCCATTCCGGTGACGGAGCCAGCTTAATATTTTTTACCATTCTTGCACAGTAACGGCTGCACAGCTCCGGATTTTTCACCTCTACCTGAAGGTAATCATGAATATCCTCGCTGTTTCCCGTTTCTTTCACTACCGGAGGATAAAACTCCTTGCGGAAAGCTGCTGCTGCTTCTCTTGCAATACCGATTACGCCGTAGCAGTCTACACGGTTGGAAGTAATCTCATACTCAAATACTGTATCATGAAGACCCAGAACCTCAATGGCATCTGCGCCCACCGGAGCATCTTCCGGAAGAATGTAGATTCCGCTTTCCGGAGCCAGGGGATACATATCCCGTGAGGAACCTAATTCCTCAATGGAACACATCATTCCGTAAGAATCGATTCCGCGGAGTTTTCCTTTCTTGATTTTAATTCCATTCTCCGGAAGGGGACCGCCGTCGTGACCGCCTGCCACCTTACCTCCGTCCAGAACAACAGGAACCTTGTCTCCTTCCTTTACGTTGGGAGCGCCTGTTACGATCTGGATGGTTTCATTTCCCACATCCACCTGGCAGATAATCAGCTTATCTGCGTCCGGGTGTCTTTCAATTTTCAGAATCTGTCCTACTACAATCTTCTCCAGATTTTTATCAAGACAGGTATATCCTTCTACCTTTGTTCCAATCAGGGTCATTGCGTCTGTATACTCCTGGGGAGTTACATCCAAATCAGGAACATATGCCTTTATCCATGACAATGCTGTGTTCATGTCTCTATCTCCTTTTGATTATCTCTCTTATTTCACCGGCTCACTCATTAAAACTGCTTTAAGAAACGAATATCGTTTTCATAGAGGAGACGCATATCGTCAATCTCATATTTCAGGAGGGCAATTCTCTCCAGACCTACGCCGAAGGCAAAGCCTACATATTCTTCCGGATCGATTCCGCACATTTCCAGTACATGGGGATGTACCATACCGCAGCCCAACAGTTCGATATAGCCTTCGCCTTTACATACGCGGCAGCCTTTACCACCACATGCGAAGCAAGTTACGTCCATTTCTGCACTGGGTTCTGTGAAAGGGAAATGGTGAGGACGGAAACGAACTTTTGTATCTTCCCCGAACAATTCTTTCGCAAATACAACCAGTGCGCCTTTCAGGTCACCCATGGTGATATTCTTGTCTACAACCAGACCTTCCAGCTGATGGAATACAGGAGAGTGGGTTGCGTCTACTTCGTCGGAACGGTAAACAGCACCGGGACATACCATACGGATGGGCAGTTTGCCTTTTTCCATGGTACGAACCTGCATAGGAGATGTCTGGGTACGCAGCAGGATGTCGCCGCCGATGTAGAAAGTATCCTGTTCATCTCTTGCAGGATGGTTTTTAGGAATATTCAGTGCTTCAAAGTTGTAGTAGTCTTTTTCTACTTCAGGGCCTTCTGCCACTTCGTAGCCCATACCCATGAAGATGCTGCAGATTTCATCTGTAACGATGCTCATAGGATGTCTGTGACCTTCTGTTCTTGCTCTGCCGGGCATCGTAACGTCGATTTTTTCTTTTTCCAGACGATGTGCCATTTCTGCTGCTGCCAGACGGTTCTTTGCTTCATCCAGCATTTTTTCCAGATTCTGACGTACATCGTTTGCCATCTGACCGATGATGGGGCGTTCTTCTGCGCTGAGTTTGCCCATTTCTTTCAAAATGGCTGTCAATTCGCCTTTTTTGCCCAGGTATTTTACTTTCAGATCATCAATGTCTTTCATTTCTTTTGCTTCCTGGAAAGCGGCCATGGCTTTTTCCTGAATGGCTTTTAATTTTTCCTTCATTGTCCTTTTCTCTCCTTTTTTCTATCTGATATTGATTGACGTTTCACTGCAAAAAAAATAGCCTTCAATCCCAATAGGGACGAAGACTTCCGTGGTACCACCCAAATTCCTGCTAACACAGGCACTCTGATGCGTAACGTGCATGA